>Ga0226835_1001259_pt1 | contig 14785 bp, 12 predicted proteins | sample LAC_MetaG_1_FD_163627 | JGI IMG/M metagenome (GOLD analysis project Ga0226835, IMG submission 163627) | Anaerobic ammonium oxidizing microbial communities from anammox membrane bioreactor (MBR) in UC Berkley, California, United States -... | ecosystem: Engineered > Bioreactor > Anaerobic >...
AGAAGTAGGCCAGCGGATGATGGCCGCCGCAGTGAATGTGCCCGTCTCGGTCATGGAAACCGCCGGAGAAGGCGGCGCCTGGGGCATTGCCCTGCTCGCCGCATATATGCTCCGTAAATCGTCTCAGGAACCTCTGGAAAAATACCTTTCAGAGAAGGTCTTTGCCGGGGAAAAGGTGTCGACCATCGCGCCCGACCCCGCCGATGTAGTGGGCTTCGCGCAATTCATGAAGCGCTACAAAGACGGGTTGATCATCGAGCGGGCCGCGGTGGAAGGGTTGAAGTAGCCCTTACGGCAGAAAAAGGCAGGCGTACTTGATAGAGGGGGCGCCTGCCTTAGGATGTTGCCCAGGGCCGGAGAAGCCATGCAGGCCCACTTAAGTGAATCCGGGGTGCGGATTTTTAAAGCTGTTCTGACTTCTCAATCTGGCTTCAGTGTTTTTTCTCTCAAGGGAGCCCTTGCTGATCTTTACTCCTGTGCGGCATGATAAAGCGCCAGGATGTTTTCGAGAGGGGTTATTGCCTGAATGTTATGGCATGGGGCGAGAATTAAGCCAGTGCCATCGGATCCAAGGGTTTCTTTGATCCAGCGCACTTCACGGGCAACATCCTCTGGCTTGCCAAAAGGGAGCGTTGCCTGGTTGTCTACGCCACCATGGAAACAAAGTTGAGCACCAAATCTAGTTTTTAAGTCCTTGAGATCCCAATCACCACAGCGCCATTGAATTGGATTGAGCACATTCACGCCCATTTCGACCAGCCTGGGAAGTAATTTTCGACAATCTCCATCATCATGATGAAACACCTGGATGCCGAAGGAATGGGCAAGATCAATGGCCCGTTGCATGTGAGGGCGATAAAACTCATCAAAGAGCCGCGGGCTGATGAGCAACCCGTTTTGTGAACCGAAATCATCCGTTACCTGAGTAAGATCAATCAAGCCAGGAGCAGACTCAAAACAACGACGGTGATATTCGTTAAAAATATCGGAAATCTTTTGAAGCAGAACACGAGTAAACTCTGGTCGGAGCACTGGGTCCATCAAAGACAGTTCTAATCCACGCAAATTATTGTGATAGTAAAAAATAGCTGTGTAGCCACACATCCTGGCACGATTGGGCACTTGTCTGGCTTTCTCTGCGATCCCGCAATAATCATACTGTGCCGGGTCTGGCCATGGGAATTTTTCCAGATCCTTGATGGTTTCAGCCGAGGCAAGGGGGAAATAAACCTGCTCTTCGTAAATCCCACCCGGGTAAGCAGTTCTCCGCATGCCCCAACCCCATTCGTTATAGGTCAGGGAAGGGTCGGGCCCCTGGAACGCTGGCCCTCGATAGACCGGAGAAAGGCCCACGATGCCGTCAATTCCCAATTTGTCGTAAATTTCCAACTCGTCCTCGGTTTGGAAGTGCTGTTTTAGCTTCTGCCAGATTTCCGGCACAGCCCAAATATCTGTTGGACACCGATCTACCGGCCGGTGGTTGATGGCATTTAAAATTCTTTCCCTTGGGTTCATTGCGTAAATTTACTCCTGGGTTTCTTTAAGCGCGTCTAATACGACAGGGATTGATATCTTCCAGTTTTCCGGATATTGCTCGGAAACCTCGAAGGCCAATCGTCGACCATCAGGAGCTGCCTGTTCTACACGCTCCAGAACTTCCTGTTTAAGCTGATTGGCAGGAAGCATATAACAGGATACATTGATATTCGACCAGAAGAGCTTCTCTGGCCATACCTTTCGACACTCTGCCAGGGTCATATCTCCTTCAGGCGGTGGGGTCAGGGATTCGATCACATTCATGGGTGATTGGGCAACTAGGTGTTGGACTGCTGAAAGCTGTCCATCATAATGTGTTCCTACAATTTTGCCCGCGCTTTGCAGCGTTGGAAAGATCTCTCGATAAACCGGTAAGAGCACCTTTCGAAACCGACCAGGCCCAAGAGTATCTGCGGTAAAATTTTCCAGCACAGATACAAAGCGCCCCGGACCCTCTGCGATCAACTCCGCCTTCTTGCGGAACTTGGTCAGTAAAGCCTGGTAAAGCGCTTCCATTTCACCCTGTAAATCTACAAGGTGGTAGGCATAATTCTCCAGCCCCACTAGATCCACTAAGATAGATTGATTGGGTGTGCGCCCCATGGCAATGAGGGGGACACCATAGGGGCCAATTTCCTCACTCCGCTGGTTGAATTCTTCGTAACAGGGCTTAAGTTCGGTATGATTAACAATCCAGATCATGACCTCATAGTCCCGGCCTGTTTCTAGAAAGAACTTTTGTTGCCAGTCATCCAGAAAAGTTTCGTGTATTTCGCCTACCGGTGTTTTAATTGTGCGTCGAACGAATTTCTTTCCTTCTATGACCTGTTCCTCAGAAAGGAATTCAGTTTCCGGACAAATTTCCTTCACCGTTGGAAGATGCCAGGTTACACCAAGGCCTTCTTGGAACATCGGTAACCAGGCTGGATCAGATGCTGTATGGCGCCATTCATTTTGATAGATTGTGTAGGGAATCCTATCTGGGCGTTCTCCTGCCCAGAAAAGTTCAAGACGCTCACGTATTGTTAATGGCTTTTTCATTTCTCCATTCCTACCTTTACCAAGGGCTGACGCGAACAATGGATACTGTTGATGACGATAAGGTTCATTGCCTTATCTCTGCAGTACAGAAAAGCGCCGTAGACACCCTGAATGGTTTTACTGATCCTGATCCCAGTGTGTCTACTACCCTTCAGCATTTGTATGTCACTCGTTAGTCAGCAACATTGGCAGAAGTTGCTGACTAACCTGCTCATCCCTTCAGACCCGTCATGGAAATTCCTTCAATGAAGGTACGTTGAGCAAAGAAGAACAACAGGATGACCGGCATGGTAACGATGGTACTGACTGCCATGAGGTAAGGTTGAGCGTTCCCTGTGGTGCCCATGCTGGTGGCTGCGATATTCAAGCGATGGAGCCCAACTGCAAGGGTAAATAGATCTTCTCGGTTGGCATAAATCAGGGGCCCTAGGTAGTCATTCCACGCGCCGAGAAATCGGAAGAGCGCCACAACAGCCATGGCTGGCACAGAAAGCGGCAAGATGATTCGTAGAAGAATCTCCAGTTCACTAGCCCCATCGATTCTGGCGGCATCGGAGAGTTCTTCGGGCAATCCCAGGAAGAACTGGCGTAGAAGAAAGATAAAATACGGCGCTCCAAAAAGGGAGGGTACCACTAATGGCAGGTACGAGTTGAGCCACCCCAGCTTTTTATAGGTGATAAAGAGCGGAACCATGGTCACTTGCCATGGGAGCATCATGGTGCCCATGCAAAGGAGAAAAAGGAAGTCTCTTCCCCACCAGCGCAGGCGTGAAAATCCATAAGCAGAGATGACCGATGAAATTACCGTAAAAACAGTGACCGGTAAGCCATATCGAAAAATCGAGTTAATGGCAAATTGGGTGAAATTGTATCGGAATGTCCAACCTTTAATAAAATTTTCCCAGTGAACCGGATTGGGAATGAGAATTGGGGGGAGTGTATACACTTGAGGATCGTCTTTGAGAGCTGTAACTACCATCCAGTATAAAGGGAAAAGAAAACTGAGCGAGAGAATGATTAACACAGCATATTTCAGGATACTCCTGAAGATACGAGTAGCGCGATAATGCCGGTAATTAAAAGTGGCTTCCTGATGAGCTTTTAATGTTTGTGCAGGAGATGGGATCATCGGTCACCTCCACTGTAATAAACCCAACGGGCAGATGTGCGGAAAAGTACGACGGTAAAAATGATGATAATGATGAATAGAATCCAGGCTAATGCAGAGGCATTCCCCATGCGTAAATTCTGAAAGGCGTTGCGGTAGAGGTGGAGCGCATAGAATTCTGTAGAAGCTGCAGGGCCACCACCCGTGAGCAACCAGGGCAGGGTAAACTCTTGCCATGCGCCGATGAATCCCATAATGAGGTTAAAAAGAATCACAGGACTTGTCATGGGTACAGTCACATTGAAAAAACGTTGCACCGCATTGGCCCCGTCCACAATGGCCGCCTCATACAAGGTGCGGGGAACATCCTGCAAAGCCGCAAGGAAAATCACCACACTTCCACCACAGGCCCAGGCCGCAATGACGATCAGAGTTGGCTTGGAGAGCACAGGGTCGGAAAGGAAAGGTATGGCGCGCAGCCCCAAGGATTGCAGGATTCCGTTAACGGCTCCGTATTGGATATTAAGAAGGAACAGCCAGATCATGGCAGTACATACGGCCGGCACAATAGAAGGAATATAAATGATCCCTCTGAAGATTGACCGTCCGACAGTTTTTGTGTTTAAGAGATTGGCAATAAGAAAAGCTATGATGGTACTGAGCGGAACACTCAAGAACACATAATAAGCCGTGTTAAACATGACGGTCCAAAAACGTGGATCGCGTGTGAAGGTTCGAATGTAATTATCAAACCCGATAAACACCGGGGATTGGATCAGGTCGTATCGGGTTAGTGAGTAATAAAACGAAGTTATCAAGGGATAAATTCCGAAAAAAATAAAACCGAGTAACCAGGGTGAGACAAAAAGCAGTCCCAACCAAAATCGACGTCGTTCGCTTTTGTTCTTGATAACGTCCTGAAAAGTAATTTTTTGAGGCATACCTGACCCTTTGTGAAGCATTGTTTCGATAGGAGTTCGGAAACTCGTCTTCCAGAGTTAATGGCAATTCCCGGCACCCGATGGAGAGAAAATCTCCATCGGGTGCCCAAAAGGTAAGAGAATTCCTTATGCTCTCAGGATAATCCCTGAGCTTCCCATTCGTCTTCTGCGCGGCGTTGCAATTCGGCAGCAGCTTCGGTAGCTGTCATCTCTCCACGATATACCTTTTCGCGGAGTTCGCTGTACTGATTGGCAATGAACCAGTGGATCGGGCATCGGCGGCCAATAATCCACTCATCTACCTGGTCAGCGGCAGCGATGTAGAAATCCAGGCCAGGATAAGCCTTTGGATCGATTCTCTTCAGGTAAGATTTGCGGCCGAAAATCCATCCCACTTCCTTGAAAATAATATCTTGCGCTGTATCAGTGATTAGGAATTCTGCAACTTTAAAAATCTCATCTTTATGTTTTGCATCTTTGAATATTTGCACAAAATGGGCTCCAGTAGCCATAATTCTTTTACCCTTGCGGCTTTCTGGTACAGGTGCCCATGTAGCCCGATTGTACTGGGCAATATCTGGCTGTTGAATCTGGGTCTCGCCGGGGTGCCAATATCCTTCCATGATCATGGTTTGCATTCCAGCATTGTAAGCAGCCCCCCATCCTCCCATGCCCGTGGTCTGGCGCATACCGGCGAATTTGTCTGGCCCAACCAGTTTGATGAATTCGCTCATCGTTTCCAGGCTTTTGATCATGGCTTCATTGTTGAGGTTGATTTCGCGGGTTTCCTCATTCCACCAGTTGAAGCCACCAAAGGATTGGACCGCGAAGTCCTGCTCGCCAGCCATTGCATCCCATGGGTCGAGGCCAAACTGCTTGAGATTGCCCGCATCATCGAATTTGGTCAAGGCTTTGTGCCATTCGAAGACAGTCTCCCATGTAGTGGGTAGATTTTCTACATCAAGGTTTACCTCTTTGGCGGCCTTAGTATTTACATTGAGCCCCCACCATAAGTATCCCTCGATACCGGGCACACCGATCATTTTATCGCCGTAGAAGGAAGATTGCCAGAGCTTTTCTAGAATATCCTCTTTTTTAATCAATGTGCTGGCAGAGACGTAGTCATTGACTGGAATCGTTGCTCCTCTGGCAAAGAGGTTTGGATAGTCAAAATTAGAGCCGCCATCTGGAGGGGTGCCCGCTGCCACGGCTGTAAGGATGATCTCGCTGCTAATTGAACCACGATATGAGAATTTATTATTTCCAAGGATTTGTTTGAACTCTTCAGTCTCCACCATTTTTGCCACGGCCGGGTCCAGGTTTCCCCAAGCGTACCACCAAGTCACGGCACTGGGATCAACCACCGGCACTTCAGTAGCGGTTGGTTCTGTAGCAGCGCCCGGGGCTGGAGACTCAGCTGTTGGAGTAACAGCGGCAGGGGCGCAGGCTGCTAATGTGGCAGCTCCTGCTGTCAGAGCGCTCAGGCGTAAAAACTCGCGGCGATTTACGGTAGCTTTTTTCATAATTCTCTCTCCCTGAAGGTTATGAAATTGAAGGTAGATCAATTACTTGGGCAGATCAATGAATTCTTATCTGTGTGAAGCGACACCTCCCTTCACGGCCGATTGACCTGATAAACAACTTTTTCCCAATCTACATAGTAAACTAGAGTACAATTGAAAATAATGAATGGCCTCCTTTGATCTTAACATTATTCACTGGGCTATGTCGGCAGCTCACGGACAAAGACCGGACATCACCTGGACAAAAAAAGTAGAGTTATTGCTCTGATATAGGGATATTCCTATGATCACCAGAGAGAAATTTATTGAGTGTCTCCGTGATGCTCTCACACATCTTTATCATGCAGATTATCTCCGAAACAGCCCACTGGTTAGGCTATTTGGCTTGTCCGATCAATTTGACGCTTCTTCAGCGCTCCGGAAAATATTGACCGATGGAATAGAAGCCTTAAAACCAGCCCCCGATCAACCTGAGGCCTCACGAGCCTGGCGGATTTATGATTCTCTGTTCTGTTGTTATGTTCAGCAACTTAGCCAGCAGATCGTGGCTGACCAGTTATGTATTTCAGATCGCCAGTTAAGACGTGAACAGCGTGCCGCTCTGGAAGAATTAGCAGATTTACTCTGGAGAGAATACCTGTCAGGCCGGCAAGGTTTTAATCCTGATACTCAAAATACAGATGTAGTTATCGACCGGGAACTCTCATGGGTGCGGCGTTCTTGTGCTGATGTAGCTGCGCAGTTAAAAACTCAATTAAGCGAGGTCCTAAACCTTTGTAATCTACTGAGCACACAGAATAGAGTGGATGTTCGGGTTCAATATCTAGGGCCTATACCCGATTTGTTGATCCATCCAGTAGCCCTGAACCAGATTCTTTTGAATGTAATTCTCTATGTCATTCACCATATATCGGGAGGAGTTCTCGAAATTACTGCCTGGCAAGAAAATGAGGGGGTCATTGTTACCTTTCATGGGAAACCTCCCTATAAGAGGCCTTTGCAGGAGGAGAGCGAGAATCCCGGAAACCTGGATGTGGCGATGCAAATCGCCAATTTATCGAGGGCCAAACTGGAGGTTCATGATGCCCCTCCCTTAGGCATCTCGGCGGTTCTCCTTCTACCAGCTTGTGAGGAAATTCCCGTTCTAGTGATTGATGATAATTCAGATGCGCATCAGTTAATGCGCCGCTTTACCAGTGGAAGCAGATTTAAAATTGTTCCCGTTCAGGATCCCAATGAAGTCTTTTCTCTGGTTGAGTCTGAGAAACCTCGCCTTATTCTGCTGGATATTATGATGCCACAAGATAATGGGTGGATGGTACTGGCGCGCCTTAAACAACATCCTCTAACCATGAACTGCCCTGTCATCATTTGTTCTGTACTTCCTCAGGAAACTTTAGCTATGACTCTGGGGGCATCAGGCTACTTGAAAAAACCATTCACTCGCGAGGCTTTCTTACAGGTTTTAGAACAGCAGATTTTTGGGATGGAGTCAGAACCTGACTTGTTTGCGTAATCAATCGTGCCAGGTCTCTAATCGAAAACCCCGCATCGCGGAACACTGTGATCCGATTATTCAGAACCGCCTCACCGCTTGGATTGCGTGATGATACCACGATGATGGGAATCGTCTTGAGTTGTGCATCTTGCATCTTTTCCATCAAGACGTCCATACCGTCTTTTCCCGGCATTAATAAATCGAGCAGGACCAGGTCAGGTTTACGTTCTTTCATGATATATAAGGCACGTTGACCATCCCTTGCTTGTACGATATGCAATGATGGCATTTCCGTGTTGAGGATGCGCGAATAAAGCTGAAGAATTTCCGGTTCGTCATCAACGAGAAGTATGGTGCCTTTCGGATTGGAGATGGTGGTTTTAACCGCGAAAATCAGATCGGCTCGCCGAATGGGTTTAACGAGATAATCAACCACTCCCATTTTTTGAACCGTGTCTCCCTTTCCCGGCAACCAGCAGGTGATAACTGGTGTGCCATAGGGGATCTTTGCGAGCCATTGTTCATTGGAAGTCGAGTAAGGTGTTGGAAGATTCTGTATGAGCGCATCGGCTGGAGAATGCTTGATCTCTTCTATGGCTTCTTCGAGGCTTTTGACAGAAACAATCTCGGCATCTTGCATGTATTTTTGAAGATATTTTTGGAGTATGCCGTTTTCTTCCAGTATTACGTACCGCGCCTTGGGCTTTTCAAGGCCCGCTCTTGAAGGGCGGGTGCGAGGTTCATACTGAGAATAAGGATTGAACCATCGGCGTGTTTGATCTGCGGTTTCTGGGGGTAATGTGGGGTTCAGGGGGATCTCAAAATAGAATGTGGTTCCTTCGCCTGTTTGGCTCTGTAACCACATCTTACCCTGATGCATTTCAATGAACTGCTTACATATACTTAACCCCAATCCGCTTCCTCCTTTGTGACCATGAAGATAGGAGTGGGCCTGAAAAAACGGCTCAAAAATTCTTTCCTGGTGTTCTTTTGGAATTCCAGGTCCTGTATCTGAGACGGATATTACCAGGTGGTTTTCTCGCACTTTTGAGCTGACGATTACTCCCCCCTGGTCTGTAAAACGTCCTGCATTGGAGAGTAAATTAATCAGCACCTGGCGAATACGAGTACTGTCACAATAAACTGGTGGAATCGAATCGGACCATTCGTATTTCAAGTAGAGTTTTTTAGAATCAAACAGAAAGCGAACCACAGAGAAAGCCTGATCTACGATCGTGTGAATATCCACCCATTCTTTGTTTAATGACATTCGTCCAGACTCCATCTGGCTGAGATCCAGCACGTCATCTACCAGTTTAGAAAGATGTTGACTGTTTCTCTCAATGGCGGCGATGTCGGCCAAAAGAGCCTGAGGGATGCTATCTCCGTAACTCTGAGGAGATTTCATAATTACCTCGCTGAAGCCGAGGATCATATTAAGAGGAGTTCGTAGCTCATGACTGACAATGGCTACAAATTCTTCTTTGGCACGCCGCGCTTCTTCTGCTACTTGTGTCATGGCTTCGAGACGAGCCGTCAATCTCGACATTTCCCGGGTGATTAATTCGTAGTCTTCCTTCATTTGCACCCAGTGAACACGTTCACCTCTCAATTGCTCCACTTCTTCACGAGCCTTCCGATAATGAGTGATTGCCCACTCGGCTACATGGACCATTGACCGTGCAAAGCCCAAAGTTATCCCTACTCCAAAAATACTGAGCAATCCAATGCAGGCAACATCTTGTAGATCAAGAAAAGAAAACCACGGGATATGCCGTAAAAAGAGCAAAAAGGGTATTACCAGGACACATGAGGCAAGACACCACGCTAAATGAAATGAGCTCATTAATACGAGGAGAGGGAAAAAGGCGATAAGAGTTGCAGTTTGCGAGGTGGGAAACAGGAGAAGAGCGGTCAGGAAGGTAATAGTTATCCCCACCGTCCATATCCAGCCGGCATTCTTTATTGAATGCTGGATTTGTCGAATACCAACCACAGTCGTAATTGTCAGAAGGATCAACACGACTGATAATCGGGGAACCGCTTCCCAGAATATACTGAAATTACTTATAAAATAAAGAATCAATCCGAGAATTCCAACGGATGCCATCAATGAACGGAGAGCGGTTTCTTTCAATTCCAGGGCAACATTGGGGTCATCTGGTTGGATTCGAAAGTCGACTAATCGAATGGATTGCATATTCCCTCAAGGATTTCAGTGTACTAGAACTCATCTCAAAAACACTTTCAGCAGATCAGGATACAAGCCAATTGAACCAGACCAGGGAAATTCTCAACTTTTCGCTCATATCGAACCGTGATACGTCTGCAATTCTGCAACCAGGCATTCAACCGTTCAATCTTCCAACGGCGCTTGTATCTCCGCAACTTACGCCCATCTTGCGTCTTGGGTTCTACCCGGTTTCTTCGGTGAGGAGCAATCCGTTCAATGCCTTGGTCCCGAAGTCTGGCGTCCAATGGGCGCTATCGCAGGCACGGTCTCCGATCAATCGTTGTGGTTTGTCTGCGACAAATCGAGATGCGATAGTCGCTTCCACAAGGGTGACTTCATGCGGCGAAGCGCTTTCCAGGTGAATGGCGATAGGAAGACCAAAGCGGTCTACCATTGCCATGATCTTCGTACCTTGGCCCCGCTTGGTCTTTCCGACTGCTCGCCCCCCTTTTTGGCGCTCACAAAGGCGCCGTCAATGAAACATTCGGACAGGTCGAGCTTGCCGCGCTCCTTCAAGTCATCGGCGAGTGAAGTGAGTATTTTCTCTAATACTCCCTCCCGCTGCCATTCCTGGAAGCGCCGGTGGCAAGTCGCCGGGGAAGGATACCGGTCCGGCAGATCTTGCCAGGCTGCTCCGGTACGAAGCGCCCACAAAATGCCGTTCAAAACGTCTCGATTGTTAATGCGTGGACGCCCTTTCCCATCCCCGCGTGGTCTCTTGACTGGAATCAGCGGCTCAAGAATCGTCCATTGTTCTTCTGTTAGTTCCATAGGTCAACCTCAATTGTTGAGTTTGTCCTATTCTACCCATTTTTGAGACGACTTCTAGCGTGCAGGTCGTCGGCGCCGCTCGCACAATCGCTTTACGGATTGTCTCTCGATCATAGCCCAGTCAAGGCCTTTGGGCAGCATAGACTGTAAAAAGTGGAAGAATTCCTTAGCCATCCACGTTTCTGATCAATTCCCAGGAGCGGGCACTGTCTTCAAGGTGCGCGTGGATCGTTTCGCTCAGGGGAACCCCCAGGGCCTCTAACCCCAGGATCACTGCCCCCACCAGCGGCTCGTACCGTGCATTGACCAGCCTGGCACGGGGCGCCGCAGCGAGAATGCCCCGCTCGATCGTGTGGATCAGCCAAGGGCTTTCTCCCTTAAAAACACTGCCCGAAAGCACAACCTCTATCTCCAGGTCGAGTATTCCCAGGCGGCGCATGGCAACCACGGCCAGTTCCACATACCCCTCGCCAAAAGACCGCAGAATGTTCTCAGCTACGCTGTCTCCGCTTGAAGCTGCCCGGAAGACCAGCGGAGCCAGGTCCGAGACACGTTCAAGACGCCCCGCATAGTATCGGCGGCACAGATCATCGACCGTGTTCAGCCCATAATGCGCCAGGACAAGAGGAGTAAGGAGGGTTTCGGGTTCGCGCCCTGTGAATGAGCGAAATACGGCAATCAGTGCACGTGTGCCCAGGGCGCCGCCGCCCTGCAGGTCGGGTTCCTGATAATAATGATAAATCCACTCCTTGCCAGAAGGGGCACGCACAGCACAGTTACCGCCGGTTCCGGCAATGAGAATCACCCCGTAAGGGCGGCTGGTGCCCCCGCGCAGGGCGATAATACTGTCGTTGACCACTCGCACCTGCTGGCTTTCGCCCAACCCAAGTAGAGCAGATTGCAACAGGTGATATTCATCCGGCCAATCAGCGCCGGTCATCCCGGCAAAGAGCAATCTGGCCGGGCTTTTAATCAACCCGGCTTTTTCTCGGGCACTGGCCACCGCCTGCCGAACCGCTTGCATAGCACGTTCCATCCCATCGTATGCATGGCAGGCCCCAAAACTACGGGCTACACCAAGAATCCGACCCTCCAGGTCGGCAACAGCAGCGCGAGTGTGCGTACTTCCCTGATCAATCGCGAGGATAAAGTCCATGATTTCACCTGAAAAATTGAGGGAGATAATCGCGGTTGGCGGTGAGCATTTCATCCAGCAAAGGGACAGCAAGATCATAATCGCCGACGAGGGGGTGCGCCAGAAGTGCTTCAAGGGCCAGCGTACGATCGCCAGTAATGGCAGCTTCGATGGCCAGCTGTTCGTAGTTCTTAACCGCCGCTACCAATCCCCACACAGGGACAGGAGGAGGCGGCTGAATAAGAGGGGTAATACCGCGGGCTTCAACCAGGCACGGGAGCTCAAGCACGGCTTCACCTGGCAGGAAGGGCACAGCCCCCCGTTGAGCGGTGTTGACAATGAATATGTCCCCTCGGTCGTTGTGAAGAGCATCGATGACCCCCAGGGCTACTTCAGAGTATCCACCGCCACCCCGCAAGGCCAGTGCAGGGGGTTTGGTTACCTGGGCAGGGTCATTAAAGGCGGCAAAGATCTCCTTTTCCAGCTGTTGCACCTCTTCTCCCCGTGATTGACGCTTCTGGCGGGCATGGGCCACCGCCCTGATGCGGTGAAAGTAATATTGCAGGTAAGGGCTGGGGAGTAGACGCAGCCGGCGTATAAGTTCGGGATCGACCGCGCCACGGGTCATCACCTGGGCAACCCGATTAAATTCATCGTCACTCAGTGCCTTCCCGCCAACGGTGACGTTCCAGGCAAAGTTGAGATGATTGAGACCGAAGTAATCGTAACGCACCTGATCGGCAGGCACCCCCAGCGCCTGGCTTACGGCGTCTCGCGGAAAGAAACCACCGGCGCATAACCCCACCACACGCGTGCGGGTAAAACGTTGGAGCGCCTCGGTGATCATACCGGTGGGATTGGCGTAATTGATAATCCATGCGCCAGGGTTGAGTTGTTCCACCAGAGCAGCGATCTCCAGCATGGGGGGAATGGTGCGCAGGGCCTTAAACATGCCACCCGGGCCGGTAGTTTCTTGGCCGATGATGCCATATTTGAGGGGAATTTTTTCATCCAGCACACGTTGCTGGTTACCGCCTACGCGGATCTGGGTGATAAGAAAGGCCGCCCCCTGGATGACTTCGGGCAGACTGGTGGTGGTGGTAATTTCAAAAGTCCCACCCAGGTGGCGGGCAAAACGGCGACAAAAGCCTGCTACTGTTTCCAGCCGAACAGGATGAATATCCATGAGCATCAGCTCTCGGACGGGAAGAGAATGGCGCATCGCCGTAAGATGCTCTATGATCTCAGGAGTGTAACTGCTGCCCGCACCAATGATTCCCAGCTTCATAGTTGTGTCACCACCTTTCCGATGTAGCGAAATCCCGGCGCTATTCCAAGCGATGCGGCCAGCGCATCGGCGAAGAGCTGGATGGGGATAATATCCAGTATAGGGCTGAGTAATTCATCGACCGGCGAGTGATCAACCACCTCATCAATGCCATGAAGTTCCCCATTCTGGACGACCCCCACCGAAACGCCATACAGCGCCAGCTCACGGCTCAAAGCGCGAGATGAACTCAGTGACCGGCCTGGAGGGGCAAAGACCACAGCGCGGAGACCGGGCTGGACGGCTTCGATGAACCCATGCCTGAAAGCCCCAATGCTGGCATGCAGGGTGGGCTTTTTTGCCCATTCACTGAGGGTCATGGCAGACTGGCGCGCAGTGACAGCATGGGGGCCGTGCCCCAGGAACAACAGCAAATCTCGGCTGGCGTATTGTTTTAGCCACTGTTGACCGATCTCTTCGCTTTTGGCCAGCAGTTCTTCCGCCCGGTCAGCAAGCGCCAGGAGGGTATCCCATTCTGAACCATCCCAATTCGCCGATGCCTGCCGTGAGAGCAGCCAGAGGAGAGCCAGTGAATTGAGGTAAGTTTTACTGGCAATAAGCGTTTCATCGCCGGCTTCCATGTGGAGCATCCATTGCGCCTTACGAGCAAGAAGGCTTTCACTGTGGTTGGTGATTCCAACCAGCCGCGCACCGGTAGGTAAAGCATCCAGGAAGGGCGGGACCTCTCCGCTCGATCCTGACTGCGAAAGGTAGACAAGAAGGTCACCGCTGCTTTTCAATGCCAGCGCATAATGGGTGAGGTCCGAGGCTTCCATGGCTACCGCCGGCACCCCATGAGCATTCAGGTACAGGGCGCCAAGGCACGCGGCATGGTAAGATGCCCCCATACCCGTCAGCACCCAGCGCGAACCAGCAGCAGACTGGCCGAGCCGGGTAAGTTCGCCAGAATGGCGGTATCGCTCCACCAGACAGCGTAGAGCAGCGGGTTGTTGGTTCAGTTCATCGGTCAACAGGCTCATAAGTTTCGTTACCTCAGCAGGAAATAAAATTAGCCGCCCTCTACGGCGCGTCTGGCCATATTATAAATTGCTTCAATAGCTCTTCGGCGCTCGGCATCAGGCTCATAGGAGTGGCGTGCAATACGACGTTGCACCTCAGCCTTTAACGCTGTGGCAAGGCGCGGCTGCCCGCGTTTGTTCCATGCGCCAATGGCTCCCTGCTGGAACCATCGCGGGAACCAGTTATACTCGCGGTAGTGGTCAAGGGTGCTATCACGCCCGGTAAAGCCGCCTTTCATCCCTTCACGGATCTCCTCCACCCAGTCGGACACGTCATTTTCCCCGGGTTTAATACCCCGAATGGCACGCTGTACCCAGTCACGGATTTCACAATCGACCAGTAACTGTTCTGGGCTGAAGATTTCATCCAGGCTCAACATGCCAGCTCCGCTGAACCAGCGGGTGCCTAGAGCCGCACCAACCATCAGAATGGCGGCTTTCTCCGCGGCAGATTGACAATCGGGTAGTTTAGCCATATCGTGGATGTTGTTGGGCCCGGTAAGAGGCAAACTTTCAGGAACATGCCCCAGGAAGCGGTTGAAATCATCGCTGAGCATTTGAAAGAGCATACTCTCCGGCGAGCCAAAGACCATAGAACCTTCGCGCAAACTGGAAGGGAAGATGCTGACCGAACAGGTTACGGGCTTGCCAGT
>Ga0226835_1001260_pt1 | contig 14759 bp, 13 predicted proteins | sample LAC_MetaG_1_FD_163627 | JGI IMG/M metagenome (GOLD analysis project Ga0226835, IMG submission 163627) | Anaerobic ammonium oxidizing microbial communities from anammox membrane bioreactor (MBR) in UC Berkley, California, United States -... | ecosystem: Engineered > Bioreactor > Anaerobic >...
CCGAACCGTAGCGAACGGCGTTGCAGTTGCTGTTGAAAAACAACGTCTGTTGCGAGAAGCTCAACGGCGGGCTCTGGAGCTTCAAACCGCTTCCGAAATCGCCCGCGACACGACCAGCACCCTCGCGCTGGATGTGCTCCTCTCGCGGATGGTCAACCTGCTGGTGCAAAGATTTGGCTTTTACCACACCTCCATTTATCTGGTAGATGCTCAATCTCAATTTGCAGTGATTAGAGAGGCTACCGAACCAGCTGGTACAGAATTGAAGCGACGCGGTCATAAAGTGGCTATTGGCTCCCGTTCAGTGATTGGCACAGTTGTCGCCTCGGGACAGCCGTTAATTCTCAATGATGTGGCTTCTTCAGACCTGTTTGTTCCGAACTCCCTTCTCCCCCAGACTCGAGCAGAAATCGGGCTTCCGCTCAAGGTGGGTGATCGGATCATTGGCGCTCTCGACATTCACGCCGCTACCATCAATGCATTTTCAAAAGACGATGTATTTGTCCTGGGTATCCTGGCTGACCAGATTGCCATTGCCATTGAAAATGCCCGCGCCTACGAACTCTCACAAAAAGCCATTGAAGACATGCGTGAGGTTGATCGGGTTAAAAGCCAGTTCCTGGCCAATATGAGCCATGAACTGCGTACTCCACTGAACTCCATTATTGGGTTCTCGAGAGTTATCCTGAAAGGAATTGACGGGCCAATTAATGAACTCCAGACCCAGGATCTGACCGCCATTTACAATTCCGGCCAGCACCTTTTGATGTTAATCAACGATATCCTCGACCTGTCCAAAATCGAAGCCGGGAAAATGGAGCTGTCCTTCTCCGACGTCAATTTGCTTGATTTGATCAACTCGGCCATGTCCACAGCGGTCGGGCTTGTCAAGGACAAACCTATCAAACTCCTCACTAACCTGCCCGAAAACCTGCCCCTTGTGCGCGCCGATTCCATCCGCGTACGTCAGGTATTGATCAATTTCCTTTCTAATGCCGCCAAGTTCACAGAAGAAGGCTCTATCACAGTAGAGGCCCGCCAGCAATTCAGCCCCGACGGAAAACCAGAAATCATGGTCACCGTCGCCGATACAGGCCCCGGCATTGCCCCCGAAGATCAATCTAAACTCTTCTTGCCTTTCTCTCAGGTAGATGACTCTCCTACCCGTAAAACCGGAGGAACGGGACTGGGCCTTTCGATCTGCCGCTCGCTTATTGAACTCCATGGTGGCAGGATTGGCCTGCTCTCCAGCGAGGTGGGGAAAGGCAGTACCTTCTTCTTCACTTTACCCTTACCCGTCACCGAGAGTGTCCCGATGGCTTCAACGCTCAACGAAGGATGTGTCGTGCTGGCCATCGATGACGATCTGCAGGTGATCCATCTTTATGAACGCTACTTGCAACCACAGGGATATCAAATTATCCCGCACACCAACCCACGTACGGCAGTGGAGCGGGCAAAAGAGGTGAAACCATTTGCCATCACACTCGATATTATGATGCCCGAAATGGACGGCTGGCAGGTAATGAAAGCCCTCAAGAATGATCCCGAAACCCGAGATATCCCGATCGTTGTCTGCTCCATTCTCGAAGAAGAAGAAAAAGGGTTTAATCTAGGCGCAGCTGACTACCTCGTCAAGCCTTTCCTTTCCGAAGACCTTCTCAACGCCCTCAATCGTCTGAATTTCACCGGGGAAATTAAAAACATCCTGGTGATTGATGATGATCCAGAAGACCTCCGGCTGGTTCAAAAGATGATCGAAGCGAATGATCGCTTCCATGTGCAGCTGGCTCAAGGGGGTGGAGCAGGTTGGGAAAGCATACAACAAAATGTCCCGGACGCGATCATTCTTGACCTCTTCATGCCCGACCTGAATGGATTCGACTTGCTCGCCAAACTCCGCAGCGAAGAACTTTATCAGAATATTCCGGTAATTATCCTCACCGGTGCAGACTTAACCCCCGAACAACATAAGGAACTGGAAGATTTCGGGCACGGTTTGTATTCCAAGGGATTTCTCCGCGAAAAAGAATTGCTCAATTCCCTCGAATCTGCCCTGCGTCAGTTCCGTTCCAAAAGAAAGGTGTCCTGATCCTAATTTATGCCAAACTCATTCATCGTTGAATGCCTTGATTGTGGAAACCGCTCTTCTTTTTCCGCCGCTCAACCAGCCTGCCCGGCTTGTGGAAGCCTCTGGCGCGAAGCCCGGTACGACCTGGATGATCTAAAATACCGCCTCTATGATCTTGTCAAACAACGCCCGTTTGATATCTGGCGTTATCAGGAACTTCTACCGCTTTCAGCGCCCAATCGTTCGATTTCACTGGGAGAGGGCGGCACACCTCTGATCCGTGCAACCAACCTGGGAATGATGCTTGGGAACCCTAACCTGTTCATCAAGGATGAACGCCAGGGACCAACTGCATCTTTCAAAGACCGCCAGGCATCGATCACTGTGGCCGCATTGAAAGAAGCAGATATTCATGAGTTTGTGATCGCCTCCACCGGGAATGTAGCCATTTCTTATTCCGCCTATGCCGCTCGCGCCTCGATTAAACTCTGGGCTTTCCTCACCAGCCTGGTACCAGCGGCTAAAATGCGCGAAGTGGCTATTTATGGCACCCAGGTGATCAAAATTACAGGATCATACGACCAGGCAAAGCAGGTCGCGTCTGATTTCGCCAAACAGCGCGGTTTGAGTATTGACCTGGGAGCCCGAACCCTTACCTGTATCGAATCGATGAAAACGATCGCGTTTGAGGTAGCAGAACAACTGGCACATTTACAGGCTCCATCATCCAGCCCCTGGCGCGCCCCTGACTGGTATATTCAGGCGGTGTCCGGGGGGATGGGGCCCATTGGCGTTCTCAAGGGCTTCAGAGAGCTGTATGATATGGGACTGATCGACAAAGTCCCTAAAATAGCCGCCATCCAGGCCGAAGGGTGCGCGCCTATGGTTCATGCATGGAAACAAAATAAAGACACCGCTACCCCCGTGCAACATCCCCAAACATTAATCGCCACTCTGGCAACCGGAAACCCGGGACGTACTTATTCTCTTCTCAGGCAAAAAATGCTTGAAAACTCAGGCGGAACCATCGAAAGCGTTTCTGATGCTGAAGCTTTTCGTGCCATGCATTATCTGGCAAAAATGGAAGGATTTTCGGTGGAACCGGCGGCTGCGGTTGCATTTGCCGGACTGGTCAAACTCGTCCGTAATGGTGTCATCGCCCCCCACGAAACCGTGGTGATTAACTGCACCGGACACACCATGCCCATTGAAAGAAATATTCTCGGTGAAGGATGGTCCCGCGACCTGACGCTCCCCTCGTCCATGGAGGAAGGAAATGAGGAGGGCTTGCTGGCAGCCCTTACCAAGGTATCCATTGACCGTTTTCCGAGAATAGCCATCGTGGACGACAATCCCGATGTCCGCCGTCTCATACGTAGAATCCTGCAAACTCAGGGAAACTACACCCTCTTTGAAGCCGCCAACGGACGCGAAGCCCTTACCGTCGCCCGGAATGAGCGCCCCAATCTCATCATCCTTGACCTCATGATGCCCGAAATGGATGGCTTCTCGGTCATTCAGGAGCTCGAAAAAGACCCCGAGACATCTCAAATTCCGGTCATTGTGGTAACCGCCAAAGAATTAACCCCTGCGGAGAAAGATCGCCTTCGCGGCCATATTCAAACCCTGATGCAAAAAGGCGATTTTCTCAGCGACGAACTCCTCGATGAGGTTCGCGCACTGCTGGGGTAGTGAACGCAGGTAATACGATCATGCGAACCAGTGCACATCATCAGGGAATCACAGCGGCGCTGGCTTCAGCGATCTTCCTTGGTTCAGTCCCCATCCTCGGAAAAGTCGCCATCCTTTCCGGTTTTTCTCCGCTGGCAGTCATCGCCTTGCGAAGCGGCATCGCGGTTATTTTAATGAGTTTTACCATGTTTCTCTGGATGCGGCCTTTTTTTTACATTTATCCGGTAGGATTGATCGGCTGTCTGCTCGCCGGTATGATCAATGGCGTGGGATCGGTCCTTTATTACACCGCTCTTGGTCGTCTTGAAGCAGGGGTCGGCCAGATGCTTTACTCGCTTTACCCCCTCTTCGTTGCCCTCTGGTTACTCCTGGATCGCCAGACCATCACGCGCCTCACAGCATTCAGATTAGGGCTATCCATCCCGGCAGTAATGCTCCTGCTGGTACACCCTAGCCGGGTAATCGACCTGGTAGGGTCTATGATGATGATCGGTTCAGCAGCTTTGTATGCCCTTCACCTATTAATTAACCAGAGAATTTTAATTGATGTGCCCGCACCAACGGTCACATTGTATACCCTGCTCAGTATGGCCGCCACAGTCGAAATAGCCTTCATCCTTTTTGATCGCCACATTCCATCCCCTCAGGTCGCCTGGTGGGCGGTATTCGCGATGGCCTTGATCACTTTTCTTTCTAGAATTACCTTATTTATGGGAGTAAAAAAGCTTGGAGGATTACAAACCTCTCTGCTCGGGCTGAGCGAGGTTTTACTGACGGTATTTCTCTCCATCGCATTACTCGGAGAACATTTCAGCCCTCAGCAATGGCTAGGCGCCGCTTTACTGGCAGTAAGCCTGCTTCTGGTTGGCTTAGATAAAATTCCACCTCAAAAAAGAACCAGTACCGGCTGGCTTTCCTGGCTTAATCCCCCGTCCATTCCTGCATCCGAACCACCCTGGAACTCTCAGCTGTGATCGGGCGGGAACTCGATCATATACCCTGAACCCCGCACATTCTTGATCCATTCTCCCCACCCCGGGATCAGGGTCATTTTTTGTCGTAACCGGCTCACAACCGGCCTTAAAATGCGTGCCGCCTCTTCGTTATCCACGTGGTAGCCCTGGCAATGCTTTACCAGTTCGGAGTGGGGAATCACCTCGCCCAGACGCGTGATTAAAATTCCCAGCAAGCGGGCTTCGGTTGGTGTCAGATAAATTTCTCCCTCTTTCCAGGAAATCACACGTTTGGCCAGGTCCATATTGGATCCACCCGGCAGGGTAAAAAGGGTTGCCTTTCGGCTGTGTGACGAGCCTCCCATATCACCTGCCTGCCTGGCAGTTAAGGCTTTCTCAATGCTCGCAATAATTTGCTCCGGAGAAACTGGCTTCAGCATGTAATCATGAACTCTGAAGCGCAGGGCCTGGATCGCCGAATCCAGAGATCCGTGTGCCGTAAGTACAATCACCTGGAGGCCTTGGAGTTGATCCACCACTGCGCGAAGCACATCAATCCCACCCATGCCGGGCATGCGCAGGTCGAGAAGCATCACATCAAACGGTTCACTTTCCAGTGCCCTTACCGCCTGCTCGCCAGAACTAGCCGCTTTAATTTCATGCCCTTCTAACCGTAAAATATCTGCCAGTGAAGTTCGGGCAATCTCTTCATCATCAACGATCAGGATCTTCGCCATAGGATGATTCCTTGGATTGAACAGGCAATGTAATCGCAAAACACGCTCCCTCCCCATGCCGGCCTGGGACGAGAGCCAACTGGCCGCCATGAGCCTCTACGATTGTGTAACTGATCGACAAACCCAAACCGGTACCGTGGCTTTTTGTGCTAAAAAAGGGCTCAAATAACCGATTCTGAAGCTCTGCGGGGATTCCCCGTCCAGAGTCTTCGACGGTTAGTGTAATTTCCGTACCCTGTTTCGATAACTCTACCCAAATTTTCTTCGTCTTCTGGTTCTCAACGGCATCCATTCCATTCAATAGCAGATTGAAAACCACCTGTTGCAATTGATCTTTGACTCCAAACAGGATCACGGGTTCTTCAGGGAGAGAGAGCTCCAAATTAATGTCTGCACTGATCAGCTGAGCCTGGAGTAAATGCGCCACCCTTTCGATCACCCCATTCAAATTAACCATCTCTTTTTCCGTGGTTCCAGGCCGATAAAAATCCAACATGTGGCGGACGGTGTTGACCAACCTTTCCACTTCCGTAACCGTCATGGAGAGGTAATTGCTCCGCTGGCTATCGCTGATATCCTCACGCATCGCCAGGTGCAGGCAATTTCGTACCGATTGTAACGGATTGTTAATTTCATGAGCCATTGAGGCCATGAGCCGCCCTACAGCGGCCATTTTTTCCGCCTGAACCAGAGCTCGTTGCGATTCTTCCACTTTTTTAACATACTCTTTGAGATCGGTATACAGTCGCGCATTTTCCATCGCAACGACCGACTGCCTGGCAAGGATCGTTAACAATTCAAGCTCGGACCCCCTGAACACCGGGTTGTGCATGTTTCTTGCCACAATAAACAGGTATCGTTGCTGATTGCGCAGAATGGGGGCAACCATTACCGAAGACCAGCCCAGGCTTCTGAGAAGGTTCTGAACAACCGGGTCACCATCTTCCTGGATATTCACCGTGGTTTCAGCCGGGCATTCCAGGGCAAAACGAACCAGCTTCGCCCATGCTGGGGTTGCCACGGGGTCTGGAATGTTTCGAGAGATCAACAACTGCCCCTCTTTGGTTGCCTGAGATGAGTAAAAAACCCCCACATGTTGCGCCTGAAAGGTATTCATCAGGGTATCAAGCACCAGCCCCTCCAGCACCTGGGGGTTGGTCTCAGATAGCAGGGTTTCGCTAAGATCAAATAGAGGACGCAACGCCTGGGCCCTGGCGGCCTCTTCTTTCTGCTTCCGATCCAGCATAACCCTTTGAACTGCCTGAACCAGGTCCGCAGTGTTTTCAAAGGGCTTTAAAATCAGGCCGTCCACCCCTTTATAAAGTGCCTGAACAGCAGTGTCAACGGTCCCAAACCCGGTCATTACCAGGACAGCCAGATCCGGATAAATCTGACGGGCACGCTCGATCAACTCGAATCCGTCCATGACCGGCATGCGAATGTCGGCCAGGAGTAAATCCACTTTCGTTTCATTGAGGATTTTTAACGCCTCAAGCGGGTCAGTTGAAGCCAGTACACTGTATGAGGCTCGTTCCAGCAAGCGTTGGCATAATCGCACAATACTGCGGTCGTCATCTACGATAAGCACAGATGCACCCGGCATACGCTCTCCTGGTCAACCGTTTTAAGGAAATCCAACCCCCGTGTAACCGTAGCCATACCTGACCCTATTATTGCTTAAAACATCCTCGAAAAGCAAGCTCAACTATCGAAAGAAAAGGGAAAGTAAAGTTATCCCACAGATCGAGGAAGAAAATGCCCTTTAAATCAACCAACCCCCATATTGCCGTTAACAAAAAGGCCGCTTCGCGGCTTCAGGAGTGCGCTGGGTGGGAGTTGAACCCACACGCCTCGCGGCACATGGCCCTCAACCATGCCTGTCTGCCAATTCCAGCACCAGCGCAGGAGTGGATGTATTATAATCCGGTCTGTAGGGTTGTCAAGCAAATTAACCAATTTTTTTAGATCGAGAGGGAAAGCATGACCATCATCCTTGACGCAATGGGAAGCGACCATTACCCAATCCCCGAAATTGAAGGAGCCATCGCCGCCGCCAGAGAGTTTGGGGAAGAAATTGTCCTGGTTGGGAATGAAACTCAGATCCTGCCCAGGCTTAAAGAACTCAATACTGAAAACTTGCCCCTTCGGGTTGTACATGCTCCCGATGTTCTGGAAATGACCGACAAGCCTGTGGAGGGAACCCGCGCCAAACCCAACAACTCGATGGCCGTCGGGCTTAAGCTCCTGAAAAGCGGTGAAGGTAGCGCCTTTGTGACTGCCGGTAACACCGGCGGGGCGATGTTCAACGCCACTCGAATCCTTCGCCGCATCGAAGGAGTCGAACGCCCTGCTCTAACGGCAATTTTCCCCACCCGGAAAGGCCAATGTGTGGTGTGTGACATTGGCGCCAATGTCGATTGCCGCCCCGAATTTTTAGTTCAATTTGCTTATATGGGAAGCCTCTATGCCGAAAAAATCCTGGGGGTTCCCTCTCCCCGGGTCGGGTTGTTATCTAATGGTGAAGAATCCATGAAGGGCAACGCGCTGGTGCACGAAACGCATGAATTACTCCGACAGACCCCCCTGAATTTCATTGGAAATGTTGAACCTAAAGAGCTTTTCCAGGGCGAAGTGGACCTGGTGATCACCGATGGCTTTACCGGGAACATTCTGTTAAAATCATCTGAAGCCGTGGCAAAGCTTCTCGTAGACGTTCTTCGTGAGGAGTTACGGGCCACTCCTCTGCGAACTCTGGGGGCATTCCTGGCCAGGCCAGCTTTTGGAAAACTACGAAAAATGATGTCTCCAGAAGAAGTTGGGGCAGCCCCCCTGCTGGGCGTCGATGGACTGGTCTTCATTGGCCATGGCAGATCGAATGCCCGCGCGATTTACAGCGCCCTTCGCCTGGCGCGCCAGGCAATTCAATTAGACCTGCTCGGGGCTCTACGCCAGGAGATTAAGCTCAGGCTTACCAACGCATCCACCGAAATGAATCCTTCACTTTCTTGATCCACCGGGGTGTGTACCATGAAAATCGTCATTGATCAAAAGAAAGTTATCCGTTACCGAAAAATTGGCCAGTATACCTCACTGGCTGCTCTTGCCATCCTTCTGGGTGGATTTATCCTTGCAGTAACCCAAATTATAAAGACCTTCCAAAGCACCGATCCGGTGCCGGTAATCGACGACCGCATGCTCACATATTCTTATATCGCCATGTTCGTCGGTCTGATACTGACTCAAATTAGCCTTTATTTTGGGAACCGGTGGGGGCGAAAAGAAACCATCGATCAGGTGATCTCTAACAGCCTGAAAGGTCTGGATGATCGTTTCATTCTATACCATTACACTGCCCCAGTCCCCCATTTATTAGTCGGGCCGGCAGGCATCTGGGTTATTGTTCCCATGTACCAGGCCGGGAAGATCACCTACGATGGTAAACGGTACCGACAGTCTGGCGTTAAATTCTTTTCTCGCCTGTTTGGCCAGGAAGGGATTGGCCGACCTGATCTTGAAGCCGAAAGTTATCGAAACGATTTAATGCGGTTTCTCAAAAAGAGTGGCAAAGAACAGGACATAATTCATCCTGAAGTAGTGATTGTGTTTACTAACCCTAAGGCCAGTCTCGAAGTCCACGATACCCCCTATCCCACACTACCTACTTCAAAACTCAAGGATTTTATCCGCCGGAAGACCAAGGAAATGATGGTGCCTCAGGCCAGGGTACAACCCCTGATCGAATCCCTCCCTCAAGCCGAGTAAAACAAAGACCGGCGGGCCTTTAACCCGCCGGTCTTTGTTTCATCCTTTTCTGGATGCCTTTTTACCGGCCTTCAACAGCCGAATTTCATCTGGCCTCAAAAACCGCCATTCACCTGGCTTCAGGTCTCCGAGAAGCAGGCTCCCAATTCGCACCCGGATGATTCTTGTAACATAAAGACCGGTTTGCTTCCCCATTTCGCGGATCTGCCGCTTCCGGCCTTCCCGGAGGATCACTCTTAACCAGGCCCCTTTCCCGTCTATGTTTTCCAGCTTGACCTGGGCCGGTGATGTCCGGTATCCATCTTCGAGCACCACTCCGTGCCGCCATGCCTCGAGTTGCCGTTCGTCTGGGCGCGAGGAAACCTGCACACGGTATTCTTTTTCATGGCCATACCTCGGATGCGTCAGCAAGTTGGCCAGCTCTCCGTCATTTGTCAACAGGATCAGCCCCTCACTTTCATAATCCAATCGCCCTACTGAAAATAAGTGGCCTGGAACCGGCACCAGATCACGTACCGTCTTCCTGGGGTCATGATGTGTCTCCACATCGGATAATACCCCTTGAGGTTTATGCAGGGCAATATACACCGGCGGCGGCTGAGCGGGGATTTTTTGCCCATCTACCTGAATCATATCCTTTGTTGGATCGGCTTTGGAACCAATGCTGGCTACCTGCCCATTCACCTTAACTCTCCCGGCCAGGATCAATTCCTCGCAGGCACGCCGTGACCCAAAACCAGCGCGAGATAAAATTTTTTGCAATCGTTCTTCCATAAGTATCTTCCCTGAACTCTCTCTATTCCATTTTTGCATCGCGCCAATGCACTTAATCCTTCAAAATTCCATTTTCCGCATTCAGCGTTTCGTCCTCATTCGGAACATCATAGGGCGGGAGATCTTGAATTGACCCCAGACCGAAGTGTTGTAAAAATTCACCCGTCGTTCCATAAAGAATGGGCCGCCCCGGGCCATCAGCCCGTCCCACCTCCTGGATCAATCCCTTCCCCAGCAAACTCTTGACCACCCCATCACTGTTAACCCCCCGAATAGCATCAATCGCCGGGCGGGTAACAGGCTGACGATAAGCAATGATCGCCAGAGTTTCCAGTGCAGCCCGGCTAAGGCGTGCAGTCGCTTCCATCCCAAGGAAACGCTCGATCGTTTCAGAAAATTGAGGAGCGGTAGTTAACTGAACCCGGCCGGCATGCCATTGAATCCTTAGCCCGCGTCCATTCTGGTACTCCTCATCCAGAGCCCGCAGGCAAGTTTCTACGTCATTCATCGAAAGCGACAGAGCCTCGGCCAGTTGTTGGGGATGCACCGGCTCCGGAGCTACAAAAAGCAGCGCTTCAATCATTCCAAGGTATTTTTGCGGGTCCGTATGGTTGTTTTCACTCATGCTATAATTGCTTCGTTCACAATCCGATTCTGTACCATCCATAAGGTCGAAGTTTGAGGACAGAACATGAAACCATTTTTATTCTTATCGGTGCTCCTGCTTTCTATCGGACTGGCGTGCTCTCTACCGATCCGGGCAACACAACCTTCCTCCAATACCATTATAGCCTCTGGAGAAGCCGCCGCCGAGCTCGAGTCGAATGTAGCCACCGCTGTTGCTCAGCTAGAACAAACCGGCTCCGCCTCTCTGACCATTACTGAAAACCAGCTCACCTCTTATCTGGCAGAAAAATTGGCCTCCCAGCCCGATTCGCCCATTCAAAACGCCCAAATCCGACTCGAAAACGGATCCATCCAGTTGACCGGACAAATGAGTGTGAGTTCTCTCTCCGCTGATCTTTCCCTCACCATGCAACCATACGTCGACCAGGGGAATCTTCAGGTCATCATCCAGGAAGGACAAATCGGTTCCATTCCGCTCCCCGATGCAACCTTGAAGACCCTTACCCAAACGATTAACCAGGAAATGGTCGGGTTGGTCACATTCCATGGCCAACAATTTAAACTGGAATCGGTTTCCATGGACAATGGCAGTATGACGTTGAAAGGTGTCCTTCCGTGAAAGGGGTGTTCCCTCCTCAGAAGACCTCCTGATTATACTCTGTTTATGAGCGCTCTTGCAGGCTTCGATCCACCCTCATCTCACCTGTATAGAAGGATGAAATGGCACCTTCTAGCTCTCTTGGGTTGCTTGTTTTTTGGAATGTTCCTCAGCGGTTGCATCGCGGTAGAAAACAGCACTGCCGGTAACCTGATTATTCCCATTCAGGTAGACGGCCGCCAGACTTCAGTATCTGTGCCAATTGGAACAACCGCTCAGGGCGCTCTTGATCGGGCCGGGATCACCCTGAACCAGCTGGACCGCATGGAACCCCCGGGTTACACTGTCCTTACAGAAGGCCAATCGATTCGGGTCATTCGAGTGAAAGAAGAGTTCCTGCAGGAAGAAGTGGTTCTCCCCTTTGAAAGCCAGGTGGTTCAGAATGAGTCTTTACCCGAACAACGGGAAATGATCATCCAGACCGGGAAAAATGGGCTTCTTCAACGCACATACCGCATTGTGTACGAAGATGGGCAGGAAGTATCTCGTTCCATTTTTAAAGAAGAACGTCTGGTTGAACCCAAAGCCGAGATCACCATGATCGGGGTGCAAAAACCTTTCACCCCCTATCCCATTCCCGGCAGGCTGGTCTACCTTGCCGGTGGAAATGCCTGGGTAATGGAAAAATCAACCGGTGAACGCAGGCCCGTCGTCACTACGGCAGACCTTGATGGCCGGGTCTTTTCCCTTTCACCAGACGGCAACTGGTTGCTCTTTACTCGAAAGTCTTCACGGCCCGCCGGTGAAGAAATTAACACCCTCTGGATGATCGATCTGGAGCAAGAAGACGCCCGGCCAATCGCTCTTCGGGTGAGCAATATCGTCCATTTTGCAGATTGGGTTCCCGGTCAGGGGCTCACCATTACCTACTCAACGGTAGAACCACGCACCACAGCCCCTGGCTGGCAGGCCAACAATGATCTTTTCATTGCCCGTTACGCACCTACCGGAATGATTCTGGAAACCGAGAAAATCATCGAAGCCAATTACGGCGGAGCCTTAGGCTGGTGGGGAACGCAGTTCGCCTGGTCTCCTGATGGAGAGTTACTGGCATATGCCCAGCCCGATCGGGTTGGCCTTGTAGACCTGCAAACAAAATCCCTCAAACCCCTGGTGGATATTACCCCATACCAGACACGCGCCGATTGGGCATGGGTCACCGGGTTGGGATGGTCTCCCAATCATCAGGTGTTATACTTTAATACTCATGCCCCTAAACCCGGACTGGATAATGCAGAAAGCTCTCCTTATTTTGACCTCTCGGCCAGGCTGGTGAATAGCGGTCTCACCCTTTCGTTAGTTGAAAAATCAGGCATGTTTGGCTACCCGGTACCTTCTCCCCGATTGTCCGATGGCAGCTACCTGGTTGCTTTCCTGATGAACGCCTCTCGCGAGCAGGGGGAGACAGGGCGATACTGGCTGACCGTCATCGACCGCGATGGGAGCAACCTGAAACGAGTCTTCCCTGATGAGGGGAAGTTGGGTATGGAGCCCCAGAAAGTAACCTGGTCTCCCGAACCCATGGAAGGGGATACCCCATGGATTGCCTGTATTTATCAGGGGAATCTGTTTCTAATCAACCCTGTTACCGGTGACTACCGACAAATAACCGGTGATGGACTGATCGAAAAAATCGACTGGTGAAGGGGTAATTTTTCATGCGTATTTTAATTACCGGCGCAGCCGGATTCCTCGGTTCGCATCTCTGTGAACGCTTGCTCAAAGACGGTCATCAGGTAGTTGGAATGGACAACTTTGTTACCGGTAGCCCGGATAACCTCGCTCACCTTGCCGGAAATCCCAACTTCCTGTTTATCCGCCACGATGTCTCGAACTTCATTTTTGTGCCAGGTAAAGTGGACGCTGTGATGCATTTTGCTTCGCCAGCCAGTCCCAACCCGGCATCTCCTTATGGCTATACCAATCTGCCCATTCAGACCATGAAAGCCGGAGCCCTTGGCACCCATAACACGCTGGGGGTTGCCATTGCGCACAAGGCACGGTATCTTCTTGCCTCAACCAGCGAAATTTATGGAGATCCTCTCGAGCATCCCCAACGCGAAAGCTACTGGGGGCATGTCGATCCAATCGGGGTTCGCTCGGTCTATGATGAGGCCAAACGCTTTGCTGAAGCGCTCACCATGGCCTATCATCGTTATCATGGCCTGGATACACGCATTGTACGCATCTTTAATACCTATGGCCCAAGGATGCGTTTAGATGACGGGCGCGTTGTGCCTAACTTCATCCAACAGGCTCTGCGTCACGAGCCGCTTACAGTGTATGGCGAAGGGAACCAAACCCGAAGTTTCTGTTTTGTCGATGATCTCATCGAGGGAATTATCCGCCTCCTCCTCTCCGACGAACATGAACCGGTTAATATCGGAAACCCCGACGAGACCACGATCCTGGAACTTGCCCGGACGATTAATGAGATCATTGGCAACCCCTCAGGAATAGTTTTCAAACCGGCTCTCAGGTTGGGAGACGACCCTCAACGAAGACGGCCGGATATTACCCGTGCACGGACAATCTTAAAATGGGAACCCAGCATCTCACTTCACGAAGGCATTCAACGTACCATACCTTACTTCAAGCAAAAAATGGGGTTGGAATGATCCTTGCCAATCCTCAGGAGAGAATCCGTTTCTTTCGCTTCGCCGTGGTCGGCGCAATTGGAGCAGTGGTTGATTTCGGCACCTTTAATTTGCTCGTTCAAACCCTCCCCATTCAGGCAGTATTTGCCAGCATGGTTTCTTTTACGGCGGCCGTCATCAGTAATTTCATCTGGAATCGTTACTGGACATACCCCGATTCACGAAGCAAACGCCTCTCTCGCCAACTCGTCCAGTTCTTCCTGGTCAACCTGGTAGGGTTGGGAATTCGTACCCCTTTATTTGCCTTTATGGAACGCATCCTGATGCAATTATTCCAGCGTTTTGTTCCCCAAAGTTTCTTTCTTACGCCGATTTTTCTCGCCCATAACTTTGCCCTGGCCATCGCCGTGCTGGTAGTTATGCTCTGGAATTTCCTTGCCAACCGCTTCTGGACGTATAATGATGTCAGTTAAGGAATGAGCGAAATACCTGAACTCCCAGAACCCAGAGACGAAAAGGTTGTCCACACGGTCAGGTCTCTGCGTGAATTAATTGACATCGTCACCGGCAAAAATTTTCAGCCGAGTGTCGAACCTGCCGACTCGGGTTTAGCGGAGATCTTACCTTTCCCCTTTCTGGCCCTGGTCGGCCAGGAAGAAATGAAGCTGGCTCTTCTACTCTCCATCATCAACCCCCTGGTCAATGGAGTATTGCTCATTGGCCCCAGAGGAACGGGAAAAACTACGGCCGTTCGTAGCCTCATTCATCTCCTTCCAGATGTAGAACGATCCAATTGCTTCTTAGGGTGTTTACCCGAAGATATAGAAGCCGGTGGAATAGACGCCGTTTGTCCTGATTGCGCCCGGAAATACGCCGAAGGCGTTCCTC
>Ga0226835_1001261_pt1 | contig 14727 bp, 13 predicted proteins | sample LAC_MetaG_1_FD_163627 | JGI IMG/M metagenome (GOLD analysis project Ga0226835, IMG submission 163627) | Anaerobic ammonium oxidizing microbial communities from anammox membrane bioreactor (MBR) in UC Berkley, California, United States -... | ecosystem: Engineered > Bioreactor > Anaerobic >...
CCAACGATGCTGAGATGCTACTCCACCCCATCCTCCAGCGGCTACTGCTCTCGCGCGCAGACGCTGGCTATATACGCAGCATATCACCTGGCCGTACAGCTCCTGGATTTTTGGCACAGGCTCCTAGAAGATACCGGAGGGATATTGCAAAAAAAATAGCCAGTAACTTAGACGTGCTTCCGTTTCTCAGAGACCAGGATTTACGGCAGCTTGGGGGGCTGGACATTGGCGGGGAACGAACAGGTATGCTCTAGCCAAATGCACAGGCCTGGCTACCGGCGCATCCGGATACGATTGTTCGCCTGGTCGATGGTATAGGTCTTGTCCCCGTAGAAGTCCTGACCGAGAAGACCATAGGGGTGCGTGAAACTGGGATCCACCACGACCTCCATATTGGTCTTCCTGACCCGACCAAGCTCTACCGAATTGACTCTGTACACTCCCTTGACACCACCCTGGCCGCCGATACCGGAGGCGGTGTTCTGACCCACCAGCTCCCAGCCGGCGCCTCCACCGGCAAGTGCGGCACCGGGAAAGATGGTCCCCTGAGCTCCGGTGTCGAAGCACATGGGGAAGGCTTTGCCGTTCACTTTCACCTCCACGATTATGTCTTTGCCGCGTCTGGTGAAAGGAATGTCCTCGGTATTGTAGTCGCCCATGCTGGAGGCGTCCTTGGCGAAACTGATGGCGTGCAGAGAATTGTCGATCCGGTACTGCAGATCGCCGTAGAAGGACATCCCGAGCACCTGGTGCCTGGACTTCTCAAGCACCATGAGTGGTACCGTTCGCTTGATCTTGCCCAGCTCGATCTGGGTGTTGACCACCCTGGCATTCTCCACTCCCACCGAGCCGGTTATCTGGGTGGTGGGCGCATCTTTTGGAATGCTCAAACCGATGGAGCGAGCCGTATCCTGGTCCACGGCGCACATCTCAGCGCCGGTGTCGAAGAGCATGCTGACCGGACGGCCGTTCACCAGGCACTTGACCCGGGGATGCTTTTTCTCGTCGAGCTCGAAATAGACCTTTTCATGGTCGGGGATATAGTCTCCCGGAGCCATTCTATGCCTGGGCTGGGCGGAGCGCGTTTGCCCGTACTGCTGCAATTTTTGCAGGGCCTGCTGGACTTGCTGGCTACCCCCGCCGCTACCGGAGCTCTGGGCGCCGTCTCCCTGCATCGATGCCAGGGCCTTGCGGGCGTAAGCAGCGCCTGCCGAGCCCGGGAATTTCTGGATGAGCTCTTTGTAGTAGCGCTCTGCCTGCCCGTTGTTCCCCAGGCGCTGGTAGGAGGCACCGGCATAGTACATGGCATTGCTGTTGTTGGGATCTTTGCGGATCACCCGGACGAATTCGAGGGCGGCCTTCTGGTAGTTCTGCTTCCTGAAGAGGCTTACTCCGGAGGCATAGTCCTGGGCGGATACCGGAAGCCAGGGGAACAGGGAGGCCACGGCCAGAAGACCCGGAGCTAGTTTTTCGAGTTGACTTTGCAAAAGATTGCACCTCCTCACCTGATTCTAGATCGATTGTCCTGTCAGCGCATGAATCTGATCATATTGCTCTTATCGTCGATGATAAATTGCCGGTGACCGAAGAAGTCCTGACCCAGGAGCCCGTATGGCACCGGCAGGGCGTTGTCTACGGTGACGCGCATGCCGGACTGCCTGATCGGACCGAGCTCGATTGAATCGACCTGATAGACCTGGACTCGATGCGAACCTCCCACACCGGATGCGGTGCCATAGCCGATGAGCCGGAAACCCTGTCCTCCCGAAGCGCTCAGAGCGCGGCTGTTGAATAGCGTTCCCTGGGCTCCGGTATCGAAAAAGAGCGGCACCGGTGCCCCGTTGACTTTGGCTGTTACCACGAGGTTGTTGCCGCTTCGCTTAAATGGAATATTGATGGTGTCATTCGGTATGTATTCGCTGGTGGCCCCGGGTTTGCTGAAATTGATCCGACCCGAGGCGTTGTCGACCCGGTACTGGAGGTCTTTGAAAAAGGTCTGGCCGAGAAGGGCGAAATTGCTTTTCTCCATGAAGAGGACGTTGACGGTGCGGCTCATATTGCCCAGGCCTATTCTGGTGGGTATGCTGTAGGCGCCGACCTCGCCGCCGACACCGGAGAGACGCTCTTTTCTGGCGCCTGCCGGTATGCTCAGACCGAGACTTGCGAGTTGGTTGATTCCCATGGTGCATACCTCGGCACCGGTGTCGAAGACCATGGGCATGGAGCGTCCATTAACCTGGCAATCGACATAGAGGTGACCGTCGGGTCCCCGGCGGAACGGCACCGAGTCCTGGTCGGGAATGGTGTCTCCGGAGCCCGGGGAGTCGGAGCTCACAGACTGGCTGGATAAAGCCGGGCTGGATAAAGCCGGGCTGGATAAAGCCGGGCTGGATAAAGCCGGGCTGCCGGCCGCCATCCCCGGCATGGCCAGGGCCCGGCGGGCATATTCGGCTCCCCGGGAGCTCGGGAAACGCTCGAGCAGAAGTCGGTAGAGCGTGCCGGCCCGGCTCCTGTTGCCCGCCTCCTGAAAAGAAAGGGCGGCATAATACAGGGCATCGCTATTGCGTGGATCCCGGGCGACTACGCGCAGAAACTCCAGGGCTGCCGAGCCGTATTGGCGCTGTTTGAAGTAAGCCTCGCCTGCCTGGTAGTCCTCTGATAAGCCGTCCAGGGCCGATACCGGTGGCAGGAAAGCGCAGCAGGCAATAAGGACAGCGAGTGCCAGCCGGAAGAATCGATCTCGAATTCTGAAACAATCCAGATGCATCAAGCCCTATGTACCCGGCTCGATTGCTTTATCTATTGAATTGCTTTCCCTATCGAGAGGATTTCTCCGGGCTGCTCCGGCGTTGCCAGGCAGAGCTGCCACCAGCCGACATCGTGCCAGGCTCCGTGCTTGAAGCCGACTTTCTCGAAGATACCAAGGTGGCGGAAGCCCATGGCCTCGTGAAAGGCGACGGAGGCGGGATTGGGCAGGGTGATACCGGCATAGGCATTGCAGTATCCCTGTCTCCGGACGATAGCCAGGAGGCGCTCATAAAGCGCTCGCCCCAGACCGGATCGCTTGTGGGCGGCATCGACATAGACCGAGGTCTCCACCGACCACCGGTAAGCGTCTCTCAGGCGATGAGGCGATGCATAGGCATATCCGGTGACGACCTCTTCCGAATCGATTGCTTCGGTGGAGACCAGAAAAGGATGCTTTTCGTAAGCAGTCACCCTCTTTTCCATCTCTTCCAGATCGGGTGGCTGATATTCGAAGGAGACGGCTGAATCGGTGCAGTAGGGAGAGTAGATGGCGAGTATTCGGGCTGCGTCCTCTACGGTTGCCAGGCGTATCCCCATCGCTGTGCACATCTCCTATTCCGAGGATTCGCCGAGGATCTCTGCCATGATTGCCCGGTAGCGTTTGAGGTTGTCCAGATAGGACCGTGCCGCGGCATCGTCGCCTGATGTGCTGTCGAAGAGCCAGGGGACATGGTTTTTGAGGGCGGTCTCGTCCACCCAGCCCCGGGCTATGAGGATATCTTCCAGGGGCATACCGGTCACCTCGTGATCCTGGCGAACCAGATCGGCCTGCGCTCTGGAGATTGCGCCGGCTTCGGTCAGAGCCTTGATGAGGTCTCGATCCCTGTTTTTTTCGTTCACTAACTGATTACGATGTCCACACGCTTGCCGCAGCGTCCCGAGGCGGCTTTGATCAGCGATCTCAGCGCCGAGATGGTCCTGCCATCCTTGCCGATGAGACGTCCGGTGACCGCCGGATCGCATTTGACGGAGAGGCGGCAGCGGCGCGGGCCGAAGCTCTTGCGCTCGAACTGCAGCGACTCGGGCTCTCGAGCGAGAACCTTGAGAATGTACTCCGCCAGGTCTTCAGCAGCGGTGGAGTCGATTAGTTTTTGGGAGTAGCGCCCTCTGCCGCCGCTGCTCCCTGGGCCTTTCTTATAAGGCCGGTTACCGTATCGCTTGGTTGGGCGCCGTTTTTGATCCATCTTTCAACTGCTTCTGTGTTGAGTTTGAGCTCTTTAGAACGAGGATTGTAAAAGCCGACTTCTTCGATCGGCTTGCCATCGCGCCGTGCGCGACTGTCAACAGCGACGATTCGGTAGTGCGGGGCTTTTTTAGCGCCGACGCGCTTAAGCCTTATCTTAACCACTTTAGCTCCCTCATGGGTTTCTAGAAGTAATGCGAATGGATATTCTAGCAGGATCTCGGCTGGATCAATGCTGCCCGGTCCGGCGCCCTTTCACGTAGCTTTATATTCGTCAGTGTTTTTTCTTCTTTCTCAGACGCGTCCGGCCGCCCTTTTTGAAGCTGCTGGTCTTACCTGAGGCGCTGCGGGGCATTCCGGGCATGCCGCCCATACCGGGCATGCCGCCCATGCCAGGCATCCCTCCCATACCAGGGAAACCTGGCGGCATCGGGGGCATATTGCGCATGTCGGGCATCCCGCCCATTCCCGGCATCCCGCCCATTCCGGGCATGCCGCCGCCCATTCCCATCTTCAGCATGGGCTTCAGATAAGAGAACATGGAACGCATTTGCTGAAACTCGTTTAACATCTGTCCGATTTGATTTTCTTTTAATCCGCAACCCCTGGCTATCCGTCGCCGGCGGGAAAAATCGATGATGTCGGGCTTGAGGCGCTCTTCCCTGGTCATGGAGTTGATGGCCACCTCATAGAGCTTCATTTTGACTTCGCCTTCCTGGGCGACCATCTTCTGCTGCTCGGAAGAGAGACCGAACATACCGCCGAGACCGGTCATCTTCATGACATCGCCTATCGGTCCCATCTTTTTCATCATGTTCTGCATCTGCACGAACATCTCCAGGGTGAAGTCCCCTTCCAGCATGTTGCGAGCCATGCGCTCGGCTTCTTTCTCGTCGATTGCTGTCTGGGCCTTCTCCACCAGGGTGAGGATGTCGCCCATGTCGAGGATGCGTGATGCCATCCGGTCCGGGTAGAAAGTCTCGAGGTTGTCGAGCTTCTCGCCGGTGGAGATGAACTTGACCGGTCTGCCTACCGACTCTCTAACCGAGAGGGCGGCGCCGCCACGTGCATCGCCGTCCACCTTGGAGAGCAGGAGACCGGTGACATCGAGCTGGGTGTTGAAGGTCTCGGCTACATTGACGGCTTCCTGACCGGTCATGGAATCGATGACCAGGAGCTTCTCTTTCGGCTCGAGAGCGCGGTCCAGGATCATGAGCTCGGCCATGAGCACAGTGTCGACTTGCAGGCGTCCGGCTGTATCGAGGATGACCGGCGAGTAGCCCGAATGCTTGGCCTCATCCAGGGCTTTGTCGGCGATGTCCTGCACGTCCTGGGAATCAGGGATGGTGAAGACCGGCACGTCTATCTGACGTCCCAGGGTCTGGAGCTGGGCGATGGCGGCAGGGCGCTGCACGTCGCAGGCGACCATGAGGGGTTTGTGACCTTCCTGCTTGAGCTTGTTGGCGAGCTTGGCGCAGGCCGTGGTCTTGCCTGAGCCCTGGAGCCCGAGAAGCATGATGACCGGCGGCTCGCCTTCTAAAACCAGGGGGCTGTTTTCGCCACCGAGTATGGTGACGAGCTCGTCGTGCACGATCTTGACGAACTGCTGGGCCGGGGTCACCGATTCGAGAACCTCTTCCCCCAGGGCTTTCTGCCGCACCCGGCTGATGAAGATTTTGACTACTTTCAAACTGACGTCGGCTTCGAGGAGCGACTTGCGCACTTCCCTGATGGCATCCTCGATATTCTCGGCGGTGATCTTCGAGTCTCCCGTGAGACCTTTGAACGCCGAGTGAAGCTTGTCAGTCAGTGTGTCGAACATCTTTTACCTTCCTCTTTGACTTCTTCGATGATTGCCGAGATTTGATCCGAGATCTCGTCCGGGTAGACGAGCCAGTTGCTTTCGTAGTCGCCTTTGACCAATGCCTCGACGGCCAGAGAGATCCTGGAGAGCTCCCTGACTTCGCCGTCCTCGGTCTGGACGATGATATTGGTCTGGGGCGAGGCGTCGTCCGGGCGGTAATAATCGTAGGGGCGGAAGCCCGTAGACTCTATGCCCACATAGTAGTCGGGATCGAGACCGGCTGCCTTGGTGAGGCGTCTGGCCTCGCCTTCGATATCTCTCTGGATGCGCTTCTCCCGGGAGTTGATCCGGATTGCTTTGAACAGGCGGCGGTTGATGAAACGATGGGCGAGGTCGCTCAAGATCGGGTCCGGATCGGCCATCCAGCGCTTGATGTGATAGTTGAGATGAACATCATCGAGCTGGAGATAGTCCGAGACTTCCAGATCGGCGCCGGAGAGCCACTTGCCCGTCACCTCGTCGGTGAAGACCGGGGGGCGCTTGCTGCCTTTTTCGTTCATCCGGTGTCTGGCGCGATTGAGAAGCTTGGTGAGAAGCAGTCTCGCTGCCAGGTTCTTGCGGTGGTAATAGACCTGGGCGTACATAGAATAGCGGGCGAAGAGGTAGTCCTCCACGGCTATCTGGCCTTTTTCCCCGGCGACGATAATGCGCTCGTTCTCTTCATCCAGCTCCATGGACCGCAGGATCCTCTGTAAAGCGAACAAACCATATTTGGTGCCAGTCATATAGCTGTCGCGAAGCAGATAATCGAAACGGTCGCAATCCAGCTGGCTCGAGACCATGTGCGAGACATATTTTGGATGAAAGGTCTTTTTCAGGACAGCGACGATTTTTTCGGCGAGGTCCGGATCCTCCTCGAATGAATCGAGCACTGCTCTTACTTTCGTGTCCCCGGAAATAATCCGGCAGGACCAGTCTTCATGGTCGTAGCAGAGAATTTTCTCGGTGACATGGGAGAAAGGACCGTGACCGATGTCGTGGAGAAGGGCGGAGGCCAGGATCAGGGGCCGGTGGACCAGGAGACCGGGATGCTTTTCGGCGAGATTATCCACCAGCATGGAAGCCACATGCATGACCCCCACCGAGTGGGTAAAACGGGAGCCTTCGGCGCCCTGGAAAGTGAAATGGGATATGCCCAGCTGCTGGATGCGCCTCAGGCGCTGGAACTCGTCGGTGTCAATGAGGTCGATTATCAAGCGCTCGGCTGGATCGTTGCGGTCCAGGACGATGTCCTGGTGAATCGGATCGAGATAGCTGCGCTTGCTTGTTCTGAGCATACCGGGTCTGAGCATGGAAATAGATATTATACTTGCCGTACTATAGATATGCCGGAACAAATCCATGTCCGACGCCCTGCCGGAAAAGCCAGCTTCCCTCGGAGACCTCGTCGGTCTTGCTTTTCGGCTCTTTCGTGCCGACTGGAAACAGTTCGTTGCGAGGCTCTTCTGGCCTTCTCTCTTTTCAAGCTTATGCATGTACGGCACCAACTGGACCCTGGTCCACTGGATCAACGGGCGCTCCCTGGCGGTGGACTGGTTCGTCATCCATATCCTGGTGATGTTCGCCTGCGTGGTGGTGGTGGTTCTCTGCCAGTGGGAAATCGCTCTGCGCTCGGTGGCTCTTCTGCGGAAGACCCTGGCGGTCTCGCCCAGCTACGAAGAGGGCCTGGTTTATGCCCGGCGCCGGCAGTGGGCGGTGATGATCGTTTATTCCATCAGTTTCCTGGCTCCATTCATCGTGGGCATTGTCTTCGGCGCCATGTTCGTCGCCACGGTGTTTGTCGGGCAGTTCGGAACTGCCGGTCTGGTGGCGAGCATCGCCCTGGCTTTCATCGAAGGGCTCGCTCTGGTGGTGGTGGGTGCATTCGCGGTGCTCCTCACCGGTCTCTGCTTTCTCGTAATCGCCTGCGAAACCCTCGAGGTGGGCGAGGCCCTGAGACGGGGCGTCTATCTGGCCCTTCGGTATAAATGGCGGGGAGCATCTTTCATCAGTCTGCTCTTCGCTTCGATTCTCTCCGTCAACATGGGAGTCTTCCTGCCGGTGGTATTGCTCGCCATCTTCCACGTGTACACCAGCGGCGCCAGCAGCGCCACAGGGCAGGTGGAGTTCCCTCTCTATATACGGGCTCTGGAGGTGGCGGAGACCACCGTTACCAGCATCGTCTCGGTGGCCATAGGCATGGTGGGCACCGGTCTCTATTACCGGGACATGACCCTCAGGATCGAGGGGCGGGATCTGATCGAGTCTCTGGAGCGGCTCCAGGCTCGCTCTTGATGCCGCGGTTGCCCCTCAGTAGCCTGATCGCGCCTGCCTCGATGGTCTTGCCCGGAACCGGGCCGCCGTAAGCGGGCAGGAAGATGATATTGGACAGCCTGAGCTGATGAGGCGCTGCTTTCGGCAAGTACAGAACGTCCAGATCGATACTGTAGCTGTGGCTCTTGCCGTCGAGAAGCAGGGGTACCAGCACCGACTTGATAATGGTGTCATTGAGGACCAGTTGGACGACCGCGCTCGGGCAGGCAGAGTCCTGGGCGTTTCTGTCCTGTTTAGTTGCAAATGTAATGTACTGATATTTGGAAATATCCAGATTCAGAGGAGTCTTCAGATAGAACTGCGGATTGCCCTCGATGGTCAGAATGGAAGACTTAACGAGAATGCCGCTGTTTACCCAGGCTGATTCGGAGAATGCAGGAAGAGCGAGGTCACCCGGGGAAGAGATTGAGCCCGGGAAGTCCGGGGAGAGATCGGTATTGACCGGTCGCGGTGGTAGTACTGGTACCGGTGGCGGTGCATTGTCGAGAATAATCCGGGGGTGCAAGAGGACTGTGTCACCGCTGTCCGCCCGGAATTCAATTGTTCGATCTCCTTTGCCCAGTGAAGCCTGGAGCGTGTCGGGACCAGCCGCTGAAAATGAGAGCTTGTCAGAATCGCTTCCGTCTACTCCGGTTATCCGTATAATAGGTTCGCTGCCACTGTATCCGGCAAGGACTCTAGAGGCGGATGCTTGCTCGGGAATCTTCAACTTCCAGCTTACCGAACAGCCCCGGGGTAGTCTCAGGTTGAGATACTGGCTGGAGGAGAGAGGTTGCCCTTTGCCCTTTCCGTCGATCCAATCGATCTCCGAAATCTTCTCCGGATCGGTGGAGACAGTTTTGACTGAAGGAAGAAAGAACTCGCCCTGTAGAGTGATCAGGCGCTGGTGCGGGGTGCGGCGAAAACACATATAGCCCATTTCCTGGAGACAGGATGCACCTTCGATGAAGGCTGCATAGCCGTGCCCGTGAGCGCCCAGATACTCGATACTGGCGGTGGGAGCCGTGTCGAAATGCTCGAGAGCAGCGGCAGCGGCTGGTGAGCGGCTGCATGCGAACCAGTCGTTTATTCTGAAGGCTCTCATCTGAAAAAGGAAAGCGCCTGCCAGCCAGATCGAGAGGACGATAGCCAGTGGTTTTTTTGTGCCGGCGCCGGGCCGAGCCAAGATACAGATAAGGGCTGTCCATAGAAAGCAAGTGATCTCGACATACCAGGGGGCTGCGGTTTCGCGTACCAGAGTGATCAGAACGGCACTAGCCAGGGCGTATCCCGCCATGGCCATGCCTGCTGCCAGACCGGCGTCTGCCTCTCTTTTCACCAGCTTGCGGATGTTCAGGGCGAGGAGCGCGAGAAGCGCTACCAGAGCCGTGATGCCGAAGAGCAGCGAGGCCGTTTGCAATGTTCTGGTGCCTTCCCCATAGTTGCACATCTGCTGGCCCAGTAGCCGCAGGAAGAATGTGGCGCGTTCTATGGAAAAGGGGATTATCTCGGGTCTCTTGAAAGCCGGTAGGCAAAGATACTGAGCCAGGGAGATACCCAGACCCGCTATCCAGGCCGGCCACCAGATTACTGCTTTTCTGCGAAGCAGCAGCAGGGCCGCAAGAAGTGCCAGCCAGCAGGGAAGAATGTTGGCCAGAGAATACGATGCCACCACCCCGCCTGCCACCATCAGAAAAGCGCCGGCGAGATCGTTTTTCGGTTTGATTACACCCAGAAGACCGATTGCGAATCCCAGGGTGGTCCATTGCCAGCAGATTGTGTTGACTCCCCAGCCCAGGACCGAGAAATGGGTGGCGGAAAACTGCAGGCTCACGAGAACCAGAAATATATTCAGGCCGCGCCAGGGATTATGCTTGCTGTAAAAACAGGCTGACAGAATGGCAATTTTAACAAGAGCCAGACAGCATCCAATCACAAGGTCAACTACCGGGCTCCAGGAAAAGAGCAGGGCATTGACTGCAAAAGTGGCCAGTGGAACTAGAGGTATGAATGGGTGGTAAGTGCCTGCCATGAAAAAGAGAGCTTCTACATGCCCCCTTAGCAGTCGGCTTACACTGGATATCCAGGAGAAATAGTCAGAGGTCGGGGTGACCGGCATGGACAGAATCGCGGACAGTGTCCCGGCTACGGACAGCAAAGCGATGATGGCCAGAGCGCCTGAAAGGATCATCGACTGGCGTCCTGGAGCGCTCATCACTACTGATTATTCAGAAGCCAGATCACCGCCCATGGAGGCACGGTGCCCAGGGCGATCTCGCTGGCAATGCCCGGTCGCGACTGGAAGAGAATCGCTTCTTCGTCGAACTGGCTCTCGCTGAAGATCGGGCTGGGATTCCCCTGATCGGTCATATTGGCGAAAAGGCTGAGCTCTCCGCCGCTACGGAGAGGCCAGCGCACAAAAAGCGGGCCCTCCTCGAGAATCTCGAAGCTGGCAAGCTCGCTGTCGACATCTTTGAGAACAGGAACGATGGCGCTTTTTCTGAGAGCGAGGAGTTCCCGGTAATATTCGAGCCACTGCCGGTGGTGGGCGTCGAGAAGGTCGTCCCAGTCGAGACGGGCTGCCATAAAGGTCTTCTCGCTTACCGGATCAGGGATGAGCTTGCGGCGTTCCGGGTCTTTGAAATCGTCGAATTTGGCGAATTCATAGAGTCGCCCCTGTCGCACCGACTCGGCCAGGTCGTCGCCGAAGTCGGCGAACCAGCAGAATGGCGTGCGTGAGCCCCATTCTTCACCCATGAAGAGCATTGGAACATTGGGGGATAGAAGCATGATCGCCACTGCCGCCCGCAGTGAGTCCTCGTCAGTGAGGGTGGCTATCCGATCGCCCATAGCCCGGTTGCCGGTCTGGTCGTGGTTCTGCACGAAGGAGATGAAAGATGTGGGAGGCAGGTCGGCGCTCTTTTTTCCCCGGGGCTTCTCTCCCCAGTAGGTGGAGTGCTCTCCCTGGAAAGAGAAACCATCGGAGAGGGATCGGCCCAGGTGCTCCAGGGCGCTTCTGCCCGATACCTCCTGACCGAAGTCCCGGTAGTAGCCGGTGGACTCGCCGGTGAGCAGTACATGGCAGGCATGGTGGATGTCGTCGCTCCACTGGGCTGTGTATCCGGATTGCTTGCCGTTGTTGCGGAGGAGCTCGGCGTTGTTGGAGACGTTCTCCAGAATCAAATGTATATGCCGGTCTTTGCCGGGCCCATTACGAACAGCCAGGGCGATCTCTTCGAGAATGTGGGTTTTCGAGTCGTCGGCGATTGTGTCTACTGCGTCGAAGCGGAGCCCGTCGAAACGGAACTCTTCGAGCCAGTAGAGCACGTTGTGCACTACGAATTGCCTGACGATCTCGCTTCCTTCGCCATCGTAATTGATACCGCTTCCCCAGGGGGTCTGGTGAGTCTTGCTGAAAAAGGAATTGGCATAGACGTGGAGATAATTGCCTTCGGGCCCGAAATGGTTGTAGACGACATCGAGGAAGACCATGATGTTGCGCATATGTGCTTGATTGATCAGGTCCTTGAGCTCGTCCGGAGTGCCGTAGCTGCTGTCCGGAGCATAGGGCAGGACACCGTCATAGCCCCAGTTGAAACGTCCTGGAAAATCCGCCAGGGGCATGAGCTCGATGGCGGTGATCCCCAGGGACTCCAGATGATCGAGATGCTCTAAGATCCCTTGAAATGAGCCGTCATGGCTGAAAGTCCCGGTGTGAAGCTCGTAGATGACTGTCTCTTCCCAGGGGCGTCCCCGGAAATCTTCATTAGTCCAGACGAAACGAGCGGGATCCAGAAGCCGGCTGGGACCGTGGACGTCCTCGCTCTGGTAGCGGGAGGCCGGGTCGGGGACCCGAAGGCCGTCAGGAAGCTCGAAGCAATAGTCGGTGCCGGGGCGGCATTTCTCGTCGATGGCCCGGTGCCAGCCCTCCCCGTCTTTCTGCATGGCCAGGGTACTTTCACGGTTGCCTGCTTTGAGATGGAGGGTAATTGATGGAATCTCCGGCGCATAGAGCCGGAATTCGGCTCCCTGTTCGCCAAGCAGCCTGGGACCGAACGGCATCTCGTGTGAATGTCTGTTCCTGCGGTTCATTTGCCTTGCTCCGTTTTACTTTCCAGGCATGGAAGAACAAGCGAGATCATGGAGAAGAGTATGACGGCACCGAAGACTCCCCGGGAAATCTCGTGCAGCTTGTGAAATTCCGCATGGGCGCTGCTATCGGTCTTGATCGAGGGCTGCAGTCGCTTCATCGGAGGGGTGATGAAAAAGGCGAAGACGAAGGTGGCTGCCACCGCCAGTATGCTGGTGGCGTATCTGGTGATGAGCAGGCGGCTCTTCTTCTTCATTCCTCTGGCGACTGCCGCCATATCGAGACCCTCTGAAAGGAGCAGGGCCATGGCGCAGACCGCCGCAACCCTGGCGAATTCGATGAAAGCCGGGGCGTTCCGGGCTGCCGCCTCGCTCACCTCGACGCCGGCTTCCCTGGCGGCTCGGACCAGGACGACGGCGACGAATACCACGGCCGCGCCGCCGCCGAACAGGACAGCCAGGGACAGCAATCGCAAGATCTCGCTCAATTTGAGCATAGCGACTCCTCGACTCGAGAGAGGGGACAATTCCTAAGTGGATAATTCTAGCTTCTGGGCTTGCAAAGGTTTTGAGCGAGAATTCATCAATATTGCTTTAGAATTCAGAATATGAAAATAGTGGTTTTATCGTTGAGCTTGTCAGTGGTTCTGTCGGTGATGCTGTTTCTGGACGTGGCGGGGGAGGAAAAGACGGTGTCGGTTTCGACGGATACAAATGACAAGCAGGAAGAATCGCTGGTCGCCGGTGCCAATCGTTTTGTCGATGCGCTGGTGGCTGGACGGATGAAGGATGTGGAGGGGATTATCGATCCCAGGGCCGCTTCCCAGATGAATTCGGCGACTTTGAAGGCGGCCTGGTCGCGCATCGAGGGTAGTTTCGGCGCTTACAAGAATCGCCTGCCTGCCAGGGTGGAGGCCCTGGGCCCCTATAAGGCGGTCTTCGTGCCGGCTGTCTTCGAGCGCGCCACCATGGATCTCAAAGTGGTTTGCCTTAAAGACGGAAGGATCTCGGGATTTTTCATCGAGCCTCATAAAGAGGGTTTCAAACGCGCCGATTACGATCAGCCTGATATGTATCTGGAGAAGGAAGTCTCTATCGGCATCGAGCCTTACAAGCTGGCAGGGACTCTGTGTATTCCGAAGGAGGGCGGGCCTTTTCCGGCTGTGGTTCTGGTTCACGGCTCCGGTCCCCACGATCGAGACGAGAGCATTGGCTCGAGCAAGCCATTTCTGGATCTCGCCCATGGTCTCGCCTGCAGGGGTATTGCTGTTCTGCGATATGAGAAACGGACCCGGGCTCATCAAGAGAAAATGGCTCGCCGGATGAAGTCCGGATTCACTGTCAATGATGAGACCGTGGACGACGCCCTGCATGCCGTCGAGGTGCTTTCCGCCCGGCCCGAGACCGAGCGTATAGATCGCCGGCGAATCTTCGTGCTCGGCCACAGTCTGGGCGGCATGATGATTCCGCGCCTGGCCTCGATGACCACCAGCGCCGCCGGCTTTATATCGCTGGCAGGCTCCAACCGCTCCCTGACCAGCATGATGATCGACCAGGCCGATTATCTCATTGACCTGGAAGGAGAAGATGCCGGAGAATGGCAGAAGAAGCGTGCCGATTTCACCAGAGCCGCGGAGAAAATCGACAGTCTCAAGAGCGAGGGCGCCGGTGAAGCTGAAGAGTCCATACTGGGGGCGCCGCCTTCATACTGGCTCGATTTGAGAAAGTACGAGCCTCTCACCGAGATCAAGAAGATCAAAAAACCGGTTCTTTTCCTCCAGGGCGAGAAAGACTATCAGGTCACCGCCAGTGGTGATTTTCAAAACTGGAAGGAAGCGGTAAAGGATCTCGAAGGCGCCGACACTCGATTCCGTTTCGAGCTCTATCCCGGGCTCGATCATCTATTCATGCCGGTGGAGGGCAAGAGCAAGCCCGCCGACTATTTCGGACCGACCCGTCATGTCGATCCGCATGTGATCGAGGATATCGCCTCCTTCATCAAGACCGGCTCCGGTTAGAATCGGAGGGGCCAGTCTGTGCTTAGGCATTTTGACCCAAGCCATCGCCAAAAAAGCGGTGAAAGACAGAGGCGATGTCTATCTTGACAGGAACGACTTGAGCGAGCTCCGGGCCGCCGGCAACGAGTTTCGAATCAGGGAGGAGAGGAACTACCAGCAGCGTACAGGCTCTGCCGGCAGGCAAGAAGAGACGAAGGAATCGGAGAGGACCTTCGAGGCGGATAGATTGACCGACAGCCAGCAGCAAAGCCAGGAGCCAGAATGAGAGAGACGACCTGGATAGATTCGATGACTTCGGGAGGTAGATAGATTGCCTCGTATGCCATGGACACGGCTCAATATGTGGCATCAGGAAGACCGATGGATGAGAAGACCAGAGAGGAGCTGCTCGGAAGTCATGACAGAAAGGCCAGAGAGCACGAGGACGGCTATCTTACCCGGCCCTGGGAGCTGCTTTGATTCTCCTGATTGTC
>Ga0226835_1001262_pt1 | contig 14727 bp, 11 predicted proteins | sample LAC_MetaG_1_FD_163627 | JGI IMG/M metagenome (GOLD analysis project Ga0226835, IMG submission 163627) | Anaerobic ammonium oxidizing microbial communities from anammox membrane bioreactor (MBR) in UC Berkley, California, United States -... | ecosystem: Engineered > Bioreactor > Anaerobic >...
GAAAATTACACGCGCTTTGTGGTGTTGGCGCGCGAACCGATTCAGCCCGAGCCGCCGTACAAGACTTCGATTGTGTTTGCGTTAAAGAACGAGCCGGGCGCGCTGTTCAAAGCATTGAGCGTATTTGCATTGCGCGACATTGATTTGACGAAAATCGAATCGCGTCCGATTCACGGTTCGCCGTGGGATTATAATTTTTATCTCGATTTTACCGCGAGCGTGTTTGAAGAACGCGGCAAACGCGCGCTCGACCATTTGGCGGAAATTGCAACCACGCTGCGCGTGTTCGGTTCGTACCCGCGCGCGCGGTGATTTATGAATTATGATTTGGGATTTATGATTTGGTTTGATTCCGAATGACGCGTCGAAATCATAAATCAAAAATCATAAATCAAAAATGAGGAGAATAACGTGGATTCACAATTTACTTGGATGAATGGCAAACTCGTGCCGACGGCGGAAGCGAACGTTCCTTTTTTGACGAACGCGCTGCATTACGGCACGGCGGTGTTTGAAGGGATTCGTTGTTACAACACGGAACGCGGACCCGCGATTTTTCGCCACCGCGAACACATGGAGCGTTTGGTCAACTCGATTAAAGTGTTGGGCGTGCGCGAACTCGCGTATTCGGTGGACGCGTTGATGCAAGCCGCGCGCGAAGTGGTCAGGACGAATGGTTTTACGGAATGTTACATTCGCCCATTGATTTACGCCGCGCAGGGCGGATTCAATCTCAACATTGACAGCGCGAGCATTGGCGTCGGGATTGCGGCGTGGTTTTGGAAAGATTATTATGGTCCCGAAGCGTTGGCTAAAGGCGTGCGCGTGAACGTTTCGAGTTTCACGCGACATCATCCGAATGTGATGATGACCAAAGCAAAAATTTCGGGCAACTATCCCAATTCCGTTTTGGCGCGCACTGAAAGTATGCGGCTCGGTTTCGACGAGGCGATTATGCTCGACCCCGCAGGGTACGTCGCGGAATGTTCGGGCGATAATTTGTTTGTCATTCGCGGCGGCAAAATTTATACGCCGACGCGCGCGATGGTTTTGGAAGGCATCACGCGCGATTCGCTCGTCACCATCGCGACGGACTTGGGATACGACGTAATCGAACAGCCGATTTCGCGTGACCAACTTTATATTGCCGACGAAGTGTTTATGACCGGCACGGCGGCGGAAGTTGTCGGCGTGAGTGAAATTGATTTTCGCACAATTGGCGAAGGGAAAACGGGTCCTATCACGACCATTCTACAACGCGTCTTTCATGCGGCGGTGCGCGGCAAAGAGCCGCGTTATGCCGATTGGCTCGACCCGGTGAATTTGCCGGTGCCGACGAGCGCGGCAGTGGCGGCGGAATAAGTGATTGTGAAAAAATACAAACGCCTGCTCTTGTTTCGAGAGCAGGCGTTTGTATTGAAAGGAAAATTTTACGTCGCGACAATCTCAAATTCCACTTTTTCTCTCTAGCGGTTGCGTAATCCAAGCCCCAAACGCGCGCGCATCTCTTTCACCGCAACTTGCGCTTCTTGAAACCCAACTCCATACGCCGAAGGATATCTCTTGTTGTTCTTGAGTTGCCATATTTTTTTCTTTGCGCGCGCAACGTCGGATTGGTTTCGCGCGTCGCCGCGTTCATTGCGTTGTGTTTTTGCTTGAACTTGCGGTCAGAGCGTTCGGATGCGATAGTACGAGGGGCCCGCGCAGGATTGGCATAGGATGGTATCTTGGCGCATCCGTTGCCTTTGGTTGATAATTTCTTCGCCGCAACTGGCGCAGGTTACGCGCTCGCCCGCGCGTCCGATAATTTCTTTGAGCGGCGTTGTCAGTTCCACGCGCTGCCATGCAAGCAATTGCGCGTCGGGAATACATTGATAGCCGATCAACTGCGCCTCCCATTTATTTTTCGCGCCCGGCGCATAGTCCCACGCCAAGGCGCGGATATTGTGACGCGGCGCGATGCGAATGGCTTGCCCGGTGCGCGAGTCAATGAATGTCGCTGCCGCTTTGCCGTAATCTTCGATGCGCAGCGTGCGGCGTCCGACATAACAACCCGTCGCGGCAGAGATGCCATCCACAAAACAGCCGTCCGTTTCGGCGATGGCGATGAGCCGTTTTTCGGGTTGCGGGAGAGGAATTTCTAGAATGATGCCCGCCACCAGACCAATGCGCGCGCCGAGCGCTTGACGCGGGCAAAGTTTGTGATGATGACACGCGCTGACTTGGAGCAGGTCTTGTAATGTAGAGGGGGGTAAAGTTTGTGTATTCAAATTGCACCTTTGTTTAGAGAATTTCGGCGGCGCCTTGACGGAATAACGTAAAGAGGCGATGCGCCAAACCGATGGCGGCGAGCAGCCAGACGAATAACGCCAGATAAATCAAGTATTGCGGAATCACAATTAAAAAATCCATGTGTACCGCGCGGGCGAGTTGAAAGGTGCAAACGGTGTACATGCCGAGCGGAAACACCGCGCCCCAGTACAAAGGGTCGTACGTGAGCGGAAAACGTTTGTATACATGACGCCAAATCGCCAAGATGACCAACATCGGAATCCACCAAGTTCCCGTGACCCAATAAAAAATAGTGAATCCTTTGAGAAAAGGCAGCATCGAGAGCAAAAAAGGCGCGTCGGGGCTATTGATAATGAGCAGCGCGCCCGCCAGAGCCGAAATCGCCATCGCGCCCATGTTGATCCAATACGGCGGCGACAGGTCGCCGGGCGAAAATTTGAAAAAAGTATAACGATAAAAAATGAGCGAAATCATCCAGATGTACAACATTCCGCCCCACAACCACATGGACAACGCCAAGAAATTCGCTTCAAGCCGATATGGTTGTTCCCAGTGCGCCGCCAAGAGCGCGCTGAGGACGGCGATAGATTGCGTGGCGACCACCGCAATCAACCACGCGCCCGTGATTCCATCCGCCAGAGACGGCTTGTCCTCTTTGACCGTGAGAAAAGTAAAGATGGCGTAGGTCAGGCACACCCACAGCACAAGCCCCACCAATCCCAACGCCATTGCAATCGTATAGTTTCCCGCAATGCGAATGAACTGTACGCCAAGAATACAAGTGCCCGCTGCTGCCGTCAGAAAGCCGAGACTGCGTTGATGGTCGAGCATATCGCTCACAAAATGCCGGGTGAACCAAATCATCCGCAGGATGGTCAATGTCCACAAGATGACATAGGCGATAACGTTCAGCCAGAGCAGCGCAATGGCAATCAGCAACATGCCCAACAAATCGGCGGCGATGGAAATGATTCCGGTCGCCATGACCAGAGCAAAATAAGCGGGCGATAAATCGCGCACGCCCATCACGATAACCGCCCAATGCGAATGGAGCATGTGGCTTGGCGCCGCGCGCGCGTCGCGCAATGGATTTTTCATGTATTCACAACGCCAAAAAAAAGTTCTCTAACGCCAATGGAACCGAGTGCGAAATGCGAGTAACTCACGGTATGCCCAAGCGATGGGAAAGGCGCTCGTTGGAAGATGGATTGCCAAATAACGCACCGCGCAAAAAGCGCGTCTCGGCTCTGTGCGTTAGATTGGGCGAGAGATGAGAAATGCTTTGTAGCGCTATGTCTCTGTCGCGTGGTGGGAATCGTCCGCCGTTTCTTTAGTTTGGCGCGTTGACGCGGCGGTTGGTTCACGCTCCATCCCGCGGATAACGAGGTGCATCCAGACGAGACAGAGCAGCGCCACCAGCGCAAGAAACATCCAGGTTGTGGTCCAAATTTTGGTGATGCTCAACAAATAGCCAAAGATGATGGGCATAAAGAATCCGCCCAGCGCGCCCAAAACCCCGACCGTGCCGCCGACCACGCCCACGTTGGTCGGAAAATAATCTGCCACATGCTTGAAAACTGCGGCGGTGCCCATCCCCATCATAATGCCGACGAGAAAGATGAGTCCGGTAAAAATCCACATGTTCGCTTGGAAATAAATATGGCTGAATCCGCGCGCGAGAATTTGCCCTTTTTCGACTTGGTCGCCCACCTGAACGATTGGATCTTCCCACGATGAAACGATGGGGAAAACGAGCAATCGTTCGCCGCTGTCATTATGCAAGCCGCGCACTTCAGCCGCCGGACGCAATTTGTAGGTATCGTTTCCCACGACGATTTTATCCGCCGCGACGGCAGTGACCGTGCCGGCATGACTTGCCGCGACATTCTCGCCGGGCAAATAAATTTCCATGCGCGGCACAAAGAGCAGAACCAAACAGACCAGACCGGCAATTAGCGCGACGTACATGATGGTGCGCGCGCCCCAGCGGTCCGAAGCCCATCCGCCAAAGACCCGAATGAGCGCGGCGGGCAAACTAAAGATGGCGGCAATCAAACCGGCGGTGATGAGACTTATGGAATAAACGTTGACATAGTAGGGAATCAACCACACAGCCAAGCCGACAAAACCGCCGAACGCGAAAAAATAATACAAGCCAAAGCGCCAGACGCGCGTATTCTTGAGCGGCGCCAAGCGTTGCCCGAGAGTTTGTTTCGGCGCGCCCTCTGTCAACTTGGTCGGCGCAATGACGAAAAAAAGAACGGCGGTGACGACCAGCGCGAGCGCGTACAGTTTGGGCAGCGTGCGCCATCCCTCCAGGTCGGTCTCGCCGTTGGTGAGCCAAGCCAAAGCGATAGGGGCCAGGACGCTGGTGACTGCTGCGCCCATATTGCCGATGCCAAAGGCGCCCAGCGCGGTGCCTTGTCTGTCTCGCTTGAACCACAGCGGAACGTACGAAACTCCGACCGCGAACCCCGCGCCGCTCAAACCGAAACCTAGCCCGGCGGCGAGAAACCCAACAAAGCTATCCGCGTAACTTGTCAGATACATCGGAAGCGCGGCAAGCAACATCAGCGCCGGAAATACGATTCTGCCGCCGTATCGGTCGGTAATGATGCCCATGGGCGTTCGCATGAGCGCGCCCGTCAGCACGGGAATTCCGATGAGCCAACCCATTTCGGCGGCGCTCCACTGGTACACGCCCTTGTCCACCAAGAACGTAATCAGCACGCCGTACATCGTCCAAGCCGCAAAGCAAACTGTGAACGCAAAGGCGCTGATTCCCAAAGCCCGATAGGATCGCGTGTTAGAATTCATCGTACAACACAAGACCCTTTGGGTTTCAGAAAACCCAAAGGATCTGGCTATTCTCGCAATGGCTGTGTTTTGACAACATTGTATGGGGTCGCGCAATGCGCCGCGCGCCATGACCGTTTCGTCCCGAATTTTTTGCCGAGTTTAGGCGCGACGGAACAAGCGGCGCGGGGCATGGCGCGCGGAAGCTGTTACCGGCCGCGGCGATTCCAAATCACGATTTGATTGCGGCGCCAGATATACGTGAATGGGAACGTCAGCAGATGCACCAACCGCGTGAACGGCAGGAGCAGAATAACGATAAAACCATTGATAAAGTGAAACTTTACCAAATCTGGCAGCGCGATGACGGAAGAAATATCGGGTTGGAGCGTGACGAGCGACATGAGCCACGGCACGGCGATATGGAGAAACCAATCCGAACCCCAGCGGTAATAATAGGCGACCCAAAAGCCCAACCCCACTTGGAGCAAGAGAAAGAACAAGAGCAGCCAATCGGGAATGGAGGTGACGGTGCGGGCGCGCACATTGGTCAGGCGGCGCAGAATCAGAATGACCAGCCCGATGGTCGCCATGAGCGCGAACGAAAGACCGATGAGCTCCATGATATAGAGACGGGTCTGGTCCGCCGTAATCATGCCCCACAATCCCGGAAAGAGAAAGGGGATGAGATGCGCCAAGAGGATGATGATGATGCCATAGTGCCAGGGCACCGAGCCAAAGAATAGTTTGCGATTTTCGAGCAGCTCGGACGACTGGCTCGAATAGGTAAATGGTTCCGTGCGATAGCGATAGATGGAAACCACGACGGCGATAACGACGGACACATAGGGAAAGCCGATAAAGAGGGCGCTGTCAAACATGAGTTGCTCCTTTTGTGTTCTCTCGCCCCGACACTCTTGACGTAAAGAGTTGCGCCCCTCTCTCGAACGAGAGGGGCTAGGGGCTGTGTATTTCTATGCGGGTTCCAATACATGCAAAGGCGTTGTAACGGAATCGGATTCTGTCATCTGAGTTTGCAGGATTGAACGCAGCGCTTCCAAGATGCCATGAAATTGGGTGCGGGGATGCTCTACCGCAGGCATAGCGTCGGAATCGGACATCGCGTCGGGACCCATGGTCGGAATGAAATTCGGCGTAGAACCGGAACACGATTCTGATTCCATCGCGCCAGCGTTTTCGTCTTGGTCAAAGCCCTCCGATTTGGCGCGTCCCGTCATGCGGTCCAGCACGGGCAGCAGCGCGTCGCGCGCGATTTCTGTGGCGAGAACATCATCGCGCGTGACCGAGAGAAAACGCAAGACGACGGCGAGATGGTCGGGCAGCTCTGTATCGGAAAAACAAAAACCCTCGGCGTTATAGCGTTGTTTCAATTCGACGAGAAAGGCGCTGCGCTTGTAGGTTTCTCCAAAGAGATGATAGCCGACATACGGATGGCATGCGGCGTCCAAATCGAATGTGCCGGTGTACACTTCTTCGAGCCGTCCGTGCGCAAGCGCGGCGGCATAGGCGTAAAATTCTTGGAATTGCGCGGCGGCTTCTGGGTCTTGGGTTGCGACAATTTTTTGCGCGGTGAGGGCGGCAGGGAGCGTTTCGCCGGTGGGATATTCCAACAGCCGGGCAAAGCATTGATAGAGCTCTTGCATTTCGGTTGCGGTGTACATAAAGACTCCGTATTAAAACTCGCGCTTGGGGGTTTGACTGCGAATGCCAAACCCGGTCGCTTGCTTGCGGTCGAGCGGTCGCTCTAACGCTTCAATCGAAATTTCGCGGCCCAGCGGCGGCACGACAAAGCGTTCTTCGTACGTGGGCAGTGAAGTGAGACGGAAGATGGCTTCGACTTCTTCGGCGTTCGTCTTGCCTTGCGCGAGCGCGGCTTCCACTTCGGCGGGTTGATAATCCTTGACCTTTTGCGCGCGCTTGAAAATGCGGACGGCGATAAGTTTGCGATACACCTCTTCGACGATTTTGACGTTGCCCGCCGAGAACATGCTCGCCATATATTTGATGGGCATGCGCGCTTTTTCGAGCGAACTGAGCATGGCGGGCAGATTTTCCTTGTCCAAACCCGCAATGTCGTAATTGCCGTTCTCCATTTTGGCGAGGACGGGCAGCATTGGCGGAACGTAATACAACATCGGCACGGTGCGAAAGTCGGGATGCAGCGGCAGCGCGATCTGCCATTTTTTGACAAATTTATAGACCGGCGAATTTTGCGCGGCGGTAATCATGGCGTCCGGGACTCCGTTCGCCCGGGCGGATTGAATCACTTGCGGGTCGAATGGGTCTTGGATCAAGTCGCGCTGCGCGGCGACCAATTCTTCTTCCGGCACAGAGGCGCAATTGACGATTTTGTCGGCGTCATAGAGCAGGACGCCCAGATACCGAATGCGCCCTACGCACGAGTGAAAACAAGCGGGCGGTTGACCCGATTCGAGGCGGGGGTAACAGAGGATACATTTTTCTGATTTACCCGAAGCCCAGTTGTAATACGTTTTCTTGTAGGGGCAGCCCGAAATGCACATGCGCCAAGCGCGGCATTTTTCTTGCGAAATCAAAACGATGCCGTCTTCGCCGCGTTTGTAAATGGCGCCGGCGGGACAGGCGGCGACGCAGCCGGGATTGAGACAGTGATTGCAGATGCGCGGCAAATAGAAAAAGACGACGCGTTCGATTTCGTTGAGTTGTTCCCGTTCGCCTTCGCTGAGTTCATCCAAATTTACGTCGTTGCGCGCGTACAGCGGCGAGCCGCCGAGGTCGTCGTCCCAGTTGGGTCCGGCTTCGATGCTGTCCATCGGCTTGCCCGTAATCATCGAGATGGCGCGGGCGGTGGGTTGGTCGTCGCCTTCCGGCGCGTTAAACAGATTTTCATAATCGTACGTCCAGGGTTCATAGTAATCGTCAATGGTCGGCAGGTAGGGATTGTAAAAAAGATTGGTGAGGCCCCCGAGCCGATTGTGCAGGCGGAGATGAATCTTTTCGTTCTTGCCTCGTTCCCAGCCGCCTTTGTATTTATCTTGGTCTTCCCACAGCGTGGGATAGCCGGTGCCGGGTTTGGTCTCGACGTTATTCCACCACATGTACTCGGTGCCTTTGCGGTCCGTCCAGATATTTTTGCAGGCGATGCTGCACGTGTGACAGCCAATACATTTGTCGAGATGAAAGACCATTGAAACGTGCGCGCGAATGTCCATGCTGCTGCTCCTCTTGTCAGCCCCGCTAGAGCTTGGCAGTACACTCTATCGGGCAATATATCTCAGCGAGCGATGTGCGAGCTATGCTCATCGTCTCTAGCGTAAAAACTTTTTTGTTCTCTTGCGGCTACCACTCTAATTTTTCCATCTTTTTCACGACGCAATAGGTATCGCGCGTGAATACGCCGATGGGACCCCAATAGTTAAAGCTGTACGAAAATTGGGCATAGCCGCCGGCGAGTTGGATGGGATTGATGCGCGTGCGCGTCAGACTGTTGTGTCCGCCCGCGCGCTTGCCGCCGCGCACTTGCGATTTGGGAATAAAGATGGTGCGTTCGACCGCGTGATAGTACAAACAGGTGCCGGGCTGCACGCGCGCGCTCACCGCCGCACGCGTGACGACGACGCCGTTATCATTGTGAATCTCGACCCAATCATTGTCCACGATGCCGACGCTTTCGGCTTCTTTGTCGTTGAGCCAGACGGGATCCATGCCGCGCGAGAGCGTCAACATGCGGTGATTATCTTTGTAGGTCGAGTGGATATTCCATTTGCCATGCGGCGTGATGTAATTGAGAATCAAACTCTTGTCGTCCACCGGACTCTTGACAATGTCGCCGATTTTTTTCCAATCGCCGGGTTTGGCGACGAGTTTGGGTTTGAACGTCGGCAGATTTTCGCCAAAGTCAATATAGTACGGGTGGTCAATGTAAAAGTGTTGGCGCCCGGTGAGCGTGCGCCAGGGGACGCGGCGCTCGACGCTCATGCACCAAGCCGAATATGCGCGCCCGTCGTTGACGATGCCTGACCAACAGGGACTGACGAGCGTGCGGCGCACTTGGCGCGTCAAATCAAAAAAGGTCATGCGGACATCGCGGATGCCTTCCGCCAAATCCGCTAACGGCATCCCGACGCGTTCTTCTTCGTGCTTGAACGCCGCGTACGCGACTTCGCCGTTGGTTTCGGGCGCGAGATAGAGCAGCACATTTGCGGCATCGAGCGCGTCTTCGAGCGACGGATATTTGACGCCGCCCCATTCGACGCAGCGCATGTGGCGCGGGTCGGGCGAACCGCCGACGGGATTCTTTAACAACTCGTCATAAAATTCCGCCACCGGAACGTGGACGCCGTTGCCGCTGACGCCATCCGTGCGGATGTTTGGCCCAAGCGAGATATATTTGTTGTACAGATTGGCGTAATCGCGCTCGACGATTTGAAAATGCGGCATGGTCTGACCGGGGATGGCTTCACATTCGCCCGCGCGCCAGTCTTGGACTTTAGGTTGCGCCAGTTCGTCGGGCGTATCATGTTTGAGCGGCCCCATCACCAAATCTTGGAGCGGTTCGGCAAAGACCGAAGGCGCGAGTTCGCTGACCTTTTTGGAAAACGCCTTGAAAATTTCCCAATCCGTTTTGGATTCCCACACGGGCGGCACGGCCTGTCCCAGCGGATGGATAAAGGAATGTAGGTCGGTCGAGTTGAGGTCGTTCTTTTCGTACCAGAACGCGGCAGGTAGAACAATGTCCGAATACAGCGCGGACGAATCCATGCGAAAATTGAGGTCAACGACCAAATCCATTTTGCCGCGCGGGGCGGGTTCGCGGAACTTGACAGTCTGGACGGTATTCTTGGCGTGTTCTTCGGCAATGACGTTATTGTGCGTGCCGAGATAATGGCGCAAAAAGTATTCGTGTCCTTTGGCGCTTGCTTGGATGGCATTGCCGCGCCAGATAATCCACACGCGGGGCCAATTCTCTGGCGCGTCGGGGTCGTCCACCGCAAACTCTAGCTTGCCGTCCTTTAATTGCTGCGCGGTCCAATTGGCGACTTCGGCGTTCGATTTGGCGCCCGCATCGCGCGCCTGCTTGGCTACGTCGAACGAGTTGGTTTTGAATTGAGGGAAATATGGCATCCAACCCATACGCACCGCCATCGCTTCCAAATCCATCGCGTGCCCTTTTGCCCATTTGGTCTGCGGCGGAACGTGCGCGTAATCGGTGAAATTGCCTTCATAGCGCCATTGGTCGCTGTTGACGTAATGCCATGTCGGCGATTGCTGCTGCCGCGGCGGTTTTTGCCAATCGAGCGCAAACGCCAGCGAAGTCCACGGCGCGACGAGCGTCAATTTTTCCTGACCGACATAATGATTCATGCCGCCGCCATTGACGCCGCAGCAGCCGCACAGAATCAACGCGTAAATCGGCGCGCGATACACCAGATTGTTGTTGTACCAATGATTGATACTCGCGCCGATAATAATCATGGACTTGCCATTCGTCGCTTCGGCGTTAGAGGCAAATTCGCGCGCCAGTCGAATGACGGTCTCGCGTCCGATGTGCGTATATTCTTCCTGCCAAGCGGGCGTGTATGCCCCAACCTCGTCATAACTTTGCGGATAATCGCCGGGCAAGCCGCGTCCCACGCCAAACTGCGCGATGACCAAATCGAAAACCGTCGTGACCAGCGTGCGTCCGTTTTCGGTTTCGACCCATTTGGCGGGGACGGCGCGCAGCGCGGTCTTTTGTTCCGCAAATTCATAGAATGCGACATTCACCGTTTCGTCTTGCGACCCGAGAAACGAAAGCGTCGGTTCGATGGGCGTGTCATCCAGACCGTCTTCCATCTTGATATTCCACTTGCCCTTTTCCTTGCTCCAGCGGTCGCCCACCGCGCCTTTGGGCATACGCGGCGCGTTCGCTTGCGCGTCATGCACCAAAAATTTCCACGCGCCATTTTCCACGTCCTTGTAGCGCGCGACGGTATTGGCGCGGATATAGCGCCCCGCTTTGTAACTGTCGCCGTCCTTTTCCAGCTCAATCAGGAACGGCATATCGGTATTTTCTTTTAAATAATTGACAAAGTAGGGCACTTGGCGGTCAACGTAATATTCTTTCAAGATGACATGATTGACTGCCATCCAAATCGCGGTGTCTTGGCCCGCTTTGACGGGAATCCACCAATCGGAATACTTGGCTACCTGTGAAAAGTCGGGCGCAATGACGACAAACTTGGCGCCCTCATGCCGCGCTTCTGAAATGAAATGGACATCAGGCGTGCGCGTCATGTTCAAATTTGAACCCATCGAAACGATAAATTTGCTGTTGTACCAATCGGCGGATTCGCACACGTCGGTCTGGTCGCCCCACACTTCGGGAAAGGCGTTCGGCAAATCGGCGTACCAATCGTAAAAACTCATGTTGACGCCGCCGAACAATTGCAAAAAGCGCGAGCCGCCGCCGTACGAAAGATAGGACATGGCGGGAATGGGCGAAAAACCAAACACGCGGTCGGGCCCATATTTCTTTGCCGTATAGAGACAGGACGCGGCGACAATTTCCAATACTTCGTCCCACGTGGTGCGGCGAAAACCGCCTTTGCCGCGCCCCTTTTGGATGCGCGCGCGTTTCTCTTCATCCTCCATAATCGAGGCGTACGCCTCGATTGGATTTTTTCCATTCATGCGCGCGTCGCGCCAATAATCGAGCAAAACGCCGCGCGCGTACGGATATTTGACGCGGATGGGGCTATAGACGTACCACGACGCGGAAATGCCGCGCTGACAGCCGCGCGGCTCGTATGGCGGAAGCCCTTCCTCCAATAGCGGATAATCAATCTGCTGCATCTCCCACGTGATGATGCCGTCTTTGACATAGACTTGCCACGAACAGCCGCCCGTACAGTTGACGCCATGCGTGCTGCGAATGATATTGTCGTGCTGCCAGCGATTGCGATAAAACTCTTCCCACTTGCGGGCTTTCGGGTTGACCATATCTTGAATCCAACTCATTTCAATGCCTCCGTCCGAACTCTGCTTGCGCGGCGGCGTCCTTGCGCCGGGCAATTTGCATGTTTGATGCGAATAGATTTTTTTGGAATGACGCGCCTGAAATTATCTTTTCTTTGCCGCTAACGTCCGTTCAATCATCGGTTTGCGTACGCCTTTGAGCCGTCGGCTCCACCGCAATTGCGCCAATCCGATGAGCGCCGCCGCGCCGAGGATGGCAAGCCCCGCGATAAGCAACAACGTGTCCGGCGCGCGCTGCGAAACCGACGCCTCTTGCAAAAATGCAAACAAATCCGCTTGTTCTTGCGGCGTGAGCGGCGTATTCTTCCAGACCGCGTTCATGGTTACCGTAGCGGGCGACGCGAGAAAGGCGGGCAGCCCCGCGCCGTATTTGGAATAACCGTTAATCGTCAGGTCGGGCCCAAGGTTGCCGCCGCCCAACGAACCGACGCCCGAAATGCTGTGACATGACATGCAATGCGGTCCGCCATTAGCAAAATGCAAATCGCCGACGAAATACGCTCGTCCCGCATTGGCATCACCGGGCGGCAGCGCGACCGCGCTGCTTGCGGTTGTCGTCTCGCCGCTGCCCATATAAGCAATGACCGCCGCCACTTGGTCGGGCGTCAGTTGCAGGTTGGGCATAGCGATTTTGTTATAAGTATTGAATAGTTCGGTCGCGGTCGGGTCGCCCGCCGCCAACATTTGGTCGGGCGCGCTAATCCACTTGGTGAGCCATTCCTTTGTGCGGCGTTCGGTCACGCCGGCGAGGTCGGGCCCCACCAATTTACCGCCGCCGATGGTGTGACACCCAACGCATTTCTCTTTGAAAACGGTCGCGCCGTCCGCCGCTTGCGCGGGACCCATCGCCGCGACGACGCTAAAAGTGCTCGCGATAAAAATCAAGATCCCCGTCAAGGTCAGCAGAAATAAAATATATCGGGGGATGGAGGGCGGCTTTACATTTTCGACCATGTTTTATTGGCTCCTCTCGTACGGTGATTCATTGATAACGCTTGTACCGAGCTTGCAACGCTTCCAAGCTCGGTCTTTCCAAATCAATAGCTTGCCGCGCGCCGCGCGGCAAGGTGTTACGCCATCGCCGTCAAACGTTCCATGTCGAGCAGCGTGATTTGTTTCCGTTCGATGCGAACGATGCCTTCGTCCTCTAATTTTTTAAGCGAGCGCCATGCCACTTCGCGCGCGGTGCCTGCGAGCGACGCAAATTCTTGTTGCGAGAGCGTGCGCCGCAAATGAATGCCGTCGTGTTGACGGGTGCCTTCCGTTTGCGCTTGGTCGAGGAGTATTTTGCATACGCGCGCCGTGACATCTTTGAATGCAAGGTCGCTCGCCAGCGTCGCCAGCGTCCGCAAGCGCGCGCTGACCGTGTGCAAGACCGCCGCCAAAAGCGGCGGCGTATTCCAAATCAAATCGTGCGCCGCTTTGCACTCGATGTAATAGAGCGTCACGGGGCCGCGCGCTTGCGCGGATAAGGAATGGGGCCCGTTGTCTAGAAAGGGTACGAGGTCCAGCGACTCGCCCGCGCCGACGATGGCAAGGAGACGTTCTTTATTGTGGCGCGCTTGAATGAGTTTCACCTGACCCGTCTTGACGACGTACAAGCCCGCGCAGGCGCCGCCTTCACGGAAAATGTATTGGCGGTTGCTAAACGCGCGCTCTTGCAAAACACGCGCCACCGGTTTGAGATCTGCCGCGCGCAACAAAGTCAAGAGTGGAATGGTCTTTAGTTCTTTGGTCGTCGGGGCGCTCATTGTTCAAACTCGCAAGAAAAAAAAAAGAGCCACAAATCGCTTGTGGCTCAATATACTTTATGTGTGACCTAAATAATACCAAAAAAGTCACATTCTTAAATCATAGACTTTAATCGCTCCATCCGCAGGATGACAATGTGTTTGCCGCGCGCATCAATGACGCCGGCGCGCTCCAATTTCAAGAAATCGTGCGCAACCATCTGCGGCGTGGCGCCCAACACGCTGGCGAGCAGCTGTTGATCCACGTCCAAATCCAATTCGATGCCGCGCGCGGTGGCGCGCCCCCGTTCGTCGGCGTACGTCAAGAGCAGGTCAATTAAACGCGGGGTCGTACAGTGGAGCGCCAAACTCGTGGAAAGGCGCATCAAGAGGCGTGAGTGATTGGCTAACACCTGCCCAAACAATCGCGCCACAGCCGTATGATTCGCCGCGCTGGCGAGCGCGCGTTCGCGGTCAATGAAAAAAACGGTGGAATCTTCCAGCGCTTGCGCGGTGGCAGGGCAATGGTCGCCGTCAAAGAGTGGACACGCGCCCACGCACGGCAAACTGTCCGGGCGCGCGAGGCAGAGGGTGAATTCGCGTCCCGACGGCGCAACGCGATAAAGGCGGACGCGGCCGCGCTGCACAAACCACAAGCCGGGACTGGGGTCCCCTTGTGAAAAAATAATCGTCCGCGCGGGATACGCGCGCGCGGCGATCATCTCGCGAATCGTCGCAAGTTCGGAATCCTGAAATTTGGCAAAGAGAAAAATCGCGCGCAAATCCTCTATCGTCACAGTCATCATGACATATGCCCTGGAAAACGGTTCTTGCCGTCGTGACAAATATCATATCACATTTTTTGCCGTTGCCGAACTGAGCGCCGTTTCAG
>Ga0226835_1001263_pt1 | contig 14723 bp, 17 predicted proteins | sample LAC_MetaG_1_FD_163627 | JGI IMG/M metagenome (GOLD analysis project Ga0226835, IMG submission 163627) | Anaerobic ammonium oxidizing microbial communities from anammox membrane bioreactor (MBR) in UC Berkley, California, United States -... | ecosystem: Engineered > Bioreactor > Anaerobic >...
TTCTTGCTCGGCAAGATAAGGAAGAAGGTTCTGCTTTTCTAGTTGAGGAAATCGCTTTTGGTCCTTTAACCCCCCGTGCTCGCATGAGGAGATCGCTTTTGGACCTTTAACCCCCCGTGCTCGCATTGAGGAATTCGCTTTTGGTCCTTTTTGAGGACCTCGAAACCCGCGGGACACCGTCCCGCGGGTCCCATCAACGATAACCCGAGGGTTAATGTATGAAAAAGACCATGTCCTGGTTGACCCTTCCCGGTCGGCTAAGCAACTGGATTCATGAGACCATCGAAGACTCCTTCGAAATGGCGCCTTATCATCTCAAGCTCTACTCCCGCGGACTCGGCTCGGGCGCGGGCGGTGTCGTCTCAGACTTCGCTCGAAGAGAGATGCTCATCTACCAGTGGATCGCAAACGATCGAGCCTACCTGGGAAAGCACCACCCGGAGTGCGGACGTCACTGGGTGATGCTGGGTGATCTCTACGCATCTGAATACTGGCCGGCAGCCGGAATGACCTATTACGAGAGGGGGCTTCGCATCTACAGAATGAGCTTGCCTGAGCATGACCGTCGCGTGCTCGAGGTCAAAGGCAAGATCGCTGCTTCCATGAAGGCAAGCGGCAAACTGGATGAAGCTCTGGTGTTGATTGCCGAGATCGCTCAGGCACGACTCGATTCTGACAGCCCTCTTTTCGAGAGACTGGATGCCCTTGCTGCATGGCGCGATATTCTCGAGGCTCAGGAAGAATACCGGGAGGCCGGCGAGGTTCAGCGTCGCATAGTCGCGATTCTGGAAGCCGAGGTCTTGCCGGGGCTTCTATCCAGAAGAAGCGATGAGCTTGTCGAGCCATACCGGAAGCTCGGTCGGTTGTATTCCCTCTGCTCCGCTCCGGATGCTTCCGTTTTTACGGGGCTCGCTGACGGTCTCGAGACTCTTAAGATGCTGAAAAAGGCCTGTGGTTTCGAGTCCATGACGCTGCGCCCTGACCTCGAAAGGCTCAGATCTCTGTACCTGCGCCGTGGCATGCTCGACCCGGCTGGATACTTCAAAGACTGGCTTTCCGTCATCGAGCTGGTGAGAAAAGTCTCCGGCGTGGAGTACAGGGGAATCGAGCGTGACCTCGAAGAGCTTGCTTCCCATTACGAAAAGCGCGACGAGCCGGGTGACCGGACCGTTGCTCATCGTTATCGGCGCCGTGCCGAGCAAATTGCCCATCGTAACCGAAAGACTGACCGCTAAGGAGAAAGAACATGAGCAACAGAGAGAAAGGTGTGAATCATCTGGAGATCCGCATGCCGGAGGATAGTCCGTCCCGGCTCGCCATTGATCTTCCGAAGACTTTCCTGTCCCCGGCTTTCGATGAGGAGTTCATCGCTGTCGCCGCGCGCTGTTTCGAGCAGATGCTCCGCCAGGCGGCAAGCCGTGGCCAGTCTTACTGGCGGCACAAAACCTCGAGGATCGACAGTCTCGGTTTGACAGAGCTCAAAATCGCCAGGGTGAGGGACGTCGGTCCCGTGGAGATCGTGACCAGTAGTGACGACGGAAGCTCGTCCAGCCGGTTGGTAGATCTTGGTCCGCTGAACGACGGATACGAGCGGCTTGTTTTCCGACTCGATAGAGAAGTTCTCGATTCGGAAGGCGAGTTTCGAGAGCTCTGCGGAATCCTTGCTTACATGCTCTGCCTCCGCATCTTCAGGGATGCAGAGAAAGACTCGTCTCGGGCTCTCAATCCGGTGCTTCTGAAGCTGACTCCGGAGATCCTGGGGGAATACGTGGACCGTCACCATGGCGGCGAGCTCGGTGCAGACTCCCTGTCCCGTTTCATCATCCTCAAGACCCTCGAGGTCGAGATCGATGCGCTACCTGTCTGGCGGATCTTCGACCGGGGTGGTCGAGATATCGCCGGTCAGTGACGGCATGACTATTCCAGAGAAAATTCCATAATTACCTGATTCATTTCCCGAATGCCCAAAGACATTGCCTGTTAGTCACTTTTCCCTGACACGGGCCCACCTCGAGAACAATAAAAACAAGCGCAGGTGGGCCCGTCCATATCTTCAACCCTGACTCGATCTCTGAAAGGAAAGAGACATGACGCAGACCAATGCAAGCAATGCCACCATGGACAAGTACACCGAGGCTCTCTACGAGGCCTTCCTGGTATCTTTTTCGGCGGCTCTTTCGAGCGCTGCCGTCGATGACGCGAAGTGGAAGCGCCTGATTCCCAGCCTCAATGACCTCACCCTGCTCGACTTCCACATGCCTTCTCCCTTCAAGCCCGAGCCTCTCAACGTGGATGAGAGCCGTCTCGACGATGTTCGTTACCGCCGCCATCTCATCCGCAAGCTCAAGGCCCCTCGTCCTGGCAAGTGGGTGCGCCACAAGCTCGATATCGATCGGCGCCGGATAGTGGACGGCGATTATCGGGAAAAGATGGCCAAGGTCCTAGCCTACCGGTTCGTGCAGCTCCTTCTTCCGGTTGACAGTTTCGAGGTCGTCCTGCCGGTGATCAAGCTCGGAGCCGGAGATCTCGAGTATCTCCTTCAGAATCTCCGCCTCAACGATCTCAGCGCACGACGGGTCAGTGACCTTCTCATGAAGCGTCTGGCGCACAGCCTCATCGATGAGAGCGAGAAATTCCAGGAAGTCAGCCGGATGATCCGCGCTCGCGGTGCCGAGGCCAGAGAGCGTCTCACCATCGAGCTCTACCGGATCAGGCAGGAGGTCATGGAGAGCTTCTCCGTCAAGATGAGCGAGGTCCAGGCGCATGCTTCTCGGGTGGCGGATCAGGCTATCGATGAGATGCGTGCCCGTTCCGCAGAGCAGTCGGCGAGGACCGCACAGGTTCTTGCCGAGGCGGCGGTGGATCCCCTGGAGGATAGAGAGGCGACTTTCCGCGAGGCGGTGCTGGCCTCCGAGGCGGCACGCCGGCAGGAACGCCGCGAAGCGGCTGCCCGGCAGCCTCTCTGGCTGAAGCTCTTGAAGCGTGCCGGTGTCGTTGCCGGTGGCTATGTGGTGGCTTTCCACGTCAAGTTCAAGGGGCTGACTCTGGTGGAGTGGCTCGAGATCGCCCTGGCAGTCTAGTTCGGTAGTCTGCCGAAGCTTGCCTGCCGACAGTTTCAAGTCGGTAGTTGTCTGATCGATTCCGCATCCGGCCTGACGAGTCAGGCCGGATGCTTTTTCATGGACTGATGATTATTCGCTGGTACTGGTCTTCTTCGTGTCGAAACAGCTGTTGCTGTAGTTTGAAGAAACCAGCGGGCTCATGCCGTTCTTCAAAAAGCATGAACCCTTTCTCTCAGAGGGGTGATCAGGCTTCGCTTCTCGAGGGGAGAATAACTATAATATATAAGAGAAGTTAAGAATGCATACCTGTTCTTTCAAAGCAGGTAGATTTAGATGCCCATCGGCAGGCACACTGAAGCCAGAGTCCTCGCCAATGCCCAGTTCCCCCCAAGCTGCCGTAAAAGACCCCAGTATTTCCATTCCCAGACCAAGAATGCGTTTGTGCCATAAAAAACGGCGAAAAATACGTCAGAAACGCCTAGAAATCTCACTTTCAGGTCGTTGATGCTATAAAAACTCGCGTGCACTCCCATACCAGTCCGTTCAAAGTAGGTAGATTAGAATTGCCCACCGGCAGGCAAACTGCCGTTCCGAAATCTCGAACCGGGCCCGCTTGACCTTCACAGCTTACCTGCTTTGAACTGACAGGTATGTAAGAATGCCACCGGAGTTACTAAAGTGTATAGTGAGAATACTTCGAAAGAGAAGCGAGCATAGACGCCGTCAGGCGTTGTCTGCTCGCTCCGGGGGAGCACACGGTTGCGACGTCAGGGTCGAACCGCGTGCTCCTTGCCCCAGGAAGTATTGTCGCCGTTTCATTTCTCGTTCCTCCCGCCGACTGTTCCGCAGGGAAGATCCTGTCCGTGGAACTGGCTCAGGCGGAGGGTGGGCCTGCCGGAGAGCTCGATGAAAGCCATTTGGGCGATGTTCATACCGCGCCGCAGCACGATATTCCATTTGCCGATATTGGCGATCTCGAGCACGATCTGGTGATCGGTGCCGGCGTGGACGAAGGGGGCCGTGACGTGCACGGTCATGAAGCTGCGCCCGAGGGTGCTGCGCCCTTCGATGATGCCCATGAGCGGCGGCTCATCGGTGTCGGCCCGCAGGGTGACGCGCTCGGCAGTCATTGCCAGCACGCAATTCCCGGGCTTGAGGACGAAGGGCTTGTCGTCGGTGAGGACGACCTCCCTGGAGTGCTTGCGGACCACCTGCCGGATGTCGTCGGTGCTGGGATCGAAAGTGACCCCGCCTTTGATGACCTGCAGTTTTTCCGCCAGAGTCAGGTTGAGGGTGTCCGACTCGAAGCGAGCGTTTTTGCCCTCCACCGTAAACTCCGGCTGAGGTGTTATCCCCAGCCGTCCGGACCTGATAGCCCGGATTATTTCGGTATTGCTCAGAACCATTTCGGCTTTTCCTTGCAATTGCTGGTTGATAAAAGCCGTCAGGCGGCGCCCTTGCGATACTGGAGCGCCAGGACCTGATCGACAGCTGTGGCGAAGTTATCTTCTCTGGCCGACTCGGGGGCGATGAGACCTGCGGCGGCTCGGGCAGCGGGGCTGCCGTGGCTCATGCAGATACTCAGACCGGCCCAGGCGAACATCGAGAGGTCGTTGTTGCCGTCGCCGAAGACCACCACTTCCGAGGCTTCGATGCCGTAGAAGCTGGTCAGGGCTTTCAGGCCAAACGCCTTGTCGACGCCCCTGGGCATGAACTCGATGGTCTCATGGTTGAGGTGAAGCACCTCGACACGATGACCGAATCGAGCGTTCGACTGACCGACGAGCTCTTCGATGACGGCTGCTGGAGCCGAGACGATGATCTTGTACGGAGAGCGTCCCCGGACCGACTTGTGATTGACGAACTTCACCGCTTTCCCGAGCTCCACCACGTGTTGCTGAGATTCAGCGTTCCAGTGGAACTTCGAGGTCACGTAGACGCCGTCCCGGAAGTGGCAGATGGAAGTCACCTGCCGCTTCACTGCGAAGTTGAGAATGCCCCGGGCGGTGTCCTCCGGCAGACCGACTTCGGAGATGACCTCACCATCGGCTTTGATGACGAGGGCTCCGTTGCTGGCCACCATCGGAGTGTCGAGCCCGAGCTCTTTGTGGAACGGCTGGATTTGCTGCAGGATGCGACCCGAGACCAGTGCGACCAGGGGTACGCGCTCTTTGATGCGGCCAACGGCAGCGATGTTGGCCGCGCTCAGTTTGCCGGCAGCGAGAAGCGTATCATCGAGATCGCTTGCCGCCAGCCGGTAGGGAATCATGGTCGTCATGACGACTCTCCTCTCGGTTTGGTTTGCGGCAAGCAGTTCGCTTCTACGAATGCTGGCCTCCATTGATTTCAACGACGTTCCCGGTCGCAAAGTCCGGTGCCGTCAGAAGATAGAACAGAACGAAGTCGCGGATTTCCTCCACGGTTCCCTTGCGCTTCACGTGGGTCATGCCGATGGTCTTCGCCTGGCGTTCAGCCGAGACCTCCGCGCTCATCGCTGAGTCGAAGATGCCGGTGTGCACGACGAAGGAGGTGACGCCCCGGGGAGCCAGGTACTTGGAGAGGGACCGCGACAGACCGTCGAGTCCGGCTTTGGCGGCGGCGTAGGAAGCGTCGTTGCTGCCCACGTAGGCGCCGGTGGAACCGACGAAGACGATCCGAGCCCTGGCGCCCTGCGCGATGCACCGGCGAGCCAGTGCGGTGGCGAAGTAGCCTGGTCCGGTCAGGTTGACCAGCATTTCCTCGTAGAACATGTCCTCGTCCAGCTCATCGGCTGTGACGGAGAAGCGGTTCATGACCGAGGCGCAGATCAGCAGTCGAACGGTGTTGTAGTCCTGGCAGTCGATGAGAGCCAGGGCACGCTTGATGTCCTCGCGGGAGCGCAGGTCGCAGCGGTGATACTCCGTCACGGGAAGGTCGGTGCCTTCCTGGACGTCGAAACCGATGATGTCGACGCTCTTTCGCCTGGACAGCTTTTTGATGACCGATGAGCTGAGGGCACCGTTAACGCCCAGCATCACGATCAGATCTTTCTTGTTCATAGAAATCTCCGTTTTGACCAGAGCAAAGCCCCGGGTCGTCAGGGACCCGGGGCTCGTTCTGGTAAGTGATGTAATGTCAGGCGTGAGCCAGTTTCCGGGACTGAGTCCCGTCTTCGTCCTCGCCTTCGCTGCCGTCGTCCTTGGTCGGAAGGAAGTGACCGAAGGAGCGGGCTTTGAAGTCGAGGAAGTCGACGAGCTTTTCGTCCTGGATGATCACGCGGCGGGTGCCGGTGACTGCGATGCCGTTGTCCACGAGATAGGCGATCTTCTCGGGATTGTTGGTCATCAGGGTGACCCGGTCGATGCCCAGGTCCTTGAGGATTGCCACCGCCGGGCTGAAGTCGCGAAGGTCGCCGTCCACAGGGAACATGTTGTCACGGAAGGCGCGCAGCTTCTCCAGGAAACCGTGGGACTTGCCCTCGTGCCTGAAGAAGTAAATCACCATACCGGGACCGTCATGGTCGCGAATCATGCGGAAAGCTTCTTCGAGCTGCCAGGTGCAGTCGCAGAGCTCATCGTGGAAGATGTCGCCGGTGAAGCAGCCGGAGTTGATCCGGATCAGCATGTCGACGTCATCGCCGGGGTTGACGATGTCACCCTTGTAGATCAGGGCGACTTCCTCTTCGACGCCATCGGCGGTTCGCACCTTGTAGGCGCCCATCTTGAAGTTCGGAAGATCCTTTCTGGTGAGTGGAGCTCCCAGGTGCTTGTCCAGCACCTCTGTCTGATTTGCTGCAGCGCAATTTGCCGCAGGCTCACAATGTTGACACATAGTTGTTACCTCTTTTACTTGGTGAATAAAAAACGTCCTTCCGTCTCGAGAAGGACGCACGGCTTCATGCTCTTGACCCAGATCAAGAAAAGCGACTATTTGGTGATAGGTTTTTGCTTTACCTGTGGGCTTTTGAGCTACTCAGTTAGACTGACGAGACGTTATTCAACTGGTACCTGAACTGTATTAAAGGAAACAATAGGCCAGTCGTGAAAAAGCCCTGGATCGACTAAACTCAGGCCTAGTTATGATCTAGTGATGCTGCACTAGTGTCTAATGTTTGTACCTGGACGAGGGATCCCATGCTTTTAATTGAAGCTGAAAACGCTGTTACGGCTTGGAAAAAGGCGCTTGTGACTCTGCTCAGGGATGGGGACGAGACGGACAATTCCAAGTATTTTCGCGACGAGCCTGCTCTGATAGAGCTGAGTAACCCTTCCATCGAGCCTGCCGACCCGCTTTTCCCCATGACACAGAAAGATCTGGACATCATCAATCGTTTCATCTTCACCGGCGAGAAGGAAGACCAGGTTTGCCATGAGTGGACCAGGATCTACTATCACCGCATGTTCGACGAGCCCAATAGCCAGGTCCGCTACCTGATCGAGAAGCTGCAACTAGATGAGCCCACAGGTGAAGCTCAGATGTCCATGTGGGATAAGAGCGTCGATCAGAAGAGGGAAATCTCTCCCTGCATCCAGATCGTCTGGGGGCGAAAGCGCGGCGGCAGTCTCGAATTGCATGTTCACGCCCATTCTTGTGACGCCTATGGAAAACTCCTGATGAACCTCCAGGAGTTCATCTCGTTGCAGCACTATCTGGCTTCGGAGCTTGGCTTGAAAGTCGGTCGTTACCTTCACTTCCTCGATTCCTGTCATGTGCATACCGAGGACGTGGACGCCGCCGAAGCCCTGGTGACCAGGTTCGCAGCAACTGAGTTAGCTAGCTGAGCCGTCTAATGTTTTTCGATCAACACACTCAGATAGTGGGAGCATGGCTGTGGAGAGCCGGCGAAGTCGCCCCGGCCGTTCGACAGATCGCAGTCGCAGACGAACCCCCCTTCATCGATGGCCATTACATGGCGCGCAGTTTTGCCCTCGATTGCGAAACGTCCGGAAGCTGTTTGCTCGATTCTTTTTTCCTTCACGTAAAGTAAGGCGTTGTTGAAGAGCTTGACGGCGCCTGCTAAATGACCGGATTGAACGAGCTCGGAGAGTTTCCGCCGCACGAAGGCCTTCTGCGATCCGGATAGAGCCAGGTAGAGATGGTGGGCGTTGAGAGCGGCAAGCAAGACGGCAGGCATGCTCTCACGGTTTGCTCTGCTTATTTCGATCAGAACGGTTTGCGGGTGGCGGCGAAAGCGGAGGCTCCAGGGCTCCTCTTCGTAGACGATGGACGCCAGTGTGGGACCGGTTCTGTCGAAGACTCTTTCAAGAGTTTCGAGAAAACGGGTCGAGAGGGCCTGGGCTCTGCCGATCTCGTCAATGTAGAGCAGGGCTTCGGGCGTGCTTAAACCACGCTCGAGCTCCGGCACGACGAAGTCATCTATGACCGGGATATCCACCTCGAATCCATGAAATGCTCCCGGCCCCTCCTTTGCTCGAAACATGAATTGCCTGCGCTGGCTGCGCGAATCGACCGAGACGAAGCCTGCTCTTTCTCCTGTCTCATCCAGTTCTTCCCTGGCGACAATGCCCAGTGCCGGGCCGGGATAGGCTGCCACCACTGCATCGATGATGGTGCTTTTGCCGGTGCCGGGAGGGGCGGTGAGCAGGATTTTCACAGGGCGATTATACCTGTCTGGCATGTCGGGCAGGGCGTTGTCGCCATTCTGGTATGACTGTATCGCCGGAAAACTTGTGCAATACAACCGGTATTGAACGGCAGCCTGTCGCTGTTAAGGTCGGATAGAGGTTGTCTTGGTTTTCCGCAAGAGAGGTCGCTGTCGAAAGGAACGCTTTTCTGACTATTCTATGGATGACCAGGGATGACCAGTGACTTTCCGTCATCGTGACCGGGGCGACTTTCCGCAAGGAGGAGAAATGATCCAGGAGTCTCTCGCTATCAGCTTGCTGTCCGTTCTCGATCTCTACCTCAAGACCATGGCTGCCTTCTCGTCCCTGGGAGACACCCGGGTCGCGCTCCGGAAGATCGGCCACTCACTCACCATGGAGCGCTGGGGTGGCTACGCTCGCGTCTGGGAGGGCTCGTTCGGGATCTGCCTGGAAGTGCTCGAGCTCGTCTGCGCGGTACTTGCCAGGCTCGAAGCCGAGCACGACTGGGACTCTGTCCACCGCCCCGGCTTGCGAGATCTGCTCGGCAGCCTTCTGGGCACCAGGGCGCGCTTTCTCATCGTGCTGGGCAACTACCGGAAGGCCACGGCGTCTTACGAAGAAGCCCGCCAGATCTTCGAGCTGGATCGCAGTGCCGTCAACTACCAGCGACGCGAGGCCGCGGACAACAGCCGGGGTACCTGGTACCGGGCCCTCCACGAGAGCTTCTCCGAGTTCCAGCGGGTTCTTGAACGTCTGGACGCCAGTCGGCACCTTCTTTCGAGCAGGTCTCGGGAAGTTACGAATCATGACTTGCCGTGATCGATGGCCGAGCCTCGCTAGGCGGTGCCTGAGCCGAAATCTTTTAGCCAGCAAGGGAATCTGGCGATTCTGGCTCCCCGGGGGATGCAAAGAGGTGTTGCACGCTGACAAATAGAGGTTTGAGAGGGGATGTAAAGAGATCGGCAAAAGCCTAAGGTGCAGATATCTCTCTCTTCTACTCCCTCACTTCAAGAAGCGCGCAGCATCTAACCAAACAAGAGCTTAGCCAGAGTTTCGGCAAGTCATCTCGATGATGCGCGTGAGTCCGAGTGCCAGTGTGTACACGCTACCCAGCGTTTTGCCGGGGAGAAGACACTCTTCTTTCCGGTTCACCCTTAGAGATCCACCCGCCATGATGATCATGGCTGACAGAAAGGTTGAAGACCTTGGCACATCTCTGCCCGCACTGCAAGGAGAAGAAACCCGATACTTCCGTTCGCGGCACCTGCCAGGCCGCAAGCCATATCGCCCAGGCGAATCTGCCCAGGAACCACGTGCCCTGGACCGAGAGCCCGAACTTCACGCTCTGCGATGCCTGCGGCGACCACTTCGGCTTCTGCGTCTGGTGCTGGGGACCGATCAACGGCCACGGCCGGATCACGGTGCCCACCGACAAGACCTTCGTCCGCGCTTTCGAGAAGGAGCATGGCCTCCATATCGAGGGCATGAACGTCGGCGAGCAGGTGCTTGCCCAATTCGCCATCGACCGTTTCATGGGTCAGACCTGGGAGGTCAAAGACCTGTCCTGCGGCGTCCGCCTGGCGGCCACTCGTATGGTCCAGGACGGCACCGGGGACGACAACTGGTGGTGGTGGTATGGCTCCCGCTATGCCTGGCTCGAATTCTACTTCGAGCTCGACCGCTCCAACCCGACGGCTCACATCGAGATGGTGCAAGCCTCTCTGTACCGCTGGCGTCCCATCACCAAGCCCAAGACCTGGCGCGTGACGGTGGAAGTTCGCCAGTGATTTCGTTTCTGGGGTGCAGGAGCCATTAAGCGGAAACGCTCAGGTGGTACCCGTTCCCCGGATTCTACGCCTGTCCGGCAGGTGCACCGGCAGCAGCGCTGCCCGGAGAGCATCTGCCGGACGGGTCCCGGTATTATCGGCGGAGGCACCCTGGAATCGGTGTCCGCATCGCGCAGCGGCTGGGTCTGATCCGAGCTCCTCTGGAGATCAAGATCGGGCCGGCAATCAGGCTCTGAGCAAGAGCCTCTGAACAAGTTTCGGAGCCGGTGTTAACCGGCTCCGAGAGACGACTTCGTCTTTGAAGAAAAAATACTATAAAATATAATAAAAAACTCGAAGAGTAAAAGGGGAATCGATTCGTTCCCACCGGGAGAAGCCGATTCCCTCAAAGCACTGGTGTGATCCTGTCCACCCGACAAACGCAGCCGTTGTTTCCGAACCAGGTAAGCACCATTACTGTCTACTACTCGTATCCTGGCTTTGTTTGTCTGGTTTTCGGGTTTCGGTCGATGGCAGCGGGGCTTCCCTGGTTCTCCCGGTGACGGATCTGGATCCGTCACCGGGTCGATAGATCCCTGGATGATGCTGCGGCTGGTATCAGATGCCCCGGCTCAATTCGAAGACGGCGCCTCTTCGGCAGCTTCACGCTCCCGGCGCTCGCACCAGTAGTTGAGAGCCTCGACGAAGAACCGGCCGATCTCCTCGTACCCGGGGGTCCCGGCGAGCTTGACCGCCAGAGGCAGGATCTTCTTCCGGGTTTCCTTGACCTGCTTGATCTTCTTCTTGCGGAAGAACTCATGCATGGCCGGATCCGGCGAATCGAGTGTGGACATGTTGTGCACCCGGTCGGCGCACTTCACCACCCAGGCGCGCGGGTCACCGGCGGCGAGCCGCTCGATGTAGCGCTTCAGGCTGAGCCCTTTCTCTTTGGTGACGAGCTTCACCAGGAGACAGGTGCCGGGGCCGAACCACTCCTCGATGTCTGCGAGCTCGAGGATGAAGGTGTCCTCCACCACGTCGTGGAGAAGGGCAGCACAGATTATCTCGTGGTCTATGACCCCGAGACGAATAAGCAGCAGCGCCAGGGACTTGGGATGCTCGAAGTAGCGCCCGCCTCCCTGCCTGACCTGTTTCTGGTGCCCGTACTTGGCCAGGCGGTAAGCCTGCATGATCTTCCGCTGTTGCCAGGGAAGGAAGTACGGGGCGATGAGCTTCTCGAAACCGGTCCGATTGGTGCCTTTCAGAAGAGCAAGACCGGATACTTCGTTGCGGCTGGTCATGTTGATTCCTCCATATGCTCTTGCCAGTGGCGGAAGTCGGCTTTGACCGAGCTGGCCATTACGCGCACGGAGTCGCGCAGCCAGTCGTCGTCCCTCGCCTGCAAATCCTCGAGGATGCTCTCGGCGCAGTCGGGGGTGCCCAGGTGCTTGTTGGCGAGATCGCGTCCCATGGCGGTGAGAAGGACCTCTTCGTGACGGTGAGAAGGCAGGGCGCCGAACTCGATCTTGGTGCAGTCCGGCGCCAGGCGCCTGACCGTCCAATCACCGGCGACGACCGTGTAAGGGTCGCCGGCGAAGCCCTGGCTCCTGCGGATGGTGGCGTCGGCATGCAGGATCTGCTCGCCGACCCCGGCCCAGATGCAGGCGGAAGGAACGTTCAGCTTGCATTCCCGGGCGATGCGCCCGCCGTTCCACTGCCCGAGGGCGACGAAACGGGGACGCCCGAGGCTGCCTTTACCGGCGGTGCGCCTCGCGAAGGTGATACCGGTGGTGCCCTCGGGCAGATGGCTCTGGAGAAGCGCTTTCACGTCCGCCGGAACCCTGGCTCGCCTGCTCACCTGGCTGTCGAGATTGCGCCAGAAGCTGAGTGGATCCCGGAGCATCTGGTTTGCCAGATCGTATAGCTCCCGGTTCTCCTCAGCCAGGACGAAGGGTTTGATTCCTTCGCGCATACCGGCTTTGTAGCCGGTGAGAATCGCCTGGCAGGCGCGCCCCAGTTTTATGTCGAGCTGACCGCCCTTGATGGCTGTCCTGGCGCTGGTGCCCAGCCTGACCAGATCGAGGCTGTAGGGCATGGGGAAGGCTTCGTCGAAGTCGTTGATACCCCAGACCAGACGCCCTTCGACATCACGCCAGTTGCTGTAGTTCTCGAGATGGATATCGCAGACCGCGTACACCACTGGAGCATCCATCAGCTCCGGGCAGAGCTCCGGGAAGAGCTCAGCGAAGCGGTAGAAGGTGGCGCGGAGAAAAACAAACGGATCCCGTGCCATATCCCTGTGCTTCTTGCTCAGGTCGGCACGGACAATCGTAATCTTGCTGGCGAGCCAGTCCTCGAAGGACCGGCTGGCCTCGATGATGTTCATAGCAGGCATATCAATCCCTCCGTAATCTCTTGCGGGCCGGCATGCAAGCGCCGTCACTGGGGGTGGCGGCGACAGAGATGCAGGGCGGTCGAGCAGAGATGGTTGGCGGTTTAACAGGTACTCGGTTGGTTGAGAGAAGAATGTCTTGAACCTAACTTGTCAAGAGAGCGAAGTCCAGTTATCAAGAGGTGTTAAGGAAGCTCTGTACAAATCTACAATTATCCCGCTAAGGGATGGAGAGAAAGGCTTTCCGTCATAATCCACCCGGTCATTTCTTAGCGCTAACTGGGCGATATACAGAATCGGATCCAAAGGCTTCCTGTCATTGATTTTGTTAAGGAGAAGCCCTTAGTTTGTAAACACAGTTTCTTTACATTGAGTTCGAGCAATCTACCAGAACCGTTTTCCATATTGAGTTTTGCCTGTTTTTCTTCCGTCTGGAGAGGAAGAGGCAGAAAGTGGTCAGTCATGAACAACTATCGAAATGGGCTTCTCATCGCCCTCAGCATCGCATGCCTTCTGGCAGCGGCTGTATCGTTTTCCCTGTTTGACAGCCGGAGCTCCTCGAAAGCTCTGCCTGAAAAGTACACCGTCGGGGTCAATTATCCCTGGCATAACTACGGTCGAGACTTCGGCGCCAGTGCCTGGGGTCATGCTGGTGTCTCCGAGCCCCGGTCCCGGAAGGAAGTAGAGGATGACTTCGCTTATCTCGCTTCGATCGGGGTCGATTCGGTGCGCTGGTTCGTTTTTTGCGACGGCCGCTCCGGTATCGTATATGGAGGCGATGGCGCGATTGCCGGCCTGGACGAATATGTCTTCCCCGATCTGGATGCAGCTATCGAAATAGCGTCCCGATACCGGATCCGGATCATCTTCGTGCTGGTAGACTTCCATCTCTTTCGAGAGCGAGAGCTGGTGGCCGGCGTCCAGGTGGGCGGCAGGCTCGATCTCGTAGCCGACACCCGGTTGCGCAGGCAGCTCCTGGAGAATGTCTTCATGCCTGTATTCCGGCGATACGGGAATGAGGAGCAAGTCCTCGCCTGGGAGATCATCAACGAGCCCGAATGGGCCATGAATGTCGCCTTCAAGCGCGGTGTCGTGATTGACCGCATCGCTGCCGATACCATGGTGGAGTTCGTCCGTGAGGCTGCAGCCGCCGCCCATGCTCATACCAGGCAGACTGTGACGGTGGGAAGCGCCGGCTTCGCCTTCCTGCCTCTCTGGACCGGCGTCAATCTGGATTTCCTCCAGGCTCACTATTACGGCTCGCTGCGGGCTCCTTTGCCGTCAGCCGGCAGCTTTCGATTTTCCGGGCCGATCATCGTCGGGGAATTTCCCTCAGCTTCTTCCGACCGGGATGTCGCACAGTATCTGGAGGCATTCAGGCAGAAGGGATATCACGGTGCTTTCGTCTGGAGTCTCAACGGGCGCGATCCTTCGTCGGGCTTGAGAGGACAGGGGAGACAGCTGCGCCTCTGGCTCTCCCGGAGCAAACCGTGACGCTGAGTTTGCGCGGATGGGAAGTCCGGCAATTGTCGGGCTTCCTCGATGTTGATTGTTAAGTGTTGGCTTGCTTCCTCGTGAGAGAGGAAGCAAGCCAATGGTGAACCGCTCCGTCCTGCAGAACTGCTTCTCGATGGGGGGGGGATGTCAGGCGTGGTATATATTGCTTCAACACAGAGAGTTTCTGAGCAATATATGCCGCGATCTGGCGGTTTTGAGAAATATATGCCGCAGAAACACCGATTTCGAGAAAAATATTGCCGACCCTTGTCCGTTTTGCCTGTTTGCCTGTTTGAACGTATTCACTAGACTGCGTAGTTAACAAGAGGGACAAGATTCTCGGGACCAGGACTCCGTTCTAGTGTTTTTCTCATTTTCGAGTTTTGGGGCTTTTGCCTCTGGCCAGCACTATCGAGGACTG
>Ga0226835_1001267_pt1 | contig 14652 bp, 14 predicted proteins | sample LAC_MetaG_1_FD_163627 | JGI IMG/M metagenome (GOLD analysis project Ga0226835, IMG submission 163627) | Anaerobic ammonium oxidizing microbial communities from anammox membrane bioreactor (MBR) in UC Berkley, California, United States -... | ecosystem: Engineered > Bioreactor > Anaerobic >...
AGCGCAGATAGCGCATGCCGCCGCCATCATAGCGGCCGGGCCTGAAGCTCGCGGTCCCGCTGGTGATCAGCCCGTCCGGGGCGCGCAACGCCCAGCCGGTGCTGGTGCCGAGATCCAGCGCGAGAATGCAGCGGTCGAGAGTGCCGGCAGCCGTGGCAGGCGCCGGAGCGATGTATGGGGAGCGGTCCATGACGACCTCCTTTTCGATTGAGAGGCCGGGGCGGCACGGCTGCTTCGTGAAGGCAGCACGCGCGCCCGGGCCGGGATCGCGAGGTCTGGTCAGGATCACGTTGTCGATGCCGGGAGCGCCCGGCGCTTCCTTCAATGGCTTCACCCAGCCCGCTTGAAGGAAGTGGGGCCGCAAGCCATTGGCAGAATGAGGATAAATCTCTTCTTTCAGTATTTCAGTTTCTTCATGGGGTATGTGTCTGGCACCCCCTCCCACCCACGCGCGCGAGGGTCTCTGCGTGAAATATTGAAAGAAGTCCCCCGCACCGAATTTTCGTTGCGGGACAGAGGCTTGGCCGGGAACTTCCTTCAAATGAAGGATGGGGGCCGTTGAAGGAAGCATCAAGCCGACCCTCACCGCAGCGCCCGGAAACGCGTGGCTTTCCGCCCCCCGGTCTCCTGCTCGACCGTGGCGATGTCGCCGCTCTCGACCAGCGTGAGCAGGATGTCGTCGCGGTCACGCGCCCGGAGCCACTGCGAAGCGCGGGTGAGCTCGGACTTGGTGACGCCGGCCGATCCCGCCTTGCGGATGATCTCGCGCACCCGCTTCAGATGCGCCTCGGTCTCGGTGTCGGCGACATGGCGCTCGACGGCGTCGATGGTGCGCCGGGCGAAGTGGCGCACGAAATCGATGGCCCAGACGGCCTCCTCGAGCCGGATGACGGGATGGACCGCATCCCGCCCCACGGCCAGGACGAGCGCGACCTTGGCCGCGTTCTCCGCGATCCGGGCGAGGATCGGGGTGTGGAACGTGCCCGCCGCGGCCCTGAGCTCGGCGGTGATCTCTTCCCCAAGCGCGTCGAAGCGCGCCTGCGCGTCGCCGTCCATCGGCACGGTCATGGGATCGACGGCGGTCTCGGGTCCGGAGGTCTTGCCGGCCAGGTTGCCGCTCGCCCGGCCGCCGCCTTCGGCGAGCCGCTGCAGCCCCTCGATCAGCGGTCGCGGCAACGTGCGCAGCCCGGCACGGCGGTTCTCGTCCGGATAGTCCTCCTCGCTCGGCAGGATGATGAACCGGGCGAGCGAGCCGTCCACGACATTGGCGCCCTGCAGCGCCCCCCAGAAATGCAACGGCGTGGTCGTGCCATAGACGCAGAGGCAAGGCTGGACGATGTCGCGCCGCTCGTTCGAGCCGTCCCGGTTGGCGTATTCCGCGCCGAGGAAGACCCCGCAGGCCGCTGTGTAGAGCTCGGTCATGTTGTCGAGGATCTCGGTGACATGGCGCGGGCTGCGCTTCCGGTCGGCCGCCGCCGCGAGGAACATCCCGAACTCGTCGATCTGGAACAGGATCGCGGGCTGGCGGTGGAGCGCGGTCAGGAGCCCCGCGCCCGAGGCGATCTTGTTGCCGCCGAGGTGGTGCGCCAGCCCCGCCGCGAAGAACAGCTCGTTGACGACCTCGCGGGCGTGGTTCTTGCCCGATCCGCTGTCCGCGATGCCAACGATGTAGAGGTTCGTGCGCAGGTCGGTCGTCGTGCGGTAGCGCCGCCCCATCAGCGCGCCGAGGGCGCAGAGGCTCGCGCCCACCGCGAGAAGCGGCTGCGGTCTGCGCGCCGTGTCGATCATGTAGCGCGCGAGATCGCCCACGAGCCCGCCCGGGATCGTCAGCGTGAAGGACGGCGCAGGCGGGAGGATCGGCATCGGGGCTTCGGGCTGGGCGAGCCGCGCGAGGAAGCCGGCTGCGGGATGCTCGTCGGCCGCACAAGCCTTCTGACTGCCGTCGAGCAGGAGGTCGGAATCGGGACGCCAGCCCTTTTCCATGGCGAGGTGATAGATCGTGCCGGCGCCGATCCGCGTGGGCTTGAAGCTCGCCCAAGCCTTCGCCGTCGCGGCCGGCTCGTTCTTGGCCGCCTGCGCCGACCAGTCGGTGAAGAGCGCAGCACCCTCCTCGCCCAGCGCGCCCTTCAGCGCCATGCCGATGCGCATCCAGCTGTCGTAGTCGAGCTCGGCGTTCGGCAACCACGCGAGCGCGCTCCGGATCGCGGCCAGCGTGCCGGCCTGTGCGTGGGCCGGCAGACACGGATGCCCGGCCCCGTTCGCGCCCTTCGCACCGAGGCTCTTCGGGCGCATCTCGGGCGGGATCAGCGCCAGCGCCTCGTCGAGAAACGCTGCCGCCTGTGTAGCGTCGATGGTCGGCAGGCTCTCGATGTCGAGATCCGCGAGCCCCTCGTCGGGCCACGCATAGGGCCGGCCGGTGTCGGGATGCTTGGCATAGGCGACGAACTGCTGTCCGAGGCAGAGCATTTCCAGGGGCGCGCGCCGGATCCCGGCGAAAGGCTCTTGCGTGCGATAGACCAGCAGCCGCTTCGGCGGCTTGCCGATCCTGAGCGCCGGGGTATCGCCCAACCGTTCTCGGGCGAGCCGCTCGAGGCGGAGCGCCAGTTCGCCATCCTCGGCGATGTCGATGTCGAGCGCAGCGACCGCCCCGCCGACGATTCCGACGCCGCAGTCGGGCCAGGTCGACCAGGTCGCCACCTCGATCTCGGTCGTGGCGCGGCTCGCATGCCGGTTCCACTGCGGGTAATCGTGCCAGGCCGTACGGGCGAACTGGCCGGGCTTCTTGGTGCCGGGCGCGATCGGCAGGATCGCGTAGCCGTTGGTCACGAGACGCGCGCCCACGCGCGCCATCCACGAGCTGTCCGCCATCAGAAGGGCACCTCCGGGGTTAGACGATCGAGCCGCGCGCGATCCTTGGCCGCCAGGTCACGCAGGTGGTCGCAGTAGCCGGTGACGATCACCTCGATGAAGGTGTCCCACTCCTCCTCGGTGAGCTGGGCGAGATCGGTCCGGCCAAGGCTGTCGAGATAGGCGCCGCCGGCCTTGCCGCCCTCGACCATGGCCGCCGTCTCATTGGGGGTCGGATCGATCATGCCCGACCTCCGGTGGCAGATGTCCTGGCAAGCCCGGCTGCAGAGGTCTCTGCGGCTCGTGTCGCGCCGCGGGTCGGAGACGCTTGAGCTCGCGTCGAACCAGCCCCAGCCGCGGGGTTCTCGATGGCAGACGGTGCAGAGCCCGGCACGGACGTAAGGCATGGGGCGAACCTGTAGGCGGTAATTTCGGTGAAGCGGCCCGCGGGGCGGACGGCGATCTCGGTGGGCCGACGCAGCTCGTCCGCCAGGATGAGCGCTTCGTCGACGGACGCAGGGATCTCCAGATCGGGCGCGCGCTCGCGCCACCAGCTCGCGGCCTTCCGGCGCGGATAGCCGTCGTGCTCGAAGCAGACCCATTCCGTGTGGAAGGCGAACCCGCAGCGGTAGGTGACCTTGAGCGAAACCCGCCCGCCGCGCTTCTCGTAGCGGCTGTAGGTCACGTCGGTGACGCCGACCCATTGCGGCTTGCCGGTGGACAGCACCTCCAGCGTCGAGGCGGTCGGCTCGAGCTTCACCTCGCGGCCGGGGAACTCGAAGCCGCAGCAGGGGCATTCGAGGGCGGCAATGGCCACGATGGTCCCGCATTCGGGGCAGATCTTGGTGGGCGGCAGCCCGTGGCCCGGACCACCCGGCCGTTTCGGCCGCACGAGATCGATGGGGCCATGCCGACGGACATTGCCCGCGAAATCGAGAACCAGGCAGTTCTCCTTGCCCTCGGCAAGCCGCGTGCCCCGCCCAGCCATCTGGACATAGAGCCCGGCCGACTTTGTGGGCCGCAGCATGGCGATCAGGTCCACGGCCGGCGCGTTGAAGCCCGTCGTCAGCACCCCCATGGAGGCCAGCGCCCTGATCTCGCCGCGCTTGAAGGCGGCGATGATCGCGTCACGCTCGTCCTTCGGCGTCTTGCCGAAGATCGTCGCGCAGCTGACCCCGCGGCGGCGGAACTCCTCGGCGACATGGGTGGCGTGGCGGACGCCCGAGCAGAACGCGAGCCAGGACCGGCGCGTCTCGCCATAGGCGATCACCTCGGCCACCGCCGCGCGTGTGATGGTGTCCTGATCGACCGCGTCCTCGAGGTCGCGCGCGATGAACTCGCCGCCCCGCGATCCCACGCCCGTCACGTCGAGGCGGGTCTTCGTCTGTTTCGAGATGAGCGGGGAGAGATAGCCCTGATCGATCAGGTCGCGGACCGACACCTCGTAGGCGATGTCGGTGAAGAGCGCGTTCTCGCCCTCGTGCAGCATGCCGCTGTCGAGCCGGAAGGGCGTCGCCGTCAGCCCGATCACCTTCAGCGCCGGGTTGATCGCCTGCAGGTCATTGAGGAAGCGGCGATACATGGTGTTCGACCGCCCGGGGATCAGATGGGCCTCGTCGATCAGCACCAGATCGGCATGGCCGATGCGCGTCGCCTTGTCGTGGATGGACTGGATGCCGGCGAAGAGGATCCGGGCCCGCGCGTCGCGGCGGCCGAGCCCGGCCGAGTAGATGCCCGCAGGCGCCTCGGGCCAGAGCCCCAGCATCTCGGCATGGTTCTGCGCGATCAGTTCGCGGACATGGGTGACGACCAGCACGCGCTGGTCGGGCCAGGCCTTGAGCACGCCGTCGATGAAGGCGGCCATGACGAGGCTCTTGCCGCCGGCTGTGGGGATCACGACGAGCGGGTTGCCGCTCTCCTTCTCGAAATAGCCGTAGATCGAGGCGATCGCGGCCTGCTGGTAGGGGCGCAGGGTCAGCATGCGGCGGCCTCCTCTTCGCGGGCGTCGTTGGTCCAGGCCGAGCCGTCGCGCATGCGGTAGGAGACGAAGTCCTCGCCTGCGTCGGTCGCCTCGCCGGGGACGAGATCGGGGATGAACAGGTGCCGAGGGCAGGCGCGGCGCTGGTCGGAAGGGTCGAGCAGCCGGTCATGGCGCGCGCAGTGCCAGCCGCCGTCGACAGGCGTCGAATGCAGGCAGGACCGGCAGGTGACAGCCGCGGCGTCCTCGCCGTGGCAGAGCCCGTGGTGGTCGCAGAACCGGCACTCGAACCAGGCGGGATCCGCGTTGATCCGCTCTGGCGGATGCTGGGCGAAGATGATCCGCCGCGCTTTATCCAGCAGGCGCTCGCCCATCTCGGGGTCGGCCGGGACGCGCTCGATGTGCAGCGCGTCGGTTTCCTTGCAGACCGCGACGTAGAGCGCCCGCGTGATGCCGGTCAGGTGCATGTAGATTTGCATTTGCGCGGCGTGCTGGGGCTTGGCGAGCATGACGCCCTTGGCGACCAGCTCGGCGAAGCTCTTTGCGGAATGCGTCTTGAACTCGACGACGTGCCAGGTCTTCGGCGCCTCCAGGAGCCCGAGGGCGACGGCGTCGAGCGAGCCGCCGAAGTGCCCGCCATGGGCCTCGACGCGGAACTGCCGTCCGGTCTCGGGATCCACCTCCAGCACTGTGGCGCCCGTCGCGCGCAGGTCGCGGACGAGCCGGGCCTCCTCCAGCTGACCCGTCTCAAACAGGCGCAGGATGCGGCCGGTGTGCCGCGCGGGCGTCGCCCAGCGGAAGTCGTACCAGAGCGCGCGGGCGCAGGACTTGCCGATCAGCGAGGCGCCGAGGTGGTCGCGGAAGCCGTCGCCCTGTCGCGCCTCGAAGGAGGCGTAGATCGCGGACAGGGTCGGCGTCAGGGGTTCGGGGAGCTCGGCCATCAGCACGCCTCCTCTCGCTCGAGCCGCGCCCGCGCCTCCGCCAGCACCGCAGTCCAGCCAGCGCTGTCATGGCGTTCGCGCAGGACGGCGATGATCATGTTCTTGAGCCGTTCGCGCCGGCGGCGGCCGCCCTGACGGGCGACGATCTCGGCGCGCTCGCGATTGAGGTGGCGCAGCGCCGTGCGCGCGCGGTGAAACCAGTCGGGGTCGATCGGCTTGGCCGTCCGCTGCCGCGTCAGATCGGCGGTCGCGATCTGCGTGCGGATCTTCGCAATGGCGTCCTCGATCTCGATCAGGCGCCGGGTGTCGTCGGGCAAGCCGGGGGCGTTCACGGCCGCGCAGGCCGCGTCGGTGGTATTGGTCATGGTCTGTCTCTCGGGTCTGGCGATGTCCGGGCCGCCGCAGGTTTCAGCCCGCGGCAGCCGAGGGCGTCAGCTCTTGCGGTTCCAGGGCGCAGTGGCCGGGCGGGCGGGCGCCGACTGAGCGGGCGCGCTGGCCAACTGCGTCGCGGCGGGCTTGGGCGGGGTTGCCTGCGCCGGGGCCTCCGGCACCAGGTAGCGGATCGTGTTGCGCTCGCCGTAGCCGTCCTTCGGGGGCTTCACGCCGACCTGGATCGTCATCGGGATCAGGTGCAATTCCTCGCTGTCGTTGACCTGCAACTTGCCCGTGGCGTGGCAGATCGCCGACAGCGTGCGCTGCGCGATCTCGACCGTGGTCGGGTTGGCATTCACCAGGTTCAACTGGTCGAAGACCTTGCGGCCCTGCTGCGGCCCCTCGAGGATGTCGAGCATCAGCCAGAGATACTTCCCCATCCCGTTCTTCGTGACGCGCATCTCGCTCTCGACGATCTGGGCGCGATACTTGCCCGCGGGCAGGATCTCGTAGGCGGTGGTGGGCTCGATGCCGGCGGCGTCAAAGGCGGTGTCGAAACGTGCCATCGTGCTGTCCTTTCAGTCGTAATCAGGCGGATTGGGGCATGGCGGCCAGGAATTCCGACCACTCGAGCGGGAGGGTTTCCGGCAGGCCGTAGCGGTTCTTGGCGAGGAAGGCGGGGCGCTCCTCGGTGTGCATGACGCGCGCACCGGACCCGAGCGCCCGGGTCACCTTCTTGTTGAAGCCCACGTCGGACTTGCTGACCGAGATCCGGTAGTTGGCGAAGAGCACCACGTCCGAGTGCTCCTGCAGCAGCGCGGAGGCGCGGGCCTGCAGCTTGATCACGTACCGGTCGTAGGGTTCGTGCTCGGGGCTGTCGAAGCGCTTGATGTCGGTGTGGGCGATCTGGATGACCGCCATGCCCTTCCGGTCGCGGAGCCCGTTCAGCTTGTCGATGTATTCGCGCCAGATGTTCAGCGCCTCGGCGTAGCCCTTGCCGAAGCCGGGGCTTTCGATCGACTGCCAGCCGTTGCGCCGGCAGGCCTCGGCCCAGATCAGCGGCTCCAGCCAGTCCACGCTGTCCACGACCACCGTCGAATAGGCGTGGTCCTCTTCGAGCAGGGCGTCGAGCGCCTCGGCGACCTCCGCGTAGCTCGTCGCCAACGGGAAGTGCGGCACCTGCAGCTTGCCGAGACCGTCCTCGGTCAGGACGAACACGGGCGCGTCGGCCGACGCGGCGAAGGTGGACTTGCCGATGCCGGCGACACCGTGGATCAGCACACGCGGCGGGCGCAGTACCGTCGAGGTTTGCAGGGATGCGAGCGAAATGGCCATCAGCGCGCCTCCTCGCCGAGCAGCAGCCGGAACTTCGGCTTGCCGGTGCGAACCGTGCGCGCGGGCTCGAACTCCTGGCGGATGTCCTTCGGCCAGGCGGTGTATTTCCGCTCGGGCACGCTGAACGCGATATCGACGTACTCGGCAGGATCGGCGCCGTCGGCCCGGATGCGCTCGACCAGACCGGCGAGCATCGCCTGGTCCCAATCGACCCGCTTGGGCAGCTCCGCGACCACAGTGACCGGGCCGTCCTGCAGCCGGACGGTACCGGTGTCCTTGCCTTCCGTGCGGCGCGCCTCCTGCGCCTGGTCGCCGTACTTCAGCGCGACGGCGCCATCGAGCCAGTTGCAGAGGCTCTTCGCGGAGCGCAGCCGCTCGTCGGCGTCCTGCTTCAGGAGCGCCAGCTGGTCGCCCGGCAGAGCGGCGATATCGCCGACCGACATGGTGGGCAGGTCGTCGAGGGTGATGCGGTTGGGGAAGGTCATGGACATGGCCTCCCCTCACGCCGACATCTTGGTCGGGGCGGCGGCCGTGCTCTTGCGGAGCTGCTCCGCCTCGAACGCCTCGACGTCTTCGAGGCGGTACACGACCCTGCCGCCGATCTTGATGAACTGCGGGCCTTCGCCCGTCCAACGCCACCGCTCCAGTGTGCGATGGCTGATGTTCCAGCGAGCCGCCAGCTCGATCTGGTTCAAATGCCGAACCGCCATCCGTCTCTCCTTCGGTCTCATGAGCAAACCTGCGGAGACCTTGGCAGACGGGTCGGGGGGAAAGGCTGGGGGAGCGAGGGGGGAAACCGAGGGGGAATTGCGTCACCGACAAAAAAGCCGCCCCGAGGGCGGCGTCGTAAAGATCGGTGGATGGCGCCTTTCAGAGGCGCGCGGGCACTTTCAATCGAACCTGCCCGTCATGTGTTTCGATGTATTCCTTCCATGCGTTGCGCTTCTCGGGACGCTTGTCCTTGAATACGTCCTCGATGCGGTCGGAATCGTACTCGGCCTCGGCCAGGAGCCACTCCTCGCCCACCCATTCGGCGCCTCGGGCCCAAGCCTCATAGAGCAACCGGATGAGTCGCTTCTTCTTCCCTCGGAAGAAGTACTGTCGCTCGTGGATGCGGAGCCACGATCCGTCCGGACTGCAATCGACGGGGCTGATCTGACGCTCGACCGCGGCGGGCCGCGAATCGGCCATTGCGGCAAGGCGATGGAGATCCAGCTCTACGTCGCTGGAACCGCGGGCAAGAACGGCCCCGACGGGGATGATCCTGCTAACAGCCGGTAGTGTGAGATCATCCGGCACCCACTGAGCGGACGTCAGCAGAAGGGATGGCTTGGCGCCAAGCCGCATCTTGAGCTCCGGATGCAGCGACGCTCGCACATCGGGCGCGACCAGGCGCCGGGCGAACAGGACTGGGATCCCTGTGCGCCGGCCGAGCCTCGGCGTGCCCAGGTCCCAAAGGAGGCCATCCACTAAGGGAATGGGTTTGCGGGTCGACGGTAGCCCAAGCAGCCGGCATATCAGCGCCATGAAGGCGGCGGTGTCCAGACGCCAGGCCCGCAGCTCGTCGGCGACAACATCGACAAAGCCGGCCTCGGGATGAAAGTAGCTGGCAACACTGGTCGCATGATCAAATTCGATCGCAGCCTGTGTTTCCCCGTCGGCAAGCGCCACATGGATCGAATCGAGGGGTTTGCCAGGCACGAGGAGCGCGCTCCCGGTCAGCGTTTGGCCCTCGGGGCCGATCTCCTCTTCGAGGACGCGCGCCGTCGCGATCGGCGGCTCCTGCTCGACCAGCTGGACCAAGAAGCGGAACGCACGGGGCGAGATTGCGGCCTTGGCGATCAAACGATCAGATCCTCCACCACCCGCCAGCGCCGCAAGTACTTCTCGCCGATCAGCCGCTCCTTCTCTGTCTTGTCCTTGAGGTCGCAGCCATTGGGATGGCGTAGCTTGATGGTGATGGTACGGCCCCGCGGGTTGACCGTATCCGGTTTGAAACGGACGGACAGGACCGCTTCGACGATACGATGGCCGCCAAGAAACGGGTCGCGCTCACCGAACAGTCGGTGTGCCTCTGCGTGCACGGTCGCTTCTTCCGTCCTCGCCTCGATCGTCACGAACAGGCGCTCATCGAAGGTCTCGAATTTGACGAGGCGGAGACGTACGTTGTCGATCCCATCCTCGGGATCGTGCACGAACTCCTTTTCCGTCATGAACACGGAAAGGTCGTAGCGCCGCAGGGGGATTCTTTGCCCCTCGATCGCATGGCCCAAAAGAGTCTTGGCGAACATCCGCGCAAGCTCCGTGCGGCGCGCCTTCTTCTGAGCCACCACCTCGATCACGCCGCTGGCCGGCTCGTAGGCGAACGCCAGCTCATAGACCGGTCTGTAGACGAGCGGCTCGAGGTCTTCCCCCTGGAAGACGGAGACGCTGTCTGGAAGTCCCTCGCGATAGATCGTGACCTGAACCAGCTCCTTGACCTCACCATCAAGATCTGTCCGGCTGCGGTCGAAGACCTCGATCTTGATCTTCTGGCCCTCACGGAAGAACTGCTGCACCTCCGCTGCGAGCGCTTGGAGGTGCACCGCCTCCCGACCAACCTCGAGGCCCGCGGGGGCGACAAATCCATCCCACAGTCTGCCGCGCCGGGAATTCTCGAAGAACGACGCTTCCTCGGCCCGGCGGAAGCGCTGCAGATCGTTCCGAAGCAGCCACAGGGCCCGGGCATGGCGGGTGGCGATGTCACGAAGAATGTCCTGCTGCTCGGGACTGGCGATGTCCATCAGGGCTGTCTGCCCGACATCGCTCGTCATGCGGTCGGCCCGCTCAAAATCAAGCCGGATGCGCTCGCGCTCGACCTCACTCAATGCGTCGATGGCCTTCAGCACGGGCTTGACCAGCGCGCCGTTGGAGCCGGTCCAGTTCACCGGCTCGGGAAACTCGACCGGGCGCTGCGCGAAATAGGCCTGCAGCTCGGATCCCGGGGTGTTCCGAAGCAGGCGCATGACAACGGACATGAGAATCGCTCCTTCAGGCTTTCATGTCCCGGCGCCTCCCACCCGGGAACCACAGCTTGCATCAGCATGCGGCACCAGCAGCCGCGACTCCGCGATTGCCATCGTATGTCCGCCAATCGGACTTTTCAAGGAAAAAGTTGACATTAGATGTCTGATAACCCATTATCATGTGGTCGGCAGCCCCCGGGCGGCCGACCGATTTGGTTTCGCACGTCAAGCAGAGGGATGAGAACGATGATCGATGCGGCACAGCTTGGGCTTCGGCTGCGGGCCGCGCGCGAGCGCCGCGGCCTGAGCCAGCAGGCCGTGGCGGATGCTCTCGGACTTCCGCGAACGGCCGTTACCAACATGGAATCAGGGAGCCGGGCGGTGTCGACGCTGGAGATCGCGAAGCTCGCTGGACTCTACAGCCAGTCTACGGCGTTCTTCCTGTCGCCCAACGAGGAAGAGGAGGACCTGTCGATTGTCCTCCATCGCGCGCTGCCTGAGATGGCTGGCTCGCCCGAGATCGACCAGGAGGTCGGCCGTATCCTCGACCTTTATCGGGAAGGCGCCGGGCTCCGGAGTCTGCTGGGCCAGGCGATCGAGCTCACCGTGCCCAACTATGCCGCCCGTTTGTCCTCGGTGGGCGACGCCATACGGCAAGGTGAGGCCGTTGCACAGGAGGAGCGGCGACGCCTCGGCCTCGGTATCGCCCCGATCGTCAACATGGCCGAGTCGATCAGTGAGCAGGGGATCTGGACGGCCGCGACCGATCTGCCGGACAGTCTCTCCGGACTGTTCGTGAATCATCCGTCGATCGGTCTCGCGATCCTGGTGAACGCTCGACACTGGCCCGTTCGGAGGCGTTTTTCCTACGCTCACGAGTACGCCCACGCTCTCTTCGATCGCGAGGGGACGGTCACGACCACGCGGCGCGAGAATGCCTCGGAGCTGGTCGAGAAGCGCGCGAATGCCTTTGCCGCCGCGTTTCTCATGCCGCCGGAAGGGGTGCTCGACGAGCTGCGTCAGCTGGACAAGGGGCAACCGAGCCGACTGGCTCAGATCATCTTCGATGTTGCCGGAAACAAGGGGATCGAGGCTGAAGTGCGCCCTCGTCCGGGGTCGCAGGCGATCACTTATCAGGACGTGGCTTCGCTCGCGCGCCACTTTGGCGTGAGTTATGAGGCGGCCGTATGGCGTCTCAAGAGTCTCAATCATATCAGCGCGACCGAGACGGCAGCGCTCATCGGTCAGAAGGAGATGGGCAAGCGGTACATTCGGCTGTTCGGCTTCTTCGAACTGCTCGACGAAGGGGAGACGCCACCGCCACCGGAACAGGAGCTGCGCAGCCAGCTGATGCGGCTCGCCATAGAGGCATATCGTCAGGATGAGATCTCGCGCGGTCGCCTCCTGGAACTCGCCAGGAAACTCGAGGTCGATGGTGCCGAGCTCCTCGAGCTCGCGGACGCCACGCGGACCAACTGATGGCGAGAACGGCACATGGGATCGGCGATCGTCGTTGCGGACACATCCGTCATCATCAACTTTCTGCGGATCGACCGCATGGATCTGATCGGCGCCCATCCCAGCCCGTTCATCGTCACGGACCATGTGGCGGACGAGATCGCCGACTCCTACCCCGAGCAGCAGGCGCGCTTTCACGCAGCTCTGGGCGCGGGTCACATCACGCAGCATCGTATCGACGATTCCGCCGAGGTGGAGATCTTCCTACGCCTCTCCGCGCGGGGACGGCTGGGTGCGGGCGAGCGCTCTGCCATCGCGGTAGCGCTCAACAGGGGGTGCGCGCTCGCGATCGACGATTCACGTGCGTTTCGACGGGCAATCGAGGAGGCGGGCATCGCCGGCAATCCGCTGACGGTGCTCCGCACACAAGACGTGATCGTGCATCTGATAAGAGCCAAGTTGCTGGAGATCGAGACAGCCGACGCGATCAAGGAAAACTGGCATCTCAATCACCGATTCACGATCCGGATCGGGTCGTTTGCCGAGTTGCTGTAGTCTATTTTCATGACCGGGGTCGGTTCGCTCGCGCACCGGCCCCAAGAATGGGGGGGCGTCCATGCAGATCGTCTTCGGATGGAAGCTTGATGGCCCTTGCCACCCCCTGACGGCAACGGGTTCCGCAGCGGCGATAGGCCAACCAGTTGTCGGCCCGCGCGGCCTCCTTGGCCTTCTTGAGGCTCCCCTCGGGCTAGCCGGCCCCAGCATGCCTGCGGCTGTTCGCATTGCGCGGTACCAGGGACGGCTGCGTGCACTCGATGATGGAGACCGCTTCTATTCTCGCTCCTTCGCACGTGATGCATGGTCGACAGCCAAGCAGTTGCTTATTTGGCGTGATGAGCTTTATGCTGCCGGCTGGCAGGGCCAGCCAATCGAGGGTGGGGGAGCCCGCCTTGACACGATGGCATCCTTGGAGGCCGCCGATGGCCTCCCTTTGGGCACAAGCCTAGGTGAGAGGCTGCAGGCAATCTTGGATGGTCTGCGCGATGGGGCCGATCTGCCGATCGAACGAATCGTAGTGACGTCCCCGGAGGAACGCTTTCCTCCGCTTTGGCGAGGTCTGTTGACCGAGCTGCGGGGCAATGGCGTCGACATTCAGGTATTGGAAGCGCCCAAGCCCATGGGGGACTCCGATCTTGCAGCCATCCAGAGATCGGTGAACGGCGACAAGACATCCAAGTTCACAGGGGATGGAAGTCTTGTCATCCTTGACGCTGAGGATGAGTGGCAAGCTGCTGATGCAGTGGCGGCTTGGCTTGCCTCGGGAGACAACGGCGAAACAGTCATCATCCGCGGAACAGGATGCCCCGTCCTGGATGCGGCATGCAAAAGGCTTGGGTTGCCGCGTCCGGGCTGGACCGAGTCTTCGGCACAGCGCAGCGCCCTCCAGGTCCTGCCTCTCGCATTGGAAATCCTATGGGATCCCATTGAGCCTGCGAGGATCCTCGAGTTCCTGAGTCTGCCGCGCTGCCCTCTTCCCCGGCGCGTATCGCGCAGATTCGCGCGAACTCTGATGAACGAACCAGGCATCGGAGGAGAACTATGGACCGATGCCTGGCAAACCTGCGTGAACGACTTGACGGGGTGGAAGCGGGACGACGGATTGGACGATTCGACGGTCAAGAAAGAAATTGAGAAAGCTCAAGCGGAATGGCGGTTTTGGCTTGAACCCCAGCGCTTTCGCCGCACCGATGGGATTCCCGTGCAGGTGGTACAGGACGTGTGCCGTCGCATTGCGCAATGGTCAGCCGGCATTGCCCAAAGTGACGACGACCTTCTGTTTCTGACGGCGGCCTCGCACGCGGTCGCCCTCAGCGAGGCGATCGCGGCCCTAGGAACGCCTCGTATTGCCCCGGTTCAGCTTGGCCGCATAATCGATGCTGTAACCGCCGAAGGCGCGACTGCGCCAGTAGCAACCGAGGAGGCGGCCCCTTGGTCTGTCGTTGATCAGCCTGGACAACTCTGGGGCACGACCGACTCCCTCGTGTGGTGGGGGTTTTCCGGCGGCGTTACATCACCTCCGCGACTGCCATGGTCCGAAGTCGAGCTTGCAGCACTCGCCACCGCCGATATCCGCATTGAGCCAGTCGAGGACATGATCCTGCGTGAGGCCGCCAGTTGGCGACAAGCGCTCTTCAATGTCCGATCGCGGGCGATCCTCGTAATGCCCCGTCAACTCCGTGGTGAAGCTGCCGAGGCACACCCTTTGTGGCATGAAATATTTGCGCAATTAGAGCCCTTAAGAGCCGTTGGGAAGGCAAGGTTTCCGGCTCGATCGATTACCGTGGCTGGCACAGCGCAACTCGCCGATCGCGTGATCAAGCGGCAAGCCGTTGGCCCGCTGCCCCTACCCTCTCCCATGCGAACGTGGACGCTGCCCGCGACCGCGCTCTCGCGCAGATCTATGGAATCGATCACGAGCATCAAAACCTTGATCGAGTGCCCGCTTTCGTGGGCGCTGCAGTATGGAGCACGAATTCGCCCGGGCGTACTCAATGTGCTGCCTGACGACGAGCAGCTTGTTGGTGTTCTCGTGTTGATTTCCGCTGAGAGCTGACCCGGGATTTTCGCCGAGAAGTGACCCGCCTTCATGTATGGTTTGGGTCTTAGGTCTTGGTCAAGGTGGGTGCTTTCTCCTTCTTTGTTGGTGTGGTCTGGG
>Ga0226835_1001268_pt1 | contig 14641 bp, 12 predicted proteins | sample LAC_MetaG_1_FD_163627 | JGI IMG/M metagenome (GOLD analysis project Ga0226835, IMG submission 163627) | Anaerobic ammonium oxidizing microbial communities from anammox membrane bioreactor (MBR) in UC Berkley, California, United States -... | ecosystem: Engineered > Bioreactor > Anaerobic >...
GCTGAAGATAGGGAGCCAACACCATGAACCAACCCCTCGACGTCGCGATCCTGGGCGCTACCGGCGCGGTCGGTCAGCGTTTCATTCAGCTTCTGGACGGACACCCGTGGTTCCGCGTGCGCGAGGTCGTCGCCAGCGACCGCAGCGCAGGACAGCGTTACAGCGAAGCAGCTCGCTGGGTTCTGCCGGGCAATCCCCCGGATGCGGTGGCGGAACTGCCGGTTTTGCCGCTGGATGCCGCGCTCGAGTCGCCCCTGGTTTTTTCGGCCCTGCCGGGCGACATTGCCGAGTCCGTAGAGTGGCGGCTGGCCGGGGCCGGGCACGTCGTCTGCTCCAACGCCAGCGCCTACCGCATGCACGAGCATGTCCCGCTTCTGCTGCCCGAGATCAACGCCGATCATGCCAGGTTGATCGAAGTTCAGCGTCGCCTCTATGGTTGGAGCGGCGGGCTGGCGACCAACTCGAATTGCACCAGCGCGCCGGTGGCGATGTCCCTCGCGCCACTGCGCCAGTTCGGAATCGAAGCCGTCATGGCAGTCAGCATGCAGGCCATCAGCGGCGCGGGCTATCCCGGCGTGCCCGCGCTCGACATCACGGAGAACGTCATCCCGTACATCAACGGCGAGGAACCGAAGCTGGAAACCGAGCCGCGCAAGATGCTTGGCACACTGCGCGACAGCACGGTTGACCTGCTCGACTGTGTGATCAGCGCAACCTGCACACGCGTCCCTGTGCTGGATGGGCATCTGGTCAGCGTCAGCGTGCGCTTTACCGAAGCGGTCAGCGAGGCGGCGCTGCGCGAAGCCTGGGCGTCTTTCCGCGGCCCTGACCCGGTGCCCGACCTGCCGAGCGCGCCGGATCAGCCGGTCGTGGTTCGCACCGAGCCGGATCGCCCGCAGCCCCGCCGCGATCGAGACGCAGGCGGTGGGATGTCCGCAGTCGTGGGGCGGCTGCGCCCCGATCCGGTGCTCGGCGGCTGGAAATATCTCGCCCTGGTGCACAACACCGTGCGTGGCGCTGCCGGGTGCTCGATTCTCAACGCCGAGCTGCTCGTCGCCTGCGGCTATCTCTAGTGCCCGGTCTCCAAAACGCCAAGCGCCGCCTCAGGATCAAGCACGTGCCAGGCGTGGTCAAGCGCCGGCCACGGTACGGCGATCAGGTGCGCGGGGCACGCGCAGTCCGACGAGCCGAAGCCCGGCAAAAGCACCTGCGCGCCGGGGATGCTCCGCAGCGCCATCGACCAGGCGCACTCCAGCCGATCGGCCCCGGTGCGGAACCAGACCGCGCATGGCCGGACGCGCGCCGTCAAATAGTCGATGTGCCAGCGCAGCGGCTTGCCGGCCCGGAGATGCCGTCCGACCCGGGCCTGCAGCCCGCCCGCTCCGCGCGCACTGCCGGTGTAGGCATACAGCCCTGGGGGAACGGTTCTCTCGCCCAGCCGCCCGACACGCAGGCTGAGCGGCTGGGCGAGCGTCAGCCACAGGCAATAGGTCCCGGCTTCAGCAGGCAGCCGGTCAGTTCGGAGTGGTTGCTCCATCCCCACCGATCCTTCGTTCGTCCTGGGCGGTCGGTTGCGGCTTCCGCCGCGCGTGCTATTATTCACACGGTCGCTTCTTTTGTGTAACTTGACCTTGCTGTCGGTGACGAACGACCATTGTCGAATCTAGTGCCCACGCGCGATCATAGGTCCCGATCACTTGACCCGTCGCGCGACCAGTAGGAAAGAGAGTCCAGCAATGTTGTACGATTTCGCCAAAATCCAGGAGTACCTCGGGGATGAAGCAGAGTCCCTGCTGACACACGAGTGCAAGACGATTTCGAAGGATTTGCTCCACCTGCCCGGCCCCGACTGGGTTGACCGCATCTTTGCCCAGTCCGACCGCCCGACGCCGGTCTTGCGCAGCCTGCAGGCAATGTTCGGGCACGGGCGCCTGGCCAACACCGGCTACCTCTCGATCTTGCCGGTTGACCAGGGGATTGAGCATAGCGCAGGTGCATCGTTCGCGCCCAACCCGATCTACTTTGATCCGGAGAAGATCGTGGAGCTGGCGATCGAGGGCGGCTGCAACGCGGTTGCGTCCACCTACGGTGTGCTCGGCGCGGTGGCGCGCAAATATGCCCACAAGATCCCGTTCCTGCTCAAGTTCAACCACAACGAATTGCTGACCTACCCGAACAAGTACGATCAGGTCATCTTCGCGCAGATCGAGCAGGCGTGGGATATGGGGTGCGTGGCGGTCGGCGCGACAATCTACTTCGGCTCGCCGGAGTCCACCCGCCAGATCGTCGAGGTCAGCGAGGCGTTCGCGCGGGCGCATGAGCTGGGTATGGCAACCGTCCTGTGGTGCTACACCCGCAACAACGCCTTCAAGCACGAAGGGGTCGATTATCACACCGCCGCCGACCTGACCGGCCAGGCAAATCACCTGGGCGCCACCATTGAGGCGGACATTTTGAAGCAGAAGCTGCCCGACACGAACGGCGGGTTCAAGGCGCTGAAGTTCGGCAAATACGACGAGAGGATGTACACCGAACTGAGCACCGACCACCCCATCGACCTCACCCGCTATCAGGTCGCCAACGGCTACATGGGCCGCATCGGCCTGATCAACAGTGGGGGCGCGTCCAGCGGCGCCAGCGACCTGGGCGAGGCGATCCGCACCGCCGTGATCAACAAGCGCGCCGGTGGCATGGGCCTGATCAGCGGGCGCAAGGCGTTCCAGCGTCCGATGAAGGACGGCGTCGAGATCCTGCACGCCATCCAGGACGTCTATCTCTGCAAAGAGGTCACCATCGCCTGACGCCCACCCGGAGTGTGTTGCAGCCAGGGGCAGCCATCACCGCGCTGCCCCTGATTGTTTCCGGTTTGCCCAAGGGGGAGCATCATGAGCACATTTTCCGTTGACTTCTCCGGCAAGGTGGCGCTGGTGACCGGCGCCGGAGAGGGTGTCGCCCGCGCCACGGCCATCGCGCTGGCCGGAGCGGGCGCAGCTGTGTGCGTCAACGACCTGAATCCGGACCGTGCCGACTCCGTCGTGGAGACAATCGAGGCCGCCGGTGGCCGCGCCTTCGCCTGGGTGGCGGACGTATCGAACCGCTTCCAGGCCGCCGCGATGATCGAGAAAGTGCGCGATGTATATGGCGGGATCCACATTCTGGTTAATGGGGCGGGAACCGACCGGCCAGCGCCGTTTTTGCTGGTCGATGAATACGACTGGCGGCGCGTACTGGAGATCAACCTGACCGGCGCGTTCTTCTGCACGCAGCTTGTCGCGCGCGTCATGGCGGACGAAGGCGGCGGGGTGATCGTCAATCTTGGCAGCCCGCCTGGGCAGACGCCCGCCCACCCTGGCCGCGCCGTCTACGCGGCCAGCAAGGCCGGGCTGCTCGCCATGACGCGCGAAGCCGCCCGCGACCTGGCTCCACGCGGCATCCGCGTGAACGCGGTCTGCCCGGCGAACATCGCCGGTGAGTCTGAGCCGCTCACCCTTGAAGATGTTCCTCAGGGGCGGCTTGGCCAGCCCGAAGAAGCGGCGGCAGCGGTGCTGTTCCTCTGTTCGGACGCCGCGTCGTTCATCACCGGCCAGGCGCTGATCGTGGATGGCGGCGCGACGATGACCTGGCCGCCAAGTTGAATCCTGCCGCCAGGTACTGTAGAATTACCGGCTGTGTCTGGGGGGCTAGGCCGCGGGGCCGAAGCACAGACACACTGGACGAAAAGTGTTTTGGCATGGCAGCCCAGGCGATTCTCATCACAGTCGATGACCGCGTGCGATTAATCTCCGCAGCCCTGGCGGCGACATCGTGGCCGGAGCGCGAGCAGACTGCTCAGCGTTTCCGGGCGCATGCGCACGCGCGGGCAACCGCGCGCCAGATGGCCCCCTGGCGCGACCATCCGGCAGTGCGGACTCTGGACGCGTTGCTGAGCCAGGGCGTGCTGCTCCGCGACATCTACACGCTCGCTTTTGCCCTGGCAGACTCCGATCCCTCTGACAGCGCTGGGCCGGGGTGGCTCCCGCCCGGCTGGCTGGATGATCTGCGCGATCTGCAAGAAGCAGCCGCGCTGCACGCATGGTGGGACGAGCACCACCCCGCCTGGGCGCTGGCCTGTGAGCAGGCCGCTCAGGCCCTGGACGGCATCCACCTCGCGACGTTCTTCGAACCATTTTTCGGGCCATCCATCCCCTCCCTCGCGCTGATGCCCAACATCTGCTATCCCTGCCTCATTCCGCTCGGCATCTCTGCCGCTCACGCCGCGATCGCGCTTGTGCCGCCGCGCATCGCCTGGGGCGACGGCGAGCCGTGGCCGTTCCACGAGGACCGCGCCTACCTGCTCCGCGCCGCCGTGACTGCGTTCGGGCAGGTGCTGCTGGAGTCACATCTGGCCGGACATCGATCGAACGGGGCCGAAAGCACCGGTGATGGGCCGGCTGCCCCGCCGATAGAGGCGTTCCTCAGCGGAGCGGTGGCGCTGGCGCTGGAGCAGATACTCGGCGCGGACGAGGCGCGCGCTTACCTGCTGGTCGAATCCCGGACGAACGGCGCGCGCGTGCTACCGCGTGTGGTCGAGGCGCTCAAGGATTATCTTGCCGCGCACGCCGCCGGACAGTACCCACATTTCGCGCCCTATCTGCCCGTCTTTGCCGCCCACGTTCGCGCCGGGCAGGAACGCTTCTCGCACACCTGACCAGAGCCGGGCAGTCCGCTCTGGGCCATCGGCAACGGAGGACACATGCCAGCTTCAGACTATGAGCACATTCTGGTAGAGGTTCCGGCAGAGGGTGTCGGGCTGGTGCGGCTCAACCGCCCGCGTGCGTTCAACGCCCTCAACGGCCCGCTGATGGACGAACTGATGGATGCGCTCGCAGCAATGGACCGGGACGACGCCATCGGCTGCATGGTCATCACCGGCAATGAGAAAGCCTTCGCCGCCGGTGCCGATATCAGCGAGATGGCGCAGGCGACCCCGGTCGAGATGGAGGGCATGGACTTCATCGGGCGTTGGGAACGCCTGCGCGCGATTCGCAAGCCCGTCATCGCCGCAGTCAGCGGGTATGCGCTTGGCGGCGGCTGCGAGCTGGCGCTGGCCTGCGATATGATTGTAGCATCCGAAACTGCCGTCTTCGGCCAGCCGGAGATTAACCTGGGCGTCATTCCTGGCGCGGGCGGCACGCAGCGGCTGGCCCGCACCATCGGCAAAGCGCTGACGATGGAGATGGTCCTGAACGACCGCCGTCTGAGCGCGGCTGAGGCGGCCCAGTTCGGGCTGGTCAACCGGGTCGCCAGTGTCGAGGACTACCTGAACCAGGCGATTGAGCTGGCGGCTTCGATCGCGGCGCGGGCACCGGTCGCCGTGCGGTCGGCCAAAGCCGCGGTCAATATGGCGTTCGAAACGTCGCTGGCCGCCGGGCTGGCTTACGAGCGGGAGCGGTTTTACGCGCTGTTTGCGACAGCCGACCAGAAAGAAGGCATGGCCGCCTTCCTTGAAAAGCGCAAGCCGGCCTGGAGCGGGCGCTAGGAGCAGCGCAGCGGGTGAGCAACACGCAGACGGCAACGATATTCACGACGGCAAACCTGCGCGGCGCCATGGACCTGTTGCCGCGCCTCGCCAGTCTGATCCTGCGCGAGCGCCGCGCCGCCAGGGGTATCACCCTGCTGCTCGACCTGGGAGATACCTGCTCGCCAGACGCCTGGCTCTGCCGGGCCACGCAAGGGCGCGCCCCGTTCCTGTTGTTGGACGCGATCGGATACGATGCCGCGTTTATCGGCGGTGAAGATGTGCCCCTGCCGCCGGATGCATTCCGCCGCCTGCGCGACCGGATCGTGATGCCGTTGTTTCTGTGGCACCGCGTCTCGGAACTCACGAAGCGCGGGCACGTGTTTGCTTTCGCCGCTGGGCGGGCAGCACTGCCCGCCGGTTCACCCGGCTTCCACATCAACCGGCAGCAGCCAGCGCCCGCCGTAGCAGAAGGGCGTACAATCATCCTGGGTGATGTACCGCATGGTCACGTGGCCCAGATCACCATCGAACTGCCCGACTGGACGCTTGTAGACGCGCACCTGATCGCGCTCGATCCGGCCGAGCCACCCGAGCCAACCATCGCCGCGGTGCTGGAACTCGTCACCGATGAAGCGCACACCTATGCGCAGCAGCAAGGGGGAACCGTATGAACCAGATTGAACTGGTCCGCAAGCTGGACGAGTACTTCGAGGTCACCCGCTTCGATGAGCGCGGGCGGTGGCAGGGGATCATCCCGGCGGACGATCGGGTAGTCTACCAGCGCTACGCCCTGCCCGAATTCCTCGAAGGCTCCTGGAACGGGCTGATGCTCGACCACGCGGAAGAAGTCGATCGGGTTTATCTGGTTGTCTTTCCCGGCCAGGCGGTGCTGGATACCATCCTCGCGCTGGAGCTGGAGCGTTCGGCCCCTGGCGCGCTGATCTTCGCCCACCACCCCGCCGACTTTGAGGAGAGCGGCCGGGGGTTTGTGGGTATCTCCGAAGCGCAGATGGAAGAACTGCGCGAGCATCACATCAGCTTCTACATCTGCCACGCGCCGCTGGACTGCCATCCGGAGACGAGCACCATCAGCGCGCTCGCCAAGGCACTCAAGCTGCGCGACGCGGAGATCTTTCACGACACGAACGGTCGGCCCGAAGGCGTGCACGGGCGCGTCGCTGATATGACCTTTGGGCGCTTTGCAGAGACGCTGACTGAAGTAACCGACCTGCCCTATCTGCGCTACCAGCAGGTTCGCTTCAACGGGCAGCCGGTCGAGCATATTGCGCTGATCCCCGGCGGCGGCAATCGGCCCGAGCAGCTTCTGCGGGCGCGCGATCTCGGCTGCGACACATTCGTCACCGGGCACTGGTGGCTGGCGGGCGATTACGCTTATGCGGCCGAGCACCGGGCGCGCATGCGCGAGCTGGTGCCCACGCTGCCGATGAACCTGCTCGGCACGTCTCACTACGCCAGTGAGATGGTCGTCATGCGCGACCAGATGCCCGTCTGGTTCCGCAACGCGGGGATCGATGCACGCTTCATCAAGCAACCCGATCCCTGGCGCTAGCCCGCAGCCCGTTCATCGGCCAGGCGGCTGGCCAGCAGCACCTGCCCATCGAGCGCCGCGATTGTCAGATAGCCGGTGCTGAAGCGTACAACTCCATCGGCGCCCACGTATAGCCAGCGCGCCGATCCCGCTCCGTCGCTCCCGCCTGTGTAAAGCTGATGCTCCGTCAGCAGACGCCCGTCGCTGGCATCAAAACTGAGCAACAGCCCATCCGTCGTCAGCGCATGAACCAGACCGTTGCTCGCCGCCAGGCGCGGCGGCCGCAGGTGCATCCCCGGCAGATACCCGATCCACAGCAGCTCGCCTGCCAGATCATACGCATACAACGAGCGCCCCTCGCCAGGATAAAGATAGATCTGGCCGTCCGCCGACGTCACAATCTGGGCGTCCGCCGTCGCCTGGCGCGGCAGTGTCGCGATCGGTGCGAGCGACAGCGCCGGATCCAGCCGCAGCAGCCTGTCGCCGCTCAGGACAACGAATGCGCCTTCAGGGGCCGGAAACAGCACCGGCGCGAAGTCGAACCGGGCCTCAAGGACGCGCTCTCCAGTGCGGGTAAAGATCTGCAGCACGCCATCGGTTCCCGCGAAGGCATAGCGATCGCCGCTGTGCGCCCAGTGCGCCAGTCCGCCGGCAAACGGCCCGGCTGCCCAGAGCGGCACGCCATCCAGCGAATACGCCGCAACCATTTCCCGCTCCAACACCACCACCACGCGATCGCGGTCCACAAACGCCCCCGCGCTGACCCTGCCCGGCACCAGCCATAGCCGGCTCACCGCACCATGCTGCAAGATCAGCACCTGGTTATCCGAAGTGACCGCCAGGATGCGGCCATCCGGCAGAGCGATCAGGTCCAGCACACTCCCTGCCGTGTCGAAGCGCCACAGCGACTCTCCCAGCGGGCTGATCCCTTCCAGGTAGCGGCTGTGCGCGACCACCAATCCGCCCCCAGGCAGCACGACGGGCGGCACAATCATCTTATCGGCCAGCGAAACATGCCCGCGATAGGCCGGGTCAATCCACACCCGCGCCAGATAGGTGAAGTCGACAGGGTGCAGCCAGCCCAGCGTCAGCGGGTTGGTGGTTGTGTAACCCGGCCCGCCCTCGTGCCGGTAGCGCGTGCGCACTTCGTAGTGCAAATGCGGGGCGCTGCGCTCGGGATCGCCGACCGCACCAATGATGTCCCCGCGCTCAACACACGCCCCCATCGGCGGGAAAGCGTAGCCGTTCAGTTCCTCCATGTGCCCATAGAGTGTGTTGATCAGCGTACCATCAGGGAAGGTGTGCTGAAGCACTACCACGCCCTTTTCGGTATCCCAACCCTCGACATCGCTGTACGTCACGCGTCCGCGCGCGGCCGCCCGGACCGGCTCGCCATGCCGGTAAAACGCCACGTCGATCCCGACGTGCAACCCGCCCCACCGCGCGCGGTAGATCCCGAAATCGGTGCGCGATACATCGATATCGGGAACGGGAAAGTCGAACCCGTCCACCACGCCGCACGGGGCAAGGTTCGCCTGTTGGGGTTCCGACGCGCGGACTGTGGACTCGAACAAGCGGGGAAGAGTCAGGATGGCGAATGGGACAAGCAGCAGAGCAAACGCTTCAAGTAACCGTCTCACAGCCACGTGCCAATACAACCCATGTCACACGACGGCTCGCAGAGCACGGATTGTACTGATCCCGGCGCGGCTGCGCCAGTTAGAGGCTGGCACGCCGCGCCGGGATTTCACGCCGCCAGCCGCACAACCCGCTAGCCCTTCAAGCCGGTGGTGGCGATCCCCTCGGTGAATTGCCGCTGGGCAAACAGATACACAACCAGCACCGGCACGAGCGTGATGACCGACCCGGCCATGAGCAGGTTCAGATCGGACCCGGCCTCTGTCTTGAAGGCATACAGACCGTACGAGATCGGACGCCACCGATCGGTAAACGTCACCAGGATCGGCCACTCGAGCGCGTTCCACGTTCCGATGAATGTGAACAGGATGGTCGTCACGACCGCCGCCCGCGAGATCGGCAGCACGATCATGAACAGATAGCGCAGGTGTCCGGCCCCGTCGATGCGAGCTGCATCCCACAGATCTTCGGGAATCTGCATGAAGAACTGGCGCAGCAAGAAGATGCTGAAGGTGCTGGCGAGGAAGGGCACCACCAGCGCGGGCCAGTTGTCCATCCAGGGCCAGACAATTGGGCCATCGACGGTAAACGCGTCTCCCAACCCCAGGAAGTTCTCAAGCCCGGCGGCATCGATCAGCCGGTAAATCGGTTCGGCAATCGCCCGGCGAGCGTCGGTAATCCCCCACGCGTCCTGCTTGGCCGGGAAATCGGCCGTGAAGAAGTTGTGAAACTGCGTCACCATCTTCCGGTTGGGAATCAGAACCACCATGGTGGGGATGAAGATCGTCGCCAGGAACAGGCTGAACAGAAAGTTGCGACCCGGGAACTCGATCCGCGCGAACGCGTAGGCGGCCAGTACGGATGTGGCCGTCTGCCCGATGATCGTCAACGCTACGATCTGCACGCTGTTGAAGAAATAGCGCGAGAAATTGGACTCATCCCACGCTTCGACATAATGCGCCAGACCGCCCACGACGACGTACCGCTTGTCGAAGGGCCAGACGTTCTTCAGCCCCGGAATGTCGTTCCGGATGCGCACTTCGGCATAGCCGTAGCGCTGCGTGCGCAGATACGCGTCGACCGTCAGCGCGCGCTGCCGGTTGCTGCTCTCGATCTGGCCGCGCACCGCCGACAGGTAGCTTGGAAACTCGCCCGAATCCAGCAGGTCTTGCAGCGTCCGCTGCAGCTCGGTCTCGGTCACCTCGGTGACAGTGAGGATCCGGTTGGAAGGGAACATCCGCCCCCGCGTGATGTCGCCCTGGCTCTGAAGGGACGTGGTTACCATCCAGAAGAACGGCAACACAAACACGATGGCGCCCAGGGTCATAACCACATACACGACAATGCGGAACGGCTTGATGACGATGGGCCGTCGCCGCGGGATCAGAGTCTGCGCGCGGGCGACCGGCGCACTGCCCGACTGCGCGCGCGTCGTGGGGGTCGTCGTGCTAGCCATAGAAAACCTGCTCCCTCGCCAGCCGGTTCTGCACCAACGTCAAGACCAGAATGACCGCAAACAGGACAAACGCCAACGCAGCGGCATAGCCCGGATCGTTGGCGGCGTAAAGCTGCTGGAAGATGTGCACACTCATGGTGTCGATCTCCTTCCCCGTCGCCTGATCGCGCAGCACGTAAATATGCGTGAAGGCTTTGAAGGTCCCGATGATCGACAGCATAGACAGGAAGAAGGTCGTGGGCGAGAGCAGCGGCAGCGTGATATTGCGGAAGCGCGACCAGCGCCCCGCGCCATCCACCTCGGCCGCTTCATATAGTTCACTGGGGATGGCACCCAGCCCGGCGAGGAAGACAACCGCGTTATAACCGGCAAAAACCCAGATGTTGTACAGAATCACCGTGGTCAGCGCCAGGCTCGGCCCCTGGAGCGCTGCCGGAATGTTCAGCGGATCGCCGCCCAGGATGTTTGCGTAAAAGAGCCGCACGATGCCGGTCGGCTCCTTCAGCCACGTCACCGGCTGCAGCCCGAAGAAGCGCAGCACCTGGTTGGCGAGGCTTGTATCATCCAGCTTGAAGATCACCAGAAAGACCGTTGCGGTTGCCACGCTGGGCGCGATGTACGGCATAAAGTAAATCACCCGGTAAAGCGCCTTGCCCCAGGTGATCTCTGAGAACAGGAAATAGGCCAGGAACAGGCCCAGCGCAAGCTGAACGGGAACCGTCCCCAGCGAGTACATCGCGGTGCGCATCAGGGCGTTGAACGTGTCGCTCGCCTCGCGGCCCCCCAGCACGATCGTGCGCGGTAGCTCGCTGATAGTGAGCCACCCGCCGACCATCATCATCACGGCCAGCAGAATCGTCAGGCCGAAGCCCAGCTTCGTCTCGCGCTGTTGCGCGCTCTGCCACACGCGGTAGGCTGCGCCGATCAGCAGCGCCCCCAGGCCGATCAAAAACAGTTGAGGCCAGAACAGCAGCCGCGCTGCCAGGATCTCGGGGCGCAAGATGGCCGGCGGCGCGGTGTCGTAGACATAGCGGTACGCCAGCCGAAACTGATCCAGCGAAAGCGCCTGCATTCCGTGGGCTGCCTGCCGGCTGAGCTGAACCGAGCCAACCAGATACAGGAACAAGACCGCGATCGCGACCCCAAGCAAGAGCCGCAGGCGTCCAAGCCGGCGCACCAGACGCGGGCGTTCTTCTTCGTCAAGCTGGCGGCGCGTGTGGTTGATGGTGTAGATGGCTGCCAGGCTAAGACTCGCCCCCAGCGCTGCCAGAAACTGCTTGCGCAGCGGCTCCGTCCGCCCCCCCACGCGGATCACCGTCTCGCCGACATTCATCGCCGAGTAGATTTCGGTCTCGCGCAGAATCTGCGCGTCTTCGGCGGGGATTTCCACATGGAGACGCTCGCCCATCGGCAGGCCGGTAATAAGCCCCTCGCCCACGCTGCCATCGGGCAACAGCACCTGCACGCGCTGGTTGTTGACAAACGCCGCGATCAGACCGGCCAGACGATCAGGGGGCAGGCTCCGGTACGCTTCAGGGGCCAGCGGCGCCTCGATGGTCTCGCCACCAATCTCGACCTGGACAATCAGATCGTCCGGCGGGTTCAACCCCGCGATCACTGCCGGGTCGGCGGGAACCTGCACACGCGCGTTCGCAACCGTCGGGTTGAAGATGCGCGCGGCGATTTCCTGCGCCTGCTCCACATCCCCCTCGAGCTCGGCGGCGCTGTAGTAGGCGAGCAGAATCCCGAGCAGCATGAACAGGCCCATCATCAGGCTGGCGGTGGCGTAGCGCAAGTACTCGAACCGCCCCATCCGTGGCAGTACACGGCTCAACGCCCAGCCGACAACAGCGAGAAGCACGATCCAGCGCGCGACGGCCAGCAGGCCGCTCACCTCGATGCGGCGCCCCACAATCCACACCAGGCCACCCAGCGCGATCAGCGCCAGGGACTCGGCCAGTTCCCGCCAGAGCGCCGGTGTCCGTTCGCGCTGGAGCGTCTCGGCGATAAAATAGCCCGCCAACGACACGAGCAGCAGCGCCAGCGGCAGCCAGTCGAAATCTCGCGAGCCGGTCACCAGGTTGAACGTCAACACAATCAGCCCCATCCCGCCGATCAACCCCGGAATGACGAAATGCCACAGCGTGCCGCCCTGCGCGCGCTGCACTGTCCAGGCCGACCGCCACGCCTGGTAGCCGAGCAGGATGAAGATCAGGGACAGGCCGAACAGAAGCACATATGTCAGGCTGCCCAGCGAGCGGACGTAATTATCCAGCCCGACAAAGCGATTGGTGATGGGCGAACCGGATTTCAGGCTCTCGTAGAATCCGGAGATGACGGGCCACAGGCCGAACAGGAAGGTGGCAATCAGCGCGGGGAGCACAAACAAATAGCCGGTCAGCGCGTCTTGAATCCGGCGGCGGCGCTTCCCGGCGATCAGGTGCTGCTCGTCAGAGCGGCGCTCCATTTGAGAAGGCGATGCTGTCAGTGTCATTGCGTGTATCCTTGACGCGCATGTTGCCCGGTTGAGGAGCCACCGCCTAGCCTGTTGGTTTTTATGCGAACGCACTGGGCATAGCCGTGGCCGAATTTTTCGGAATCGTGTATCAACGCAAGGTGAGTGTCCCAGAAGAACATCACCTTTCTAACAGAATAAGCTCTCGATTCAGTCTGTCTCTCCAGCACTCACGCGATAGATCCGCAAGATGCCTAGACCATCATATGCAGCATCGATTTGGGCGATCTCATTAAGGCGATTCGCAAAATCGACCCCCATGAATTGCCCATATTCACTGTGTAGTGCGTAGTCGAAATCCACAAAATAATCGACACCTTCATCCTGAATATAGCTGAATAGTTCCTTGTTCTTTATCGCGTTGAATGCTCGCGGATTGACAACTCCGTCCAGGTTAATCACAGTTCGCCCACTATAATATCCCATAATCCCGGAGTTCATACTCGCAATCACTGAGTTAGATGGTGTATGTGCTTGCAACCACATAGACGCATTGTATTGCCGATTCTGCCATGGGTAGTATCCCGCCCGCCATTGATGAATACCCAAAATGAGCATCAGTGGTGCGCCCCCAGCGACAAGTACCAGCCGCATCTTTGGCTGTCGTAGGGCATTCCAGAAGAATGCTAGACCGATAGAAAGTGCTTGGGCATTGACAACAAAATACCAGGGGCGCGGATACCACCGGACTAGAGAATGGACAGCGATCAACGCAAATCCACCAATGATCAGCGCAACACATGCCCACAGCAGCGAAAGGCCGACGCCGTTCCGATGTCCGCTGATTAATCCTATCGCGCCCAGGCACCACAGAATGGGTCCCAGAAAGACCGGCGTGCCTGCGTAATCACCCCGGATCCAAGGTATCGGATCCAGAAAGCTCTTCACTGACAAGTGCCATATAGGCGTCCCGGGTGCCGACAATTCGTGTCTCATACGAATCGCGGTTGGAACTGCAATGCCACTACTCTGGCTAAGTGGATTTCCAAACTGGATAAAATTCCACAAAAACCATGGCATGCTAACCAACAATGCACAAAAAGCTCCTAACAGAATCAGTGACCACCGCTGGCGAGGCACCAGATTGAGTAGTACAAAAACGCCGAGAGGCACCAATACTAGAGCTGTATCTGTTCTTGCCAAAAAGCACAGACCAAACGACAGACCCCACACAATAGTCAGTTTATGGGAGGGGCGAGCCACAAGGCGCAATGACATATAAAATGAGATGGAGATAAAAAGTGCCGTCAAGCCTGTCTCCAGGCCATTCACCGATTGCAGAAGCGGCATGCTGTTCACAGCATACGCACAGGCGCCAACGAACGGTGCTACATGACTCAGGTGCGCAGACATCAGCAAGAACAGCATGACCGCCACGAGACTATCAGCCATCGCGCCTATCAATAAACTCAGTTGGACAGGTGAATCGACATTCTCGAACGGTAGTGCGAAGATGAGGAGGTTAACAGCTAGCCATAATGGATGCCAGCCATTGCTCGTATTCCTGCCATCTACAGATGGACCGTGCCCTTCCAGGAGATTTTGAGCTGTTAAGTAATAGTAGAAAGCATCGTCGGGAAGATTTCTCTGCAACTGAATTGGGATCGGTTGTAGTACGATGTACAATCGCGGGATGAACGAAATAACAAAGAGCACCAAGCTCATGACGACAGCGCCGCGCTTCGCCCGATCCACTGCTACCCACTCCTTGCCCGACAGGTCCTTTGTCGAACGGACAACCGATATGTGAAGCGCTTCGGAAACATCATAACTTAAAAATAAGAGGCATGAAAATCGCGCTGAAGACCTATTAAATCGTAGTTCAATCGCCATCACGCTCTCCCCAAAACAGCCTTGACAACGCCCCGGCACACCGCTAGAATGTGAGGCACCTTAACAATACGAATGCTTGTGCCAACAGCGTCGAACGGAAGTAGTAGGCCATCGTCGCAGTGAGCCGGGGACGGTGAAAACCCGGCAGCG
>Ga0226835_1001270_pt1 | contig 14611 bp, 16 predicted proteins | sample LAC_MetaG_1_FD_163627 | JGI IMG/M metagenome (GOLD analysis project Ga0226835, IMG submission 163627) | Anaerobic ammonium oxidizing microbial communities from anammox membrane bioreactor (MBR) in UC Berkley, California, United States -... | ecosystem: Engineered > Bioreactor > Anaerobic >...
GGATGCCTTCCACGAGGCCTTTGGCACGCTGCCAGGCGATCCGATGTGGCGCGATCCCAAGCGGCGTGTCCTGATCTGGTGATATCAATCAAGAGATTGTCAGTTTGGAGTCGCTTGCATTGATAACGAGTTTCTGAGTGTAGCGGCCCTGCGAATGGCCGTTATAAATAGAAGGCGATTGGCCGCTTCTGGCCGCTTCCAGACCTTCCCATACCCCATCGCCGCATCGCAGCGACTGACTTTCCAGGTAGCGCAAAAGTCAGCCCCACCAGGACGGCTATGCGGAACTTCAGGGTACGACTCCGGAAGCGATTGACTTCGACTACTTCAACCCCGAGGCCTTCCGCGCGTCTTTCATCAGAAGCAGAAGCTGAAGCGGGTCGAGCGGCGAGGGCTCGAATCCGTACTTCTCGTAGAAGCTGCGCGCGGCGGCGTCCTTGGCGTGGACCAGGATCGCGCGAATGCCGGCCAGTTCCGCCGCCTGCGTCGTGCGCAGGATCGCGTCCTTCAGCAATCCCCTGCCGATGCCTTGCCCGGCATGGCGCCGATCGACCGCCAGCCGCGCGAGAAGCATGACGGGGATCGGATGGCGGCCTATTCCCTGCGTGACCCGGGCGGGAGCGCTCGCGTGGTCGACGGCGCCGACGGCGAGGCTATGGAAGCCGACGACGACCTTCCCCTGGCAGACGACGAAGGTGCGCGCGGTGTCGGCACGCTGGCTGGCAAGCGCATGGCGCCTGAACCACAGGTCGAGCGCCGCGACCCCGCTGTCGAAGCCGTCCGTGTCGTGGGCGGGCCCGAGCTTTTCGGGCGCCGAGATCAGCTTTCCCAAGGCGCCTTGTGCTGCATCAGTTTCTTGAGGGCCGGTTTGGTCCTCGCCGGGCGATCGAGAATCTCGTTGAAGGCTTTCCACTGCGCCTGGTCGACAAGGAAGTAGCGCTGATCGAGCAGGGTCTGCTCGGCGACGGCGCAGGCACTGTCGAGGATGAACTCGGTGAGCGTCTTGTTGGCCGCATGGGCGGCGCGACGCAGCAGCGCTTCCTGTCCCGGCGCCGCGCGCAGGCCGAGCCGGCCGCTGCGCTGGGTAGCGGCGCGGGGTTTGCGGGCTGTACTGGCGGCGGCTTGGGAGGGCATGGCGTGCTCCTGGTCAATGTTTGTACATTGTACGAACAAAGTGCGATGGCGGCAAGGCTCAGCCCTGGCCTTCGGCTCGCGTTCTGCATGCGCGGCCGCCTTCACCGATCTGGTCGCCCGCGCCACTTCCTTCTCGATCCAATCCTGTTCAGCCGTGTAATTTCTCCCACTCGTCCAGCAGCCGCGCCCGGTTGTCCCGGACCAGCCGCAAGGCTTTTCTCGGATTCGCTACCGACAACGAACTCCGGGGCCTTTCGGCCACCCTTGGCCGGCGAGATAAATCTTGCATGTCTTGCCGCCATGGAACACATGCACATGAGGCGGGTCGTGATCGTCGGGGAAGATCACGAAAACCAGGCCAAAGGCGCGAAAGATCTCGGGCATGGCCGACTCTATCCTATCCGTTGGGTTATTGCCGAAGGGATTCCTGGAGCAGATATACAGGCGCCGTATTGGGGAGACTGACTTTTTCCACCCTCTCCCCTGCCCTCTCCCGCCAGCGGGAGAGGGAGAAAGGCGGGAGTGCTAGGCGGCGACGAAGCCGGGCAGCCGGGCGGCTTTGGTGTCGAAGGTTGCCGTGGCCCGGCATCCCAGTCGCCGGTTGCGGGCGCCGATCAGGCAGTCGGCGAAATCGGCGGGGGTGTCCTTCCAGACGAAGAGCGCTTCCTCGACGGCCGGTTCGTCCTCGAATCCGACATCGGTCGCGTCGAGCAGGCCCGAGAAGGCGCCGGCGATGCGGTTCTTCGACAGGCCGTAGCGGCTGCGCAGCACCCATTCGGCTTCCATGAGCACCAGCTGGCTGACGAAGACGCGGCGTCCGGCGGCGATTTCGCGTTTGATCAGCCTGCGCGCCCGCTCGAACTGGGCCTCGTCGTCGCGCACCAGGAAGCGGACGAGGACGTTGGTGTCGATCCCCAGCATCAGCGCGACAACTGCCCGACCGGCAGGGATTTGCGGCCCTTCCTGTGCAATGCGCCCGCCAGCTCGACGACGCTCCGGCTCTTCACCCGCATGACGACCGTGCCGTCCGGCATCAGGGTGAACGTCATGCGGTCGCCGGCCTTCATGGCGAGGCTGTCGCGGATTTCCTTGGGGATCGTCGTTTGTCCCTTGCTGGTCAGCGTGGCTTCGTTCTGCATGGCCCTCTCCGTGTGTCCTTACGATTCGCATTGTAGTAAGGACTACGGCGGATGGCAACGAATGGCTAGGCGGGGACGAGCGAGGTCGATCGGACGGCGAGCAGGCGCTCGCGCACGGCGCGGAAGGCGGCGGTATCGAGGGCGGCGCTGCGGTCGCCGGCGCAGAGGGCGCCGCGGAAGCCGAGGAGGTCGGCGCCGGTGGCGGCGAGCGGTTCGATGTGTTCGGCGCGCAGGGAGCCGGCGAGGCCGGCGAGGCGGCCGGCGGCGTGCGCCGCTGCGACGAAGCGCGCGAGTTCCTGGTGCGCGAGCAGCTCGGGCAGGCTGCCGCGCGACTTGGCGGCGGTGTCGAGCATGACGCCCACCACGTCGCAGTCGCCGATGGCGCGGCGGGCGAGTTCGAGGATCTCGCCGATGCCGCCCAGTTTGTCGGCGGGCAGGACGGCGACGAGGGCGATGGCGTCGCCGCGCAGCGCGCGGCCGAGCGCGCGCAGGCCGGCGGCGGCCTCGGCGCCGCGCGCGAAGACGCCGAACTTGACGATGTCGACGCCGGCGGCGGCGGTGGCGCGGATGGCGGCGGCGAGGGATGTTGCTTCGAGCGGCAGGTCGCCGACGGTGGCGGAGACGGCGGGCCGGTTCGCGCCCAGCGCGGCGAGTGTGGCAAGAGCGGCGCGCTGCTCGTCGTGCGCGACGGCGCCGAGGGCGCCGCGGCGCGGCTCCTTGAGGTCGATGATGTCGGCGCCGAGGGCGGCGGCGAGGCGGGCTTCATGGCGGTTGCGGACGCTTGCCAGCAGGAGACAGCCTGCCCCCCGGCCCCCTCCCCGCGGGAGGGGGTGACGGGTGTTCGCGGGCTGCGCCCGCTCCATGTTCACGGTCGTCACGCGCGCAGCTTTTCGCGGTGGCGCGACACGGCTTCCATGAGCCAGCCCCAGGCCTCTTCCTCCTCGGGGCCGGCGGTCTTGTCGAGGGCGATGCGCAGGTAGTCGAGCTCGCGCGCGACTTTTTCCGGCGGCAGCAGGTGCAGGCGGCTGACCAGGATGGCGGCTTCGATGACGGCAGCCTTGGCGCGATTGAAGCCGGGGAAGGGCGCGTGGTTCGTGCGCGCGAGCAGGCGCAGGACGAAGCGCGGGCGCTGCGGGTCGTCCTCGACGCGCTCGACTTCCAGCTCCTCGTGGGCGAGCGCGCCGTCGAGGCGCGCGCAGGCGATGCGCTCGGCGTCGCGCGTGGGCCAGTCGCGCCGGCCGGTGAGGCAGCCGGCGAAGAGGCGCACGTCGTCGACGTGGTTCAGCGTGGCGCAGGGCCAGCGCTGCAGGTTCTCCAGCGTGGCCGAGGGGCGGAAGGGCTGCAGCAGCACGCCTTCGGCGCCGTCGGGCAGCGTGACCGGCTGCGCGCCCATCGGCGCGAGGTGGGCGCCGCCGTCGGCGCGGCGGGTGACGACCAGCGTCTCGCGGATCAGGGGCACGCGTCCTCCTTTTCGGCGCGGCCGCGCAGGTCGGCGACGCGCCATTCGAGCGGGGCGTCCTGCACGTAGCGCTTGCCCAGGCGCCAGGCGATCTCGGCGCGCGCCATCTCGACGCCCATGTAGAAGGCGTGGGCGCCGTCGTGCTCGAGTTTGAGGTGCGGGAAGACCTGGTAGGGATCGGCGGCGCTCCAGAAGCCGTCGCGGTTGAAGACGTGCACGCCCTCGGCGCTTGTCTGGATGCGGAAGCTGGGGTCGCGCACGCGCGCGGCGACGGCGCGGATCTCGTCGAGGGCCTGCGGCCAGGGCCGCTTGTCGTGCACCGTCATGAGGCCGCCGCCGAAGCCGCGCGGCAGCGCGCCTTCCTCGCGCGCGGCGTGCATCAGGCGGCGCGCCAGATCCGCCTCGCGCACGGCGGCGCAGGCGTGGCCGCTGACGCTGGTGGTGAGCACGGCGTCGATGCCGAGCTCCGAGGCGAGGCCGAAGAGCAGCGCGTTGATGCCGCTGGTGTCGGCGTCGGTGAGCTCGGTGACGTTGCCCACGCCCATGAGGATGGCCAGGTCAGGAAACTGCCGGCGCAGGCGGCGGTAGCGGTGCAGCGAGTCGGCCAGGCCGAAGTGGATGGGCTCGAGGATCGGGTCGGCGAGGAAGGGCCGGCCGCGGCTCTGCATGGCGCGCACGGCGCGGGCGAGCGAGGTGTAGGAGCCGCGCCGCGCCGGGATCAGCACCGGGACGGCCGGGCCCTCGTCGGCGATGTGCAGGGTGTGCTCGGTGAGCGAGAGCAGGTAGTCGGCGCCGCAGCGCGTGGCGCGCGCGAGCTCGGCTTCATCGACCGAGTCGACGCTGACGGCGTGGCCGAGGCGCTTCAACTCGGCAACGGCCTCCTCCAGGTGCGGGAAGGGCGTCTCCGGCAGGCAGCCGAGGTCGATGACATCGGCGCCGTCGTCTGCGAGGTCGCGCGCGCGGGCGACGATGGCTTCGACGGACAGGCGCGGCGCGTCGACGATCTCGGCGAAGATCCGCACCGAGTAGCGCGAGAGGTCGCGGCAGCGGGATTTTTCGCCGAAGTGCTCGGGCAGGTCGGCGAGCTCCTCGGGGCCGCGCCGCACCGGCAGGCCCAGTTCGGCGGAGAGGGCGTCGAGGTCGCCGCGGCAGCGCCCCGGCACCATGACCCAGTCGAAACCGCGCGGCTGGGCGAGGCGGCGGCGGATCAGCTCGGCGGTCATCAGCGCCGCCACCTGCAGGCCGAGCTGGCGCACCTCCCACGCGAAGCGGCCGGGCGCGAGGCGCTCGAGGGTGGCGCGCAGGGCCGGCTCGGCCAGGCGGCCGGTCAGGAAGAGGATACGCTGCATGCGCCCTCCCATTCGGCGATGCGCGCGCGCAGCGCGGCGGCGAGCTCGGCCGGATTGGCGACGACGGTGGTGGCCTCGAAGCCGCGCAGGCGCTCGCTGTTGTCGAGGTCGATGCGGCGCGGGTAGAGCACGACGCGGCCGCCCGGCGCGTCGGTGACCACCACCGGCTCGGTGTCGCAGGCGAAGACGATGCAGGGGATGCGGCACTTGCCGGCCTGGGCGTACATGTTGGTGGCGAGCGAGTCGGAGAGGCCGATGACGCATTTCGCCACGGTGTTGGAGGTGGCCGGCGCCAGCACCACGCTGTGGTAGCGGCCGCGGTAGAGCAGGCCCACCGGCACCGAGCTGTAGTTGGTCTCGCGCAGCAGGCGGCCGTTGGCGCCGAGCGCCCGGCGCAATTGCCCGAGCGGCCAGCCGTACATGGGCAGGATCTCCTCGGCGGCGCGGCTGAGGAAGAGGTCGACCGCGGGGAGCGCGAGGGCGATGTCGAGCGATTCGCGCAGGAAGTGTCCGGAGCCGGTGAGCACCCAGGCGCAGCGGCGCTCGGCGGGCGGCGGGAAATCCTCCCGCAGCAGGGCGGCGAGTTCCTCTTCTCCGGTGAAGGGCTGTTCAGCCATGCTCGCCATCCACGGCGACGAGGATGCCGAGCCGGTGCATGCGCCGGTACAGGGTGCGGCGCGAGATGCCGAGGCGGCGCGCCACGGCGGAAAGGTTCCAGCGATGGCGCTCGATGCTGGCGAGCAGGGCGCCGCGCTCGTCGTCCGGCGCGGCGGCGCCGTTGCCGATGGCGGGCGGCAGGTGTTCGGGGCGGATGATGTCGTCGGCGGTCAGGGCGAGGGCCACCTTGACGGCGTTGCGCAGCTCGCGGAAGTTGCCGGGCCAGGCGTGCTCGTCGAGCAGCTCCAGCGCGGCGGGGGCGAATACGGCGCGGCCCTGCGATTCCTCGGCGAGGACGCGCAGCAGCAGGGCGCGGCGGTCGGCGCGGCGCCTGAGCGGCGGCAGTTCGATGAGCATGCCGCAGAGGCGGTAGTAGAGGTCCTCGCGGAAGAGCCCGGCGCGCACGGCGGCGGCGAGGTCGCGGTGCGTGGCGCTCACCACCTGGAGGTCGACATTCACCGCCTGCTCGCCGCCGAGCGGCACCACCTCGCGCGTCTCCAGCACGCGCAGCAGGCGCGCCTGCAGGGCGAGCGGCATGTCGCCGATCTCGTCGAGGAACAGCGTGCCGCCGTCGGCCTGCAGGATGCGGCCGCGGTAGCCCTCGCGCGCGGCGCCGGTGAAGGCGCCCTTGCGGTAGCCGAACAGCTCGGACTCGATCAGCGCCTCGGGGATGGAGGCGCAATTCACGGCGACGAAGGGGCCGGCGTAGCGGTGCGACAGTTCGTGCAGGCCGCGCGCGAAGACCTCCTTGCCGGTGCCGGTCTCGCCGGCGAGCAGGATCGGCACGCCGCGCTGGGCGAGGTGCTGGGCGAGTTCGAGGTTGCGCTTCATGGCCGGGTCGCTGCCGCAGACGCGCGCGGCGGCGCCGAGGCGGGCGCGGTGCGCGGCCAGTTCCGGCCCCTCGGGCAGGGCGGCGGCGCCGGCCGCGGCGGCGCGATAGGCAACGAGGCGCGCGGCCATGCGCGCCAGCGCGGCGGCGTAGGGCGAGGCAGCGCTGGAGCGGCTGAGCACGGCGACGGATGCGCCGTCGCCGCCGGGCACGGCCTCGGCGTGGCAGTGGAACTTGTCCACGATCTGGCTGCGGCCGGGCAGCCAGCGCTGGCCGGGGCGCAGATCGGCGGCGACATCGCCGGCCATGGCCTCGCCGATGTGCGAGAAGAGGATGCCGCCGCCGGCGTCGGTGCACAGCAGGGCGAGGTCGGCCGCGCGCAGATCGTCGGCGAGCTTCGCGAACTCGTCGGCGGCGCCGGGCAGGACGGGCTCTTCCCTGCGCATGGCGATCAGGCGCGGCGGCCGCGCTCCAGGACGATGCCGACCTCGGCGCCGGGGATGGGCGCCAGCTTGGTGAGCGTCAGGCGCAACCAGGGCACGCCGAACTCGCCCTGCACGGCGAGCGCCATCGCCTCGGCGAGCGCCTCGACCAGATCGTAGTGGCGTTCGACGGCGAGCTCGCGCAGGCGCGCCACCACCTCGGCGTAGTCGACCGTGTCGCCGAGGCGGTCGGTGTGGCAGGCGAGCAGCGAGGCGAGGTCGAACTCGAGGTCGATCAGCAGCGGCTGCGGCGCGGCCTTCTCCCAGTCGTAGACGCCGATGCGGGCGTCCATGCGCAGGCGACGCACGAAGAGGCTGCTGCGCACCGGCTGCGGCGAGGGGTGGGCCAGCACTTCGCCGCGCGGCGCATGGCCGGCGGCGAGGGTCAGCCAGGCGTGCGGATGCGGGCTGTCATGGCGCGGCTCCTGCAGGGCAAGGGCCAGGTCGTTCTGGTTCATGCTGCGGTCTCCTCCCGGTTCGATGGGAAGGGATAAGCATGTCCCGTGCCGCCTGCATTCGCGCCGAAACTGCTCCGCGAACGGAACACTCTGTGCAGGGCTGTCACGCTTTTCGTGCGCCGGGCAGCGGCTTTCGCGGGTTCGGGCGCTGGCGCGCTCCTTGCTGGATGGCAGGGATGACACCCATCCACGCCTTCATCGGCCTCGGCAGCAACCTCGACGATCCGGCGGCGCAGCTGCTGCGCGGCTTCACCGCGCTCTCGTCGCTGGAAGGCTGCGTGCTGCTGGCGCGCTCCTCGCTCTACCGCAGCGCGCCGGTGGGCTTTGCCGCGCAGCCGGATTTCGTGAACGCCGCCGCGCTGGTGGCGACGACGCTGCCGCCGCGCCGGCTGCTCGCCGCGCTGCACGCCATCGAGGCGGCGCACGGGCGGCGGCGCGAATTCCGCAACGGGCCGCGCACGCTCGACCTCGACCTCCTGCTCTACGGCGGCACGACGATGGACGAGCACGACCTCGTGCTGCCCCACCCCGCCGCCCACCTGCGCGCCTTCGTGCTGGAGCCGCTGCTGGAGATCGCGCCCGGCTGCGTCATCCCGGGACGCGGCGCGGCGCGCGCCTGCCTGGCGGCCTTGCGGGAGCGCTGCCTGGGCGTGCTGGAGACCGTCTAGCGCGCCGAGGACGGCGCGCCGGGGACGGGTGCCGGGCGTTCGCCGCCCTCGTCTTCGCCTTCGCCCTCGAAGGGATCCTTGCCGAGGATCGGGCGCGCCGCGTTGATCACCACCAGGATGCTGCTCAACGACATCGCCACGGCGGCGACGAGCGGGCTGAGCATGCCGGTGGCCGCCAGCGGGATGGCGATGGCGTTGTAGCCCAGCGCCCAGCCGAGGTTCTGGCGGATGCGCCGGCGCGTGACGCCGATGAGGAGGAAAGCTTCCAGCACGCGCTCGAGGCGCTTGCCGGGAATGACGATGTCGGCGGCCTCGGCCGCCAGCGCGGTGGGCGCGCCGAAGGCGATGCCGAGGTCGGCCTCGGCCAGCGCCGGCGCGTCGTTGCTGCCGTCGCCGATCATGGCGACGCGGCCCTGCACCTTCAGCCGGCGGATGACGGCGGCCTTGGCTTCGGGCGGCACGCCGGCATGCACTTCGTCGACATGCTGGCGATAGCCTTCGGGATGCTCGGCGCCGGTGAGCAGCACGACGCGGCAGTGGCGGCGCAGCGATTCGACGACGCGGTCCCAGGCCGGCCGCGCGCGGTCGCGCGTGAGGATGGCGCCTTGCGCCGCGCCGTCCCAGCCGACGTAGGAGACGACGCTCCCGCCGCGGCGGTTCTGCTCGGCGCGGGCGGCGAGCGCTTCGGACACCGCCCAGCCGAGCGTGGCGAACAGCGCGCGGCTGCCGACGGCGACGCGCTTGCCTCCGACCGTGGCGACGGCGCCGCGCCCCGGGTGGAGCTCCACCTCGCCGGCGCTGCGGCCGGCGTCGAGCTGGGCGATGGCGCGCGCCACCGGATGCGGCGAGTGCCGCTCGACGGCGGCGGCGCGGGCGGCAAGCTCGGCATTGCCGAGCACCTCGACCACGGCCATTTCGCCGCTGGAGAGGGTGCCGGTCTTGTCGAGGGCGACGACATCGACGCGCGGCGATTTTTCGAAGAGATCGGGGCCGGTGACGACGATGCCGCGGCGCAGCGCGGCATCGATCGCCGCGGCGGTGGTGAGGGGAATGGCCAGCCCGAAGGTGCACGGGCAGGTCACGATGAGCGTGGCGAGCGCGGCGAGCAGGGCCCTTTCCGTGCCGGCGCCGGTCAGCTGGAAGACGATGCCGACCAGCAGCGCCAGCGCCAGCACGCCGGGCACGAGGCGACGCGAGAGACGGTCGACGCGGGCCTGCAGCCCGCTGCTGGCGCTCTGCGTGTTCCAGAGGATGCGGGCAAGGTTGGCCATGCGGCTTTCCACCTGCGGCCCGGTATCGATTTCCAGATTGCCCTCGAGCAGGCGGCTGCCGCCGAGCACTCGCTCGCCCTCGCCGCGCGCCACCGGGAAGGGCTCGCCGGTCATCAGCGACTCGTCCACCGCGCCGCGGCCGGCGACGACGCTGCCGTCGACGGGAATGGCCTCGCCTTGCCGCACGAAGACGCGATCGTGCGGCCGCACCTGGTCGAGCGGACAGTCGAGATACTGGCCGCCGCGCAGCACGCAGGCCTGCGGCGCCCAGGCACGCAGGATGGCGTTGAGCGATTCGGTGGCGCGCGCGCGCACCGAGCGCTCCAGAAAGCGGCCGATGGTGATGATCATGACCAGCGTGCCGGCGACCTCGAAGTAGAGATCGATGGAGCGGTTGACGAGCTGGATGACGCTGTAGCCGTAGGCCGAGAGGATGGACAGGGCGAGCAGGACGTCCATGTTGGGCATGCCGGCGCGCAGGCCGGTCCACGCCCCGCGCAGGACCGGCCAGCCGACGTAGAAGACGAGGATCGTCGTCAGCAGGCAGAGAAAGAGCGGTACGGCTTCGAAGGCGAGCCAGCGGATCTCGTGGTAATCCTCCATCGTCAGCCAGCCGCCGTGCACCGGATAAATGAAGAGGAAGGTCAGCATCATCACCAGCGAGGCGGCGGTCACCCCGCACACCAGGCGCAGCAGGTCGGGCCGCTCGTCGTACTCCGGCGCCGGCTCGCTGCGCAGCCGGGCACGATAGCCGTGGCGGCTGAGGCGGCCCGGCAGTTCGGCTTCCTTCACCTGCGCCGGGTCATAGGCGATGCGGGCGGTGGCGGTGGCGTAACTGGAGTCGGCGGCGAGCACGCCGGGAATCTTCCGCGCCAGCCGCTCGATGAGGAATTCGCAGGAGGCGCAATGCATGCCGTCGATCCACAGATAGGCTTCGCGGCCCTCGGCCACGGGCGCCGTCTCGCGGGGACTGACTTTTTGCGCGGCGAAAACGTCCTCTCCGAAAGTGCGATACACCTCGCGGCAGCCGATGCAGCAAAAGTCATGGCCGCCGTCGCTGACCGGCGGTTTCGGCAGGGGCAGGCCGCAGAGCTTGCAGGGCATGGCGAAAATGCCAAAAAAGAAGCGCCCGCATCGCTGCGGACGCTTCTCCCGGTCTGCGCCGGTCAGGCTCGGGCCAGTTGCCGGCCCATCGTCGCGGACATTTCGCTCGCCTTCATCAGGCTGTAGAGATATACGAGGAAGGCGGCGCCGAGAATCAGGCCGAAGACCATGAACAGGTTGCCCCACAGCATCCAGCCCTCCTGGTGCCAGTCGGCGATGCGCCGCGGCATGCCGTCGGCGCCGGCCATCAGCATGACGCTGGCGACGCCGATGCTGCCCACCGTCACCAGTCTGACATACAGGCGGCCCAGCGCCGGGTCGAGCTTGCGGCCGGTGATCACCGGATAGTGGTGGTAGAGGATGCCCATCCACATCATGGCCATGGACAGGACGACCGTCATGGTATGGCCGCTCTGCCACATGGTGCCGTGCAGCTGGTAGGCCCAGGCGATGTTGGAGGTGACCATGGCGCTGGCGCCGTCGAAGATGTAGAGGCCCCAGCCGATCAGCACGGCGATGAGCCCGACTTCGGGCTTCAGGCCGTGCTGCCAGATGGTGGCGAAGACGGTGAAAATGCTCAGCGCCGCGCCGATGCCGGTGCCCCAGCTCATGATGCTGCCCCAGTAGGAGAGGGCCGCCGGCTGGTTCGGGTAGAAGGTAATGAAGTGGTGCAGGCCGGAGGTGATCGAGGTCACCAGCAGGATCCACAGGGCCAGGTTGGCCATCTTGTCGCTGAAGAGCTTGCGCGAGCCGTCGGCCAGATACAGCGGCAGGGTGGCGTAGATCGCGCTCGCCACCATGATGGCCATCGCTTCCATCAGGTTGTGGGCGAAGAAGAAGAAGGAATACTGGAACACCACCGGGTCGGCGGCCCAGGCCGCCATCGACATCGGCAGGATGTGGTACAGCGCCAGCAGCAGGGTGGTGCCGACCACCACCAGCGGCAGGCCGGTCAGCAGCAGGACCATGGCGGAGAGGATCATGCCGAGCATGCCGGGGTCGTTGAGCGAGCGCTCGGAGAGGACGAGCTCGGCGCGCTTGCGGCCGAAGAACATCATCTTGATGATCAGCATCGGGTAGAACAGGATCATGCTGGCCAGCACCAGATAGATGCCGGTGAAGCCGACGATCACCGAACTCATGCTCCAGACGCCCATCTGCGCGCCGACCAGGGGCAGCGGGAACATCACCATCAGGCTGACCTTGAGTCCCATCAGCACGGCGACGGTGAGGATGGCCGAGCCGAGGTTCATGGTCAGCCAGGTCATCGCCGGCAGCCAGCCGGTGATGGCCTTGCCGACGCAGCCGCCGGAGCGGTGCAGGCCGACGCCCATCATGAGCTGCACCGAGAAGGGGAAGACCAGCGCGGCGGCATGCAGCGTCATCGCCGTGTAGTAGTGGTCCTCGCCGGCCTGGAAAATCTGCGTCGCCGGCAGGACCAGCCCGAGCACGCCGGCGACGACGAGCCAGATGAAGGAACTCATGATCATCAGCGCCGGCCAGGCGTTGATGTCCTCGAGGCCGGTGCTCTTGTCGACGGCAATCATCTTGCCGAAGATCGGCGTGTTATTGACAACCGATGTGGCGAAACTCATTTCGTGTCCTCCTCGTTGGGGTGACGCTCAGTTGCTCTTGACGACGGTCAGTTCGTCCTGCATCGCATGGTGGGCGATGCCGCAGTATTCGAGGCAGCGCACCTTGTAGGTGCCGGGCTCCTTGAAGGTATAGACGACCGACGTGGGCTTGGTGGTGTTCGGCATCATCAGCATGGTGAACAACATCCTGCCGTCCGGGTGATAGACGGCGAAGCCGTGCTGGGTGTCGCTGGAGCGGCCGGAGAAGCGCACCGGCTTGCCGGTTTCGATCTGCCGGCTGGAGAGGTCGTAGGCCCAGGACTTGGCGGTGAAATCGATCTCCTGCACGGGCCCGACGCCGGACGAGGGCGCGGCGGCGGCCCAGGGGATGAACTTGAGGCCGGCCAGGTTGACGATGACGAAGAAAATGAATGCGATGGTCAGCCAGACTCCCTCGATGGGCGCGAACTCGCTGGGTTGCAGACTGGTCGGTCCGGTATCGACCACGCTCTTCCTGCGGACAATGTAGATGCCCATCAGGGCAAAGGGAGCGAACATGACGATGACCGCCCAGAACGCTCCCCAGCCGGTAAACACGGAATCCAGCATGGCAATTGCCTCCTCCTCTAAATTGATCGGTTCGTCCGCATGCCGCGCGTAACAGGCGAAAGTCTTGGCCTGCGTACTTTCTGCGTACATTTCTTCTTATTGGGCCGAACGATAAGCCCCGGGGAGAGGCGGCGCAATCAGGGAGATTACCTAGGCGCACTGAGGATGTTACTGATTGAACGAAACCGCGAGTGGCATAGACTGGATCCGCCATTACCGCACCGGAGATGCCCGCTTATGGCCGATACGATCCTCACCGCCCGCCCCGGCCCGACCGAACGCCTTCGCCGCTACCTGCGCCTGACCAAACCGCGGGTGAACACCCTGATCGTGTTCTGCGCCGTCATCGGCATGTTCCTCGCCGCGCCGGGCATGGTGCCGCTGCAGGCGCTGTTCGCCGGCACGCTCGGCATCGCCCTGGTGGCCGGCGCCGCCGCCGCCATGAACTGCCTCATCGAGCAGGAAATCGACGCCGTGATGGCGCGCACGCAGGGCCGTCCGCTGCCGCGCGGGGAGGTCAATTCGCTCGAGACCCTGCTCCTCTCCGCCGCCATCGGCGGCAGCGGGCTGCTGCTGCTCGGCGTCTTCGTCAATGCCTTCACCATGTGGCTGACGCTGGCCACCTTCGTCGGCTACGCCATCGTCTATACGGTGATCCTGAAGCCGCGCACGCCCCAGAACATCGTCATCGGCGGCGCCTCGGGCGCGATGCCGCCGGTGCTCGGCTGGGCCGCCGTCACCGGCCAGGCGCCGGGCGAGGCCTGGCTGCTGTTCCTCATCGTCTTCGTGTGGACGCCGCCGCATTTCTGGTCGCTGGCGCTCTATCGCGCCCACGAGTACGCCGACGTCAGGCTGCCGATGCTGCCGGTGGTGTGCGGTCGCGAATACACGCAACGCTGCATCTTCGCGTACACCCTCGGCCTGACGGCGGTGACGCTGATGCCCTTCTTCATCGGCATGAGCGGTTGGCTCTACCTGGCCGCGGCGATCCCGCTCGACGCCCTCTTCATCGCCCACGCCTGGCGCATCCTGCGCCGCTACAGCGACCGCGGCGCGCAGGCCGCCTTCCGCTATTCGATCACCTACCTGTTCCTGCTCTTCGCCGCGCTGCTGGTAGACCATTACCTGGCATAGGGTTATTCCCGAGCGTGCTGCGGAAACGGCCGGATTCACATCCGCGTCGCGATGTACCACATTGTCTCCAGGGGGTGGTGCCGCGCCCTCCACCGAAAAAACAGACAGAGGAGGAGACCGTCATGTCGCAGGAATCGTTGAAGGCAGCATTGAGCAAGACCGTACAGGGCATCCAGGACAATCCGGTCATGTCGCGTGTGGTGTTCGAGGCCCAGACGGCGCTGGTCGAGGGCGTGCGGTGCACGGGCAGCGTGCGCAATTTCGCCCCCATCGTAGTGGACGAGCCGCCCGAGCTGGGCGGGACGGACAAGGGCGCCAATCCCGTCGAACTGGTGCTCGTCGCCCTCGGCACCTGCCAGGAAATCATGTACGCGGCGATGGCCGCGATGATGGGCATCCGGCTGGACGAAGTGGCGGTCAGCCTGAAGGGAACGCTCGACCTGAAGGGGCTGTTCGGCATGGATCCGGCCATTCCGCCGGGCTACCAGAAAATCACCTACGAGACCATCCTCAGGAGCCCCGCTTCCGAAGCGGAATTGCGCAAGCTGGTCGAGGCGGTCGAATCGCACTGCCCGGTGCTCGACACCCTGGTGCGCCCGATCGAGGTGACCGGCAAGGTGACCATCAACAACGTTGCAATGGCCGCCTGAGGCGAGTCGTGGCCAGGCTGCACGAGATCGCCGTTCCCGACGTCGGCGACAAGGGAGACCTGTTCGTCGCGGAAATCCACGTCAAGACCGGCGA
>Ga0226835_1001272_pt1 | contig 14591 bp, 14 predicted proteins | sample LAC_MetaG_1_FD_163627 | JGI IMG/M metagenome (GOLD analysis project Ga0226835, IMG submission 163627) | Anaerobic ammonium oxidizing microbial communities from anammox membrane bioreactor (MBR) in UC Berkley, California, United States -... | ecosystem: Engineered > Bioreactor > Anaerobic >...
GGTCGGGTCGGTACCGCGCATGACAATGCGTTGATGGAGAGCACCATCGGCTTGTACAAGACCGAACTGATTCATGCCGACCGCAAGACCTGGGCTTCCCGGCAGGAGGTGGAGACGGCGACGGTGGCGTGGGTGAACTGGTTCAACCGTCAACGCCTGCACTCAGCTCTCGATTACCTGAGCCCCATCGAGTTCGAGGAAGATTACAATCACCGGCAAGACCTGCTGAGGCAGGCTGCGTGAAAAGAGCCTCCATCAAACCCAGTACAGCTCATCCTGGCCTTGGGGGGCCGCGCTTGGCGTTTCGCGCGCCGCATATTTCACGGTGGCTCTGTTGTGGGTCGTTTGTCTAACAAACTGCTCGGGAAGCAGTTTGCGTCAGACCTTGAGCGGCGAGCGGGACACCAGACCAACTCGGTCCAGAAGGCGTTGGATCGTCCTGGGGTCGCCGCCGCTAATCTGGCCAGTGACTTGCCATTCCACGGCAGATGACAGTGCTTGTCGCGTGCGCCTGTCGACAGCCCCTGCTGGCATTAGGTGCGGTGTGCTATTGAGTAGCGCTGTCAGGGCCTTCATATGCTCGGTCAGAGCATGCCGGAAGCTGTCGTAAAGGCGTTTCCGGTACGCCTCCAAGCCTTCGGTCGAGCCGAGAGGCCTCGGCTGGAACGAGAGGCGCAAGGGTGCGCCCAGCTCGAACATCGCTCCCGCCAACTTGAGAGCGGGCGGCTCTGGCATGTGTACGAGGGAGTGAACGGCGCTCTCCATAACCCAAGGCGCTTCAAGGTTGTACGTCTCGGCCCAAGAGGCGAGCTTGGCATGGAGCACTGCGGCGTCGGCCAGATCATGCGGTACTGTCACTTGCAGTTGGCGAAGCGCGGCGGCTTCGGCGGCGGCCGTTTTCAGGTCGCTCGAGGTGATGTCGTAATACTTCTGGCCGGCCGCCAGGGTTCTCTCGGCGTGCGCAGCGTTGACTCGCGCCATGAGCGGGGCTAGCTCGAACAGGGCGGAGACAACCTGCGGGTGCTCTTCGGTGATGTACTCCAGCATGGCGGCGCGGAGCTCCTGAGCCGGCGCGTTGTCTACGTCATGCTCGAAGTAGTAGCCGCTGCTGCGGGCCGGTAGGCGCTTCGGTCCGTCCTGTGCCACTTCTTGTGCCAACTTAGCAGGCCGCCGCGATCTCTGGCGGTTCCTAGTGGGCAAGTTAGCTAGCTGTGAGCGTGCGCCCCTTGCGTGCTGCTCGACCATTATGGCCCCCTTGGGTTCAGGTCGGGGTTAGATAATCGATTGGTCGCTGGTTCGAACCCAGCAGGGCCCACCAGTTCACATGACCAAGAGGAACATCACGCTCCCGCTTCCCGAGGACTTGGTCAGGCGGGCGAAGGTCTTGGCGACTCAACAAGACACGTCCGTCTCTGCCTTGGTCGCGCACCTCCTCCAGCAGGCAGTCGCCGGTGGTAACGATTACGAGGCCATCTGGGCAGCGGAAGAGCGTCTCATGCAGACTGGCATCGGACTCGAGGTCGGCCAGGTGCATTGGACCCGCGACGAGGTCCATGAGCGGTGAGCCTGGAGTTCGTCGATACCAACGTTCTCCTCTACGCCTACGACGTCACTGCCGGTGAAAGACACGAAAGGGCTCGTGAGTTGGTGGGGCGCCTAGGCATGACCCGGTCCGGCGCCTCGAGTGTTCAGGTTCTCCAAGAGTTCTACGTGAACGCCGTCCACAAGACCGCGGCTCCGCTCTCACCCGCCTCGGCGCGCGAACGAGGGGCCGTGCTAGGGCTATGGGCTGTGCACGCGCCAGGGTCTCCTTCTGGGACGCGATGATCGTCAGATCCGCTGGCGCCCTGGGTTGCACGGTGCTATGAGGTAAGGCCCATGACCACGCCCATCGTCACCATCAGATTGCACGAGAAGGCCTTCGCGAAGATCACGAGGGAGCCACCAGCCCCCGCGTCCCTCTGACGCCCCCTTCAGTACAGCCGCGCCGTGTCCAGGACGTTGAGTAGCGGCGCGCCGGCCAGGTAGCGGCGAAGGTTGTCGCAGAAGAGCTCCACGATCCGCTCGTTCTCCCGCTCCGACGTGCTGGCGGAGTGCGGGTAGATGGTCACCGCCGGGTGCGTCCAGAGGGGGCTGCCTGTCGGCAGCGGTTCGACGGCGGTTACGTCGAGGGTGGCGTGCGACAGGTGGCCAGAGTCGAGGGCGGCGAGGAGCGCCGCCTCGTCCACGACCGCGCCTCTGGCGATGTTGACGAGCATCGCCCCGGGCCGCATGGCCCGGAGCGCCGCCTCGTCCATGAGCCCTTCCGTCTCGTGGGTGTGTGGCGTGATGAGGCAGACGTAGTCGGCCTGGGCGAGTACGGCGTGGAGGTCGGCGGGGCCGTGCACGCCGTCGACGCCCGGTGTTGCCGGGTCGGCGCCCGAGGCGTGCCGCTTGACGGCCACTACCCGCATGTCGAACGCCTTCGCGAGGCGCGCGACCTCCGTCCCGATCCGGCCGTAGCCGATCACCGCCAGCGTCTTCCCCGTGAGTTCGCCGGTGGCGAAGCGCCGCCACGTGCGCTCGCGCTGCTGCCGCCTGGCGAGGTCGGCGCGCTTGACGTGCTCGAGGATGGTCATCATCACGAACTCGGCGAGGGGGCGGGCGTGGACGCCGCTCGCTGTGGTGAAGCGGGCGTCCATCCTGTCGAGGTCGTGGCGGCGCACCAGCTGGCCGATGCCGGCGCTGGTGGCCTGCACCCAGCGCACGTTGGGCGCGCGCTCCGGTAGCTGCCGCAGGCCCGTGTAGTCGAAGTCGAAGAGGATCTCGGCCGCTCCGAGGAGCACCTCCCAGCGCACCTGCTCGGCGTCGGTGCGCTCGAGTGGCGCCCCGATGTGGTCGGCGACGTAGCGAGGCCTGGGCAAGAGCTCGGGGTGATACCTGACGTCGAGCCGCTCGTCGACTCCGCGGATGACCTCGACGAGCTCGGGCTCCAGGTAGGAACAGATCAACACCGTCGGCATCGGCCGCCTCCAAGTGGTGCCGCGTGGCCTCTGCGCCTCAAAGCCGCGCGATCATCTCGGCCCGCCTGAACCGCCGCGCGCCTGCCCACAGGAGCGCGGCCGCGGCCAACCACAGCACGAGCCCCAGCCCGGCCACCAGCCACACGCTCAGGTAGATGACGCCCACGGCCTGGGCCACGACGAGCGCGACCACCGGCAGCACCACCACGCCCCCCAGCTGGTACGCCTCCTGGAAGGTGCTGACGCGGGCCGACACGAGTACGGTGGCGCCAAGGCCGACGGCCGCGGCCGCCGGCATGACCCAGAGCGCCAGCACGACCCACATCCAGGTGGGCAGGAACACGCGGCCCATCACGGGCCAGGCGGCGACGTTGGCGGTGAGGCAGTAGAGGGCGAAGGCGCCGAGTCCGAGCGTGACGGCCGGCAGCCAAGCCGAGAGCATCTTGGCGCTGAGCAGGTCGCGGTCGGAGACGGGGCTGTAGATGAGCGCCTCGAGGGTCTTGCGCTCCTTCTCGCCCGCGAACGAGTCGGCGGCGAGCACGCTGGCGAACATGAGCGGCACGACGAGGAGGAGGGGCGCCAGCAGGTAGACGAGGCCGAGGACCACGACCTTCTGCGGGTCGTCGAGCCCCGCGACGCTCGCCAGCAGCGTGGGCGAGAGCTCGCCGAGTTGCCGCACGAGGTCGCCGCCCTGGTCCGCGGCGGCCGGCGCAATGAGGGCGAAGAGCAGCGGCAGGCCGACGGTGAAGAGGACGGGCACGACGATGAACGGCACCAGCACGGCCTTGCTCGCGAACGCCACGCGCACGTCCTTGGCGACGATGGCCCGGATGGCGCGGGCGCGGCGGCCCGTCACGGCTCGGCTCCGTAGAGGGCGAAGTAGACGTCGGCGAGGGTGGGCTCGAGCGGTTCGACGCGCGTGACGCTCAGCCCGGCGCCGACCAGGGCGGCCACCAGCGAGGGCGTGGCACCGTCTGGGAGGCGCGACACGGTGAGCGTGTCCTGCCCGGGGTCGTCAGGGGCGTCGTCCGGGGACGCGATGTCGGCGGCGGGGTGGCGCGCCGCAATGAGCGCTGCCGCGGCGGCGCGCTCGCCCGGCGCGACGCCAACGCGCAGCTTGCCGTGCGGCGCGAGGCGGGTGAGCTCGGTCGGGGTTCCGAGCGCGGCAAGCTCGCCGCCGCGCATGACGGCCACGCGGTCGCACACGCGTTGCGCCAGGTTGAGGTCGTGGGTGCTGAGCACCACCGTGCGCCCCTCGTGCGAGACCTGCTTGCGCACCAGCTCGACGACCTGACGGGTGGCGACCGGGTCGAGGCCGGAGGTGGGTTCGTCGAGGAACAGCAGCTCCGGCTCGTGCAGCAGGGCGCGAGCGAGGGCGAGGCGTTGGCGCATGCCCTTGCTGAAACCGCCCACCAGCGCCTCGGCCGCGCCTGCGAGCCCGAACTGCTCGAGCACCTCGTTCACGCGTGCACCCACCCGCTCGGCGGGGTAGCCGTAGAGGTCCGCGAAGTAGCGCAGGTTCTGCCGCCCGGTCAGGCGCTCCTCGAGCGCGGGGTTCTCGGCCAGCACGCCGAGGCGGGCTCGCACCTCGGTGCCGTGCGCGAGCGGCGACATGCCGAACAGCCGCGCCTCCCCGCCAGTGGGCGTCAGTACCCCGGCGAGGAGCCTGAGCGTGGTCGTCTTGCCTGCGCCGTTGTGACCGAGGAGCGCGAACAGCTCGCCGCGAGCGACCGTGAACGACAGCGGCGCCACGGCGACCTTGTTGCCGAAGGCGCGGCTGAGCTCGCGCGCCTCGACCACGGCCGTGTCTGGTGGCCTGGGCGTGGGGCGGGCGCCGGCGGCGCCGCGCGCCTGGGAGGCGGTCATCACCGGATTCTACCGGTGGGCGCGGCGTGGCGCGTGGCGGCGCCGTTGACGGCGGTTTGACGTCGGCCCGCTACCGTGACCGCATCCAAGGCCCCCGGGCCGGGGTCCGGCCCGAGGCCGCCGACGGCTCACGGCGAGGATCTGCGAGGTGAGAGAATGCGCAAGGCCTTACACCGACTCACGAGCTTCTTCCTGAGCGTCGGGCTCCTCACGATGGGAGTCCCGGTTCGGGCCCAGGTCGACGGTTACGCCGACGCGCGCGCGGAGCTGAGCGCCGGGATGGCCGAGGTGGCCGGCATCCGCGGGCTGCTGGACCGGGCGGCGTTCGACCTGGACGAGCTCGCCATGGAGCTCTTCTTCGAGGACGCCGAGGGCATCGCGGCGTGGGTGACCGACAACGTCGCCTACCAGCCGTACCGCGGGCTGCTGCGGGGCGCGCAGGGGACGCTGCGGGCGCGCGCCGGCAACGCCCTCGACCAGGCCGTCCTCCTGGCGTCGCTCCTGGGTCAGGCCGGTTACGACGTGCGCGTCGCCCTCGGCACCCTCGACGACGCGCAGGCGGCCGAGCTGCTGGGCACCACGGCGGCGGCGCCCGCGCGCGACTACGGGGAACTGGAGGCGCGCTTGCGCGCGGCGCTGCCGAGCATGGACTGGGACCTCTTCTTCGCCGCCCAGCCCGACGCGGACCGCTCCGCCGAGACGGCGGAGCTGGCAGGCGCGCTGGGAGCGGCGCTGGCGGACGCCGGCGTCCAGCTGGCGAGCGCCGGGCCCGACCTCCTGGCGGAGGCGGCCGAGTACGCCTGGGTGGAGTACCGGTTGGGCGACGGCGAGGCGTGGGCCGCGGCGCACCCCGCCGCGCCGTTCGTGGCGGGCGCCGAGCCCGAGGTCGCCGAGCGGTTGGAGGGCGGCGTCCCGGAGGCGTTGCAGCACCGCGTCAGGTTCGAGGTGCTCGTCGAGGTCCTCGAGGGCGACGAGCTGACGGTGCGGCCGGTCATGCCGGCGTGGGAGCGGCCCGCGGCCAACGCCGACGGCGTGGTCATCTCCTACTCGAACGTGCCGAACACGGCCGCCATGGAGGCTGACCTGCCTACCGTGCTGGCCGAGAGCGAGTTCTGGGTGCCGACCTTCATGGGCGGCGTTCCCGAGGGGGCGCAGGCGTTCGACATGATGGGGGCGCTACTGACCCCAGAGGACGCCGCCAACCCCATGGCCGGCGTGGTCAGGAACGTGCGGCGCGGCTTCAGCGACGCCATCGGCGGCCTCGGCGGCATGGGCGGCGAGCCGACCGGCGAGGCCGTTGCCCTGACGGCGCAGTGGCTGGTCGTTACGCTCGTGGCTCCGGGCGGCGAGGAGCGGGAGTTCCGCCGCACGGTCTTCGACCGCATCGGGGCCGAGGCGCGCGAGGCCGGCGCCGTGACCACGGCCGCGATGACGCGCGAGGAGGCGGAGCTGCGCCTGCTCACGGAGCACCGGCTGATGATCTTCCCCGGTGCCACGCCCCGCGACTTCCTGCTGGACGAGTACCTCGAGCAGGTGTTGGCCAGCGAACCGCTCCTCGAGCGCGCCCTGGCCCTCAGGTACGGCGTCGAGCCGGAGCGCGGGCTGGCGGAGTCGCTGGCGCAGGGGTCGCCGGTCGAGCACCTGCTCACCATGGCGCTGTTCGACCAGGGTCCGGCCGGGCAGCTGTCGTGGCGGGCGGAACCTGGCCTGCTCATGTTCTCGGACGGGCTGGCCGGGAGCGTGGAGGAGGCCAGAATCGTGAGCCGCCTCGACATCGTGAACAACTCGCGGCGCACCCTCGGCGCCGGCGGGCCGGCGAGCATGCTGGCTCAGGGCGTGTGGGAGACGTTGACCGAGCGCGACCTCCTCGGCGACCGGCGTCACAACACCGCCAACTTCCGGGGCGACCTCACGGTGGTGGAACCGTTCGGTGCTGCGCCAGCCGGGTTGTCGGCGGAGGCGCGCCGCAACCTGCAGCGCGACCTCGACCTCGGTTACGCCGCACTGGTCCCGGCGGGCGCCGACGCCTGGTGGCGCGTCGACCCGACCACGGGCGAGACGCTCGGCATCACGGCGGACGGGCGGGGCCAGTCGCTGACCGAGTACACGATCATGCTCTACGACAACGCCTTCACGCTCATGTTCGCTATGAAGAGCTACAACGACTGCACCAAGGGCAACCCCTCGTGGGAGGCAGAGCTCTGCTGCCTCGCCAAGGCGCACATCAGCAACATCTTCGGGATAGGCCTCGGCCACGCCATCGGCGGTTTCGGCTTCGGCGGCGCCGTCCTGGGCATGGCGGCGTTGTCTTTCAACATCACCTCGGGCCTGCTCGGCACCAACTTCGCGGACCTGTTCCCAGGTGGCGTCTGCTGAGGCGTCAGCTCCCGGCGTCGCGCCGCGCCCAGGTGGCCCGCAACCAGCGGGCGCACAGGTCGACCCAGGCGTGGGCGTTCTCGGGTAGGGCGGGGCGGTCGGCGTTGGCGACCGGCTCGGCGGTCGACAGGCCGTGCGGACCGTGCGCGAAGTGGTGGTACTCGTACGGCACGCCCGCCGCCTCGAGGGCCGTGACGAAGCGCAGCGACTGACTGGCGGGGACCGTCTGGTCCTCGCCGGTCGTCCACACGAACGCGGGCGGCGTCTCGGGGCCGACGGCCGCCAGGCAGTCCTCCTTGAGGAGACGGGTCAGGCGTCCGGCCGGCGGCAGCCAGTCGAAGCTGAAGACGGCGTAGCACGGCACGATGGCGTCGGGCCGGGAGGAGTGCTCGAGGAGCCCGTCGTTGGCGGTCACGCCGCGCGCGGCGAGGTCGCCGTACTCGGTGCGCTCCGCCGCCACGAGGTCGTCGCGGTGCCACATGGTCCCGAGCATGGCGGTCACGTGGCCGCCGGCGGAGAAGCCCATCACCGCCACGCGCGTGGGGTCGACGCCCAGGTCGGCGGCGTGCTTGCGCACCCAGCGAACGGCGCGGGCGGCGTCCACGGCGGGGTGAGGGTAGGTGGCGTGCTCGCGGATCGAGTAGCGCAGCACGAAGGCCGAGAAGCCGTGACGCATGAAGGCGAAGGCGGCCGGGTCGGCCTCCCGCTGAGAGAGGAACTCGTAGCCGCCACCCGGGCACACGATCAGGGCGGGCCGGGGGTTCTCGAGCGAGCTCGGAAGCTGGTCGGAGCGCGGCCGATCGAAGAGGGCCGCCTCCAGCGTGACGGCGCGGTCCGGGTTCATGGTGACGGTGAAGCTGCGCATGCCGCCAGCCTACGTCCGTGGCGCGAGCGGGCGTGCGGGGTGGCTCACGGCACCATGCGCCTTATGACGGCGAGGGACCCGAGTCCCAGCACGGCCAGCAGCGCGAGCCCCCAGAGGGCCAGGCCGAGCGCGCCCTGGGCCACCAGCCACGCCTCGACCTCGCCGGCCACGCCCGCCCTGAAGACGAGGAGGATGACCACGGCGAGGACGAGGGTGAGGCCGACGAGGGCGGCGATCAACGCCAGGGCGCCCCAGCGCTTGTTGATGGCGGCGCAGAAGTAGCCGCTGACGAAGAAGAGCATGGCTATGACGAAGTAGGCGAGGAACGCCGTGCCGGGCGCGTCGCCGCCAAGCGAGGGGAGGGTCACGTAGCCGTTCATGCCCCAGCCGTGGGTGGCGCGCTCGATCACGCCGATCGCGGCAAACGCGGCGGCCAGCATGCCGGAGGTGAGGGCCGCCGTGAGGAGGGTGCCGAGGTGGAAGTCGCGTCGGGTGATGCTCAGGGCCTGGGAGAACGGGAACGTGAGCGTCAGCGCCTGCACGCCCACGACCAGGAAGGACCAGAGGGGAGCGCCGGCGGCGCCGAAGCCGTACTTCGCCTCGCTGGTGGGTATGAGCGCGAACACGAGCAGGGCCAGCAGCAGCGCGCCGGCGAGGATGAGCAGGGGCATGTACACGTAGGTGGTGCGGTTGAGTAGCTGTAGCCTCACGACCTTGATCACGTTCGTCATCCGCGGCTCCTTCCCTCGTCGGGCCGGGCGCTCCGGCCGGGTTCGGTGATGCGGACGATCAGTTGTTGAAGCGAGACGGGCGCGACCTCGAGGCCGCGGGCGGCGAGGCGGGCGCGCTCCTCGCCCTCGAGCCGCCCGAGCACGGTGACGGAGGCGACCCGGCCGAGCCGCTCGGTGTGGATGACCTCGCGCCCGGCCGCGAAGGCCTCGACGGCGCTCGAGGCGCCCACGACGTTGACGGCGCGGCCGCGCGCGTCGTCGGCGCTCTCGTCCATCACGACGCGGCCGCCGTCGAGCACGACGATGCGTTCGAGCAGGCTCGCCACCTCGTCGATCAGGTGCGACGACAGGACGATGGTGCGGGGGTGATCGGCGTAGTCCTCCAGCAGCCGGTCGTAGAAGGTCTGGCGCGCCGCGGCGTCGAGGCCGAGGTACGGCTCGTCGAAGAACGTGATCTCGGCCCGGGCCGCCATGCCGATGGTGACGCCCACGGCGGAGAGCTGCCCGCGCGACAGGCGCCTCACCGGCTTGTGGAGCGGGAGCTGGAAGTCGGCCACGAGCCGGTCTGCCAGGGACTGGTCCCAGGCGGCGAAGAAGAGGCGCGCCATGGCGAGGGCGTGCCCGACCTTGACGCCGTCCGGGTACTTCTGGTTCTCGCGGACGAAGCAGGTGCGCCGCAGGACGCGCGAGTTCTCGTAAGGCTCCTCGCCGTACACCTTGACGGCGCCGCTGGTCGGGAACGCTTGCGCCGTGATCATCGACATGAGCGTCGTCTTGCCGGCGCCGTTGCGACCGAGCAGGCCGTAGATCACGTCCTTCTCGAGGGCCAGGCCCACGTCGTCGAGTGCGAGGGTCGCGCCGTAGCGCTTGGTCAGGTGGTTGACTTCGACTACCGTGTTCATCGCTGCTTCCTTCCCGCGAAGTGCTCCCGCAGGAGTGCGGTGAGCGCGGTCTCGTCGAGGCCGAGCTTCTCGGCTTCGACCACGAGCGGTTCTACGTAGCTGGCGGCGAACGCCGCTCGCCGCTCGGCGAGCAGGGCGCGCCTCGCGCCCGGCGCCACGAACATGCCGATGCCACGCTGCTTGGCCAGGATCCCCTTGTCGACGAGCAGGTTGACGCCCTTCGCTGCCGTGGCGGGGTTGAGCCGGTAGAACGCCGCGAGCTCGTTCGTGGAGGGCGCCTGGGCGTCCTCGGGCAGGCTGCCGTCGACGATCGAGTCCTCGATGCGTTCGGCGATCTGCAGGAACAGTGGTCTGGTGTCGTCGATCGTCCGGCCTCCGCTTCCTTGGTTCATTAGTCGAGTAATGAACCGATGGAGTGTACGGCTTGGCGCGGTGTCCGTCAAGTGCGGCCGCGCCATGACCCATGTCAACGCGCTACCGCGAATCGGAACGGTTCAATTCGAGGGCTATGCACCGGGCAGCGGTACGCCGCCCGCCGCGAACGAGTACCCTGACCCAGGCGAGCCACGCCGCGGCCGGAACCGGCACAGCGTGGTCGCTCGCCATGGCAACTCAGCAGGAGGCAAGTCGATGTCCAACGTGATCGGTCCCGAAGTCCTCGCGCCCAGCGCCCCGCCAAGGTCGAGCTGATGGCCCAGACCTCGCCGGTGCTGGCCGTCAAACGTCCGCTCACGGTCAGCAAGACCAGCGTCGAGCCCGTCGCCGACAGCGACAAGCGCTGGACGAGCCTCATCTACTCCTACGCCGGCGCCGCCACGTTCTGGCTCATCTGGGGCACCCTGGTCGGCCTGTACCTGAGCTACAAGTTCGCGGCGCCCGACGTCGACCACATCTCGTGGCTCTCCTACGGGCGGCTCCGGCCCGTGCACACGAACACTGTGTTCTGGGGCTGGTCGTCGCTCGCCATGATCGCCGCGGCGCTCTACGTGGTGCCGCGCACGAGCATGCGCCGGTTGTGGTCGTACCCCCTCGCCTGGGTAGCCTTCTGGCTCATCAACGTCTCGGTCCTGGCCGGCGACGTGATGCTGATGGCCGGCATCAACAACGCCGGTCAGGAGTACCGCGAGTACATCTGGCCCGTGCAGCTGGTGTTCGCCGTCGGCGTCATCCTGGTGGCCTACAACCTCGCGCGCACCATCGCCGACAGGGGCATCGAGGAGATCTACATCTCCAACTGGTACATCATGGCGGCGTTCCTATGGACCATCCCGCTCGTGGTCTTCGCCTACATCCCCTTCTACCAGCAGAACGCCATCAGCCAGACCGTCATCCAGGGCTACTACATGCACATGGGCGTGGGCATGTGGTTCACGCCGTTCGTGCTGGGGCTCACCTACTACGTGCTGCCCAAGCTGCTCAACAAGCCCATCTACTCCTACTCGCTCGGCGTGTTGGCGTTCTGGGCGCAGCTGATCTTCTACACCATGATCGGCGCCCACCACTTCATCTTCGCCCCGACCCCGTGGTGGATCCAGACTGTCGCCATCATCTTCAGCGTCGCCATGATCATCACGCTCGCGGCCGGCACGGGCAACTTCCTGCTGACCATGAGGGGCGAGGGGCGCACCATCGCGCGCTCGTACAGCCTCCCCTTCATCCTGGCCGGCGTGATCTCGTACTTCCTCTTCTCGGCGCAGGGGTCCCTCGAGGCCATCCGCAGCCTGCAGGGGATCTGGCACTTCACCAACTACACCGTCGCCCACTCGCACCTGACGATGTACGGCTTCGTCGTGCTCCTCATCTGGGGCGCCCTGTACGGCCTGCTACCGCGCCTCACGGGCCACGAGCCGCCCGCCTTCTGGGTGGGCGTGCACTTCTGGTTCGCCGTCGTGGGGCTCACGCTCTACTCGTTCGCGCTGATGATCGGCGGCAGCGTCCAGGGCCTCAGCTGGATGAGCGGCTCCCCGTTCATCGAGTCCGTGAAGGCCATGGCGTCGTTCTGGCTGTGGCGCGCCGTCGGCGGCACGCTCATGTTCCTGAGCCACATCATCTTCGCCTTCAACATGTGGGCAATGCGGCCCCGCGCCGCCACCAGTAGTGCGGCCGCCCCGGCGGCCACCGAGGTGGCGCAGTGAACCTCCACAAGAACCACTGGCTCCTCTTCAGCGTGACGTTCTTCGTGTTCGTCGGCCTCTCGCTGATCATCGCCATCTTCCCCGCCATGTGGGTGCAGGACAACTCCGAGCCGCTGCCGGGAGCCGTGCCCCTCACGGCGCTCGAGCGCGAGGGGCTCGGCGTCTACGTCGCCGAGGGGTGCGTGGCCTGCCACACCCAGCAGGTGCGTCCGCTCGAGATGGATCAGGCGTGGGGACGCCCCGCCGCGCCCGGCGACTACGCCTACGTCACGCCCCTCGGCGTCTGGGCGCCCTACGCCCCCGCCGTGCTCGGCAGCGAGCGCAACGGCCCGGACCTGACGAACGTCGGCGCGCGCCAGGCGAGCGACGTGTGGCAGTACATCCACCTCTACAACCCGCGCGCGGTGGTCCCCGACTCGGTCATGCCCGCCTACCCGTGGCTCTTCGACCGCGTCGCCGACGCGCCCCCCGGCAAGGCCGTGCCCGTCCCCGCCGCGTTCGCGCCGAAGGACGGCTCGAAGGTCGTCCCCAACGCACGCGGCGAGGCGCTCGTCGCCTACCTGCTCTCCCTGAAGCAGGTGTCGCTGACGGCCGCGCCGGCCGCCGAGGCCGCACCCGCCGCCGCAACGTCGGCGGCCACGGAAGCGCCCGGGACCGCCCCCGCCACTGAAGTTCCCGCGGCCGCCCCGCCCGCGGCCGCGCCCGAAGCGCCTGCCGCCGAGACTCCGGCCGCCGAGGCGGCCGCCGCCGAGCCGTCTGCCGCCGAGGTCCCCGCCGCCGAACCGTCTGCCGCCGAGCCGGCCGCCGCCGAGCCCGTGACCCAGGGCGCCGCTGCGGCCACGACGGGGTCGGCCACCACCGAGGCCGCCACCACCGAGGCCGCCACCGCCGAGGCCGCCACCACCGAGGCCGCCACCACCGAGGCGGCGCAGCCCGCCGCGCCCGTGGAATGGGACGAGGCGCTCGGCGAGTCGACGTTCATGGCCTCCTGCGCGGCTTGTCACCAGGCGACGGGGCAGGGCATCGTGGGCGCCTTCCCGCCCCTGGTGGGCAACGCGGTGGTCGGTGCCGACGACCCGGCCGAACACATCGCCACGGTGCTTTACGGCAAGCCGGGGGGCGGCGTGATCGACGGCGTGACCTACACCTCTCCCATGCCGCCCTTCGCCGCCCAACTCAGCGACGAGCAGATCGCGGCCGTCATCAACCACGAGCGCACCAGCTGGGGCAACTCGGCCACGCTCGTGACGCCCGATGCCGTCGCGGCCGCCAGGAAGGCAGGACAGTGACCCAGCTACTCCGCCTCGTGACGACGTTGCAGCACGAGATGCACGGCGCGGCCGCGGCCGCGGCCGGCGCCGCCCAGCCCGACGACTTCTCCCTGCGGACGGCGGACCATCACGCCATGGCGCCGCAGGGGGGTTACGAGTACGTGCTCGTGATCATCGGCGTCGTCGTGACCGTGCTGCTGACCATCTACACGATCAAGCTACTCGTCAAGCCCGGCGAGGTCGGCCCCGGACACATCAAGCGCAAGATATTGACGGGCGACCGGTGAGGGGGGCGGCATGACCGACCGTAACGAAGAGGGCCGCCGCGCGGACGAGGCCGCCGCCACGGTCACGGGCGGCGCCGGCGCGGCCGGGGACCAGACCCGCGTCGACGTCTACCTGGACGGCGGCGAGCAACCCATCGTCAGCTACCGCCCGCCGGTCAGCTTCGAGCTCGACTCCACTCAGCTGGAGGACGGGCAGCACGTCCTGCGCATCGAGGCGTTCGACTCGAGCGGCAACAAGGGCGTTCGCACCGTGCCTTTCAGCGTCAGGAACGGACCCGGCATCGCCGTTCACGGAATAACGCCCGGCGACGTCCTCGACGGCAAGATCGAGGTGCTGGTCAACTCGTACGGCGGCGTGGGCGAGAAGGCGTGGGAGCCGTCGCGAGCGGAGACGCCAGCCCCCATCCCCACCTGGACCTGGGTGCTGGTGCTCCTGATCGCTGCGTTCGGCGTGTTCTACGGCGTGCGTCACTGGAACCCGTCGGCGGACTTCGCGGCCACGCCGACCTTCAGCTCGACCACCGTCCAGACCAGCCAGGCGCCGGGCGCCGCCGCCGGCCCGGCCGGCGCTCCCAGTGGTCAGGGTGGCGGAGCCAAGGGCGAGGCGCTCTACGCCAACCTCTGCTCCGCCTGCCACCAGGCCACCGGCCAGGGCCTGCCCGGCGTCTTCCCGCCGCTGGCGGGCGACCCGGTCGTCACGGCCGACGACCCCACCGAGCACATCACCACCGTCCTGCACGGCAAGCAGGGCTCCACCATCGACGGGGTGACCTACGCCTCCGCCATGCCCGCCTTCGCGGGCCAGCTCTCCGACGAGGAGGTGGCCGCCGTGATCAACCACGAGCGGACCAGCTTCGGGAACGCCGCGCCGACCGTCACGGCGGAGCAGGTCGGCGCCCTGCGCTGAGCGGTCCCCCGAGAGGGCGTTGTCGTGGTGGGTGCACCGGACGAGGTGCGCCCACCACCCGGTGGCGCCCGACGTCAGTCGCCGAAGAGCGCCTCCGACAAGAGCACGACGTCCACGTCGGCTGCCGCGAGGTGCGCCAGGATCGACGCCAGGTCCTCCATGTAGTAGTAGGTGTCGACGTCAGAGCCGCGGGGGTAGACCTGGTGGAACACGAGCACCAGCCAGGCGCGCTCGGTGGCGGCCCGGTCT
>Ga0226835_1001274_pt1 | contig 14572 bp, 13 predicted proteins | sample LAC_MetaG_1_FD_163627 | JGI IMG/M metagenome (GOLD analysis project Ga0226835, IMG submission 163627) | Anaerobic ammonium oxidizing microbial communities from anammox membrane bioreactor (MBR) in UC Berkley, California, United States -... | ecosystem: Engineered > Bioreactor > Anaerobic >...
AAATTGGCTCTCCATCCACGTGAACTTTCGAAGCCCCACGAGCCAGGGGCCTGCTCGAAGGCCGAAGTCTGACATGGTTGATACACAGCGATTCACGGGCCGCTTTCCCGAGCAGCCGACCGGAGACGGGATGCTCCAGGTTGGCTCGGTCTTGCAGGGCCGCTACCGCATCACCGGCGTCATTGGCGTGGGCGGGATGGGCTCGGTTTATCAGGCGCGCGACCTGCGGTTCCCCAATGTGGTGCGCTATGTGGCCGTCAAGGAAATGCTCAACCTGACGACCGACCAGGGCATGCGCGAGATGACTTTGCGGACATTCGAGCGTGAGTCCGATATGCTGGCGTCGCTGAGCCACCCCGCCATCCCCGGCATCTACGATTACTTCCCCAGCAAGACGCGCGCCTATCTGGTGATGGAGTATATCAACGGGCGTGACCTGGACGCGATCCTGAGCGCGTCCAACGAGCGGCTACCCGTATCGCTGGTGCAGCAGTGGGCGGTCGAGCTGTGCGATGTGCTTGGCTACCTGCACGCGCAGGAGCCAGAGCCGATCATCTTCCGTGACGTGAAGCCGTCCAACATTATGATCGACCAGCACGGGCGCCTGCGCCTGGTGGACTTTGGGATCGCCAAGATCTTCCAGCAGGGCCAGAAAGGCACGATGATCGGCACGGAAGGCTATTCCGCCCCAGAGCAGTACCGGGGTGAAGCTAACCCGGCAAGCGATGTCTACGGCATTGGGGCGACGCTCCATCACCTGCTTACGGGCCGCGATCCACGGCTGGAACCGCCCTTCACCTTTGCGGACCGCCCGATCCGCGAGGTGAATCCGGACGTGCCGCCTGAGTTCGAAGCGGTCGTGATGAAGGCGCTGTCCTTTGACCCGGCGGATCGCTATCCAAACGCAGGGGCGATGAAAGAGGCGCTGCTGCAGATCGTGGGTCCGGCTCCGGTGGCTGGCGCTCAGCCTGCTGCTGCTCATGTAGACGAGAGCGCCATCTGGGACACGGCCAGTTCTGGCGTGGCCGCGCTGTGGCGGTTCTGCTGCGAAGACGAGGTGCGTTCTTCGCCGGTGGTGCACCGCGGGGTCGTGTACGTCGGGGCGTACGACAATAACCTGTATGCGCTCAACGCGGCTGACGGGACGTTCCGCTGGAAGTATCCGACCTCAGAGGGGATCTCGTCGTCTCCGGCAGTGGCCGATGCCGAAAACCTAGTGCTGTTTGGGTCGCTCGATCAACTGCTGTATGCCGTCGATACGCGGCTCGGGCAGCTTAGCTGGACGGTTGCCACCCATGGAGCGGTGCAGTCGTCTCCGGCGATCGCTCATGGGCATGTCTTCTTCGGCAGCGACGATGGCAATCTCTACGCCGTGCGGCTGGCAACGGGTCGCGTGCAGTGGAAGTGGCCGGGGGGCGTGCCTATTCGCTCGCGTCCGCTGGTTGCCGGCGAGATGATCGTGGTTGGGCTGGAATCCGGCGACGTCGTTGGGATCGACCTGGCGGGCCAGATGATCTGGCGCTTCAAGGCAAAGCGAGCAGTGGTCTCGTCACCGGCTGAGCGCGATGGGCTGGTGTTCTTCGGGTCGATGGACTGGCATGTGTACGCGTTGGATCTGGCTCGCGGCTGGAAGGTCTGGTCCTTCCGCACCAACAAGCCTGTCGTTTCGTCCCCGGCGATCGGTGAAGACAAGCTGTTCATCGGCTCGGTCGACGGGAGTCTCTACGCGCTCGATCTGTCGAGCGGCAAGGAAAAATGGCACTTTGAGACCGCCGGCCAGATCACGTCGTCGCCCGTTTACTCCGAAGGGGCCGTGTATTTCGGCGGCATTGATGGGAAAGTGTACAGCGTCGAGGCCAAATCGGGGCGGTTGCGGTGGAGTTACGAAACCGGCGGACCTATTCCATCCTCTCCGGCGTTGTATGAAGGGGTGGTCTACATTGGCTCGATGGACCATTGTATTTACGCCTTGAAAGCCTAACCCGTGCGGGGAGATACGCTGATGAACTTCTTGCGCCGCGTGTTTGGCCTGACGGATGCTTCACGGTCCGCCGATGACGAAGGGATCCAGATTACTCAGGAATTCGAAGCGGAGACGCGCCCTGAGGAGCCAGTCATTGAAGCGCCGCACGATGGTGCGACACCTGTCGCGCCGAACGGGGGAGCCGGCACTGGCGCAGACGCGGACACCGATCCGCTGCTCGAAGAGAGCCTGGGGATGATGATCGGGACGCGACCGCTGCCGCACCTGGAAAGTGTGATGCTCCGGCCGGGCCAGCGCCTCACCTTCGGGCAGTTAAGCGATATCGGGATGGTGCGGACCAACAACCAGGACGCGATCCTTTCCGTCCATGTGTCCAGCGCCAGCACCGACGATCTGCCCGAGTTTGGGTTGTTCATCGTGGCGGACGGCATGGGCGGGCATCATGATGGGGAGAAAGCGGCGTCGATCACGACGCGGATCGTGACGCAGTACGTCATGGGAGAAATCTTCATGACGATGCTGGAACAGAAGATGGATGATCCGGACCGGCCCGCAATCACCGAGGTGCTGCGCGAAGCCTTGCAGCGCGCCAACCGCGCCGTGTCCGAACAGATTCCTGAGGGGGGAACAACCGCCACCCTGGCGACCGTCATCGGCGACCTGGCGTACATCGCGCATGTGGGGGACAGCCGCGCATACCAGATCACCGATGAGGGCATCGAGCAAATCACGCGCGATCATTCCCTCGTCCAGCGGTTGATCGAGCTGGATCAACTGACCCCCGAGGAAGCGGCCGAGCATCCACAGCGCAATGTGCTGTATCGAGCCATCGGCCAGAATGAAACGCTCGATGTCGATGCGATCACACGGCGTCTGCCCCCGCGCTCGCGCCTGCTTCTGTGTAGCGACGGCCTGTGGAATCTCGTGCCCGAAGAGACGATCCGCGAGATTTCGGCCAGGCACAGCAGCCCGCAAGAAGTGTGTGAGCGGCTGGTCAAACTGGCCAATGAGCGGGGTGGGCCGGACAATATCAGTGTGATTGTCATTCAAGCCCCCGGTTAATCGCAGAAGGTGGCACCGATTCTTCATGGATGTATCGCGCAATCTCTACGCGATTTTGGGCGTTCCCTCGGATGCCACGCAGGACGATATCAGGGAAGCGTATCGCCTCGCCGCACGCCGGTTCCACCCTGATGCCAACCCGAACGAGGGGGCAGATCTGCAGTTCCGTGATATCGCCGCGGCCTATGAAATTCTCGGCAACCCACAGCAGCGGTATGCCTATGACGAGGCCCTGCGCGCGGTCGAAGCCCCCCCGGCGTACTTTTCGGTGCGAGTGACGCCAAGCAGGCGAGTGCTCAGCACCCTCGACGAACCGCAGGTCCTGTACTTGCTGCTGGAAATCGCGCCTCTGCGCGAGCTGGCGCGGCAGAAGCGCCCCGAAGTCCGGCTGAACCTGACGCTGGTCCTTGATCACAGCAAGTCGATGAAGGGGCTGCGCCTGGACAAGCTGAAGATCGCGGCCATTCAGATCATCGAGAATCTGAACAGCCAGGATCGGCTGTCGATTGTCAGCTTCAGCGACCGGGCCGATGTGTTGATCCCCGCCGGGGCCGTGGAAGACAAGACGGCGCTGCGGGCGCAGGTGAACATGATTCGAGCCGACGGTGGCACCGAGATCTATCACGGGTTGCGCGCCGGAATTGACGAATGCCGCAAGTATCTCAGCGATCGCTACGTCAACCATGTCATTTTGCTGACCGACGGGCGAACCTTTGGCGACGAAGAACGTTGCCTGGAGCTGGCGGAGAAAGCGGCAGCAGAGGGGATCGGCATCAGCGCCATGGGGATCGGCGAGGAATGGAATGACGAGTTCCTCGACGCGCTGGCCTCGCGCACCGGCGGGACCTCGACCTACGTTAACTCGCCGACGGCTGTGGTGCGCTTTCTCAATGAGCGGGTGCGCAGCCTGGGCGATACGCTTGCGGAACGCCTCAAACTGTCTGTGGCTCCAGACGCAGACGTGGTGCTCGAGTCGGTCTTCAAATTGCAGCCGAACCCGCAGCCGCTGGATATCACGCCGCAGCCTATCCCGCTCGGCTTGCTTGAGTTCAACCGGACGCTGACCTGTCTGATACAGCTTCAGATGCCGCCGAGCACGCGGACGGGTTTTCGCACCGTGGCGCGGCTCGATGTGTCGGGCAACATTCTGATGGCCGAGCGACAGGGGTACAAAGCCGTCAGCGATATATCGGTCGAGATTGCCGAGAATCCGCCCCCCGAAGATCCGCCGCCGGCGATTCTTGACAGCCTGGGCAAGTTGACTTTGTATCGGATTCAGGAAAAGGCTCAGCAATCGCTCGCGCAGGGGAACGTGGTCGAAGCGACGCGCCGCCTGGAGAACCTGGCCACCCGTCTTTTGGCATCCGGCCAGGACGAGCTGGCGCAGATGGCGATTATCGAAGCCCGGCGCGTGGCCAGCACGAGTGTGCTGTCTGAAGAGGGCCGCAAGACGCTGAAATTCGGCACGCGGATGCTGCTGGCGCTGCCCGAGCCAGAAGGCGATAGGGAATGAAGCTCTGTCCTTACTGTGCCCAACCGAATCGCGAAGGAGTGCTGTTCTGCGAGGAATGCGGGCAGCCGTTTATTGGCCCGCAGGCCATTATGGCAACCAGCCAGTTGATCCACGAAGAGCAGGGCGGCCTGCGAGGCCGCGTGACCTGGGGAACGGCGCGTTTCGACCGGCAGGCTGTCGTGGTGATGCGCATCCGCGACGTGCGCGAGCCGCTGACTCTGGTTCCCAAAGACGAAATCGTGTTGGGGCGATCGGACGCGCACTCGCACATCGTGCCCGACGTCGACATGGCACCGTATGGCGCTGCGGAGCAAGGTGTCTCGCGGCGGCACGCGGCGATCCGGCGCGGGGAGGATACCCTGACTCTGGTGGACCTGGGGAGCACGAATGGGACGCACCTGAACGGCCAGCGCCTGATCCCACACCAACCGCGCGTGCTGCGTGACGGCGACGAGATTCGCTTGGGCAAGCTTGTCTGCCATATATTCTTCAAAGAGTGGCCTGCTCACACGGAATCGCAGTGAGCTTTCACGAAGGGTGCGAGGTGATGCATACCATTTTCGTACATCTGGCGAACGAAGAACCATTTGTGGCCGAAGTGGAGACGCTGCCTTCTCCCACTGATCACGCGATCTTCTGCCTGAACCCGCGCAAGCGCGATGGGAAAGATCTGCATTATGTGCTGCCGGAAGTGCAGCAGATCATCGTCCCATGGTGGCGAATCAACTTCATTGAGGTGATGCCCAGCGGCGAAGAGGAAGAGATTGTTGCGTTCTACCGCGACTAAGCGGTCTGCGGAAGGATGTGAGATGGCGACAGGGAAACCTCCGCGCGCCGCACCACGCGACGCGAAGCGGATACTGGTAGTGGATGATGAGCCGCGGATGATCGGGTTCATCCGCATGAACCTGGAGCTGGAAGGCTATCAGGTGATCGAGGCGCACAACGGCCTGGAAGCCCTCGAGGCGATTCGCACGCAGCTTCCGGACCTGGTGTTGCTGGACGTCATGATGCCGCAGCTTGACGGGTTCGAAACGCTGCGGATGTTGCGCGAATTCTCGAATATCCCTGTGATTATGCTGACGGCAAAAGGCGAGGAAGACGATAAGGTTTTCGGGTTGGAGCTTGGCGCGGACGATTACGTAACCAAGCCGTTCGGCTCGCGCGAGCTTTCGAGCCGGGTGCGGGCGGTGCTGCGCCGGTTCGAAACGCCGACTGCCTCGCCGGAGACGGCCGTGCTGAAGATTGACGACCGCCTGAGCGTGGATTTCAACCGGCGCGAGGTGATCGTCAACGGGGAACACATCAAGCTGCGCCCGACCGAGTATCGGCTGCTCTATCATCTGATCGAGAATGCCGGCTGGACCGTCCCGCACGAGCAGCTTCTGGCAAAAGTGTGGGGATACGAGTACCGCGACGAAACGCACTACGTGCGCCTGTACGTCAACTATCTGCGCGAGAAGATCGAGGAAGACCCGGCCAACCCGAAGTATATCCTCACGGAGCGCGGCGTGGGCTATCGCTTTGTCGATTTCAAAAAGAACGCCGGCTAGCGCTGTCTGAGAGTTGTCCCGGTTCAGGCCCGGAACGCGCTCCGGGCCTGATGCGTCTTAGGGGGTGTCCTCGCTATCAGTGTCGGGCGTGTCATGGACCTCAAGCGCGATTGCCGCCAGCGCCGCGCGCGCAGAGACTCGCTGTGGCTCCAGCCAGCCTTCGGCCGTGACCATTTTCTCCAGATGGATGCGGATGGCGATGCGCTCCTCTTCGGTCAGGATGCGCCAGACGGCGCGCACCCGGCCGGCGTCGCGGCTGAGCAACTCCCCCCAGAGCGTTTCCAGATCCAGTTCGTCACTCATGCGCTTTTCTCCTCCTGAGCTGCCGGCGCTGCAACCCGACGCGCTTCCTGATGGGCGATGGCTGCCTGAACAAAGGCGCAAAAGAGCGGATGCGGACGGTTGGGCCGGCTGGCGAACTCTGGATGAAACTGGCTGCCGACCATGAAGGGGTGATCGACCACTTCCATAATCTCGACCAGCCGCCCGTCGGGACTGAGGCCGCTGAAGCGCGCGCCGCCGGCGATGAAGGCATCACGGTACTGGTTGTTGAACTCGAAGCGGTGGCGATGCCGCTCGTTGACCTGATCTGTGCCATACGCTGCGGCGGCGATCGACCCCGGCTGCAACACGCAGGGATACAGACCCAGACGCATCGTGCCACCCAGGTTGGCGACGCTGTGCTGGTCCGGCATCAGGTCGATGACCGGGTGCTCGGTGGTGCCGTCGAACTCGGTGCTGTTGGCGTCGTCCAGCCCCAGGACGTTGCGTGCGAACTCGATGCACATGATCTGCATGCCCAGGCACAGCCCCAGGTACGGCGTCTTATGGACGCGGGCGTATTCCGCCGCATCGATCTTCCCTTCAATCCCGCGATAGCCGAAGCCCCCCGGCACAACGATCCCATCCACACGCTCCAGCAGCGCCGTGCCCTTTCCCTTCTCCAGATCGCTGGCATGGATCCATTCGACTTCCAGCCGGCGGTTATGCGCTACGGCGGCGTGGTTGAGTGCCTCTTTGACGCTCATATAAGCATCGCGCAGTTCGACGTACTTGCCGACGATCGCGATGCGCAGCGGTTGTTCGACGTGGCGCATACGGGCGACCAGATCGCGCCAGTCATCCAGGTCGGGCCGTCCGGCGTTCAGATGAAGCTGCTCGACGATATAGTCGCCCAACCCCGCGTCTTCGAGCAGCAATGGAACCGCGTAGATGTTGTCCGTCGTCTCGAGGGGGATGACCGCGCGCTCTTCGACGTCGCAGAACAGGGCGATCTTGCGCACGAGATCGTCGGTGACCGGGTAATCGGTGCGTGCCAGAATCACCTGTGGCTGAATACCGAGGCTGCGCAGCTCGCGCACGCTGTGCTGTGTAGGCTTCGTCTTCAGCTCGCGCGTGGCGCCGATATATGGCAGAAAGGTGACGTGGATGTACAGCGTTTGATCGCGGCCCACGTCGGCGCGAAGCTGCCGGATCGCTTCGAGAAAAGGCTGGCCCTCGATGTCTCCGACCGTGCCGCCGACCTCGACGATGATGACGTCGGGATCGGTGTTCTGGCCGACGAGCGCGATTCGTCGTTTGATCTCGTTGGTGATGTGCGGGATGACCTGGATCGTGCCGCCCAGGTAGTCGCCGCGCCGCTCCTTGCTGATCACTTCGGCGTAGATCTGCCCCGATGTGACGTTGCAGGTGCGGTCGAGGTTTTCGTCGATAAAGCGCTCGTAGTGGCCGAGGTCGAGATCGGTCTCGGCGCCATCGGCGGTGACGAAGACCTCGCCGTGCTGGTAGGGACTCATGGTACCCGGATCGACGTTCAGATAGGGGTCGAGCTTCTGGATCACGACTTTCAGCCCGCGCGCTTTGAGGATGCGCCCAATCGCGGCGGCGGTCACACCTTTGCCGACCGAACTGACGACTCCACCCGTACAGAAAATGTACTTCGGCATCTAGACCTCACCTATCTCCCTGCGCTGTTTCCTACCGGTCCATAAAAAGAGCGACGGGGAGATGAGGCCGCAGCGCTGTCTCCCCGCCGTGTGCTTGGATATCCAGCCCGGCCGTCCGCCAGGCAGCGATTCTTTCGCTTATACCAGCTTCTCAAGATCTTCCGCCGCGCGCTTCATATCGAGGAAGACCAGGCCCAGCTTGGCGCCGTCGCGGACGAGCGCCGTCAGGACTGCTTCCTCGCCGATCGACATCAGAATGACGAAGCCTTCGCTGCCGCGAATGTAGACCTGTTCCAGCGCGCCACGTCCCAGCTCAGTCGCGATGCGCTCGCCGAGCGACAGCATCGCGGCGGACATGGCCGACACCCGATCTTCTTCTGCATCAGATGGCAGCGCCGACGCCATGATCAGGCCATCCACGCTGACCACGGCGGAAGCGGCGATATCGGGCGCACCCACCTGCAACTCGCGCAGGCGATCGACCATTAATTCGGTCCGCGATTTTGCCATGCCGGGCGGCTCCTTGTTGGCGTGACGCTGGAACACGCAGACGGGCCTATCCGCTGCGAGACCGCCTGCATGATAGCATATGGCCCTGGCCGCGTCAACCGGGATGCGCGCTTGTGCCTTGCCGGCCATGTGGATTAGGATAAGGCGGTAGTCGGGCTTGCCTGGCGACGCCAGCAGACGGGCTTTGGTGTACGGTCCGCCGGCGTGCCATGCCGGGCAGATGGCGCGACACAAGGCAGTGGTAGATGACGGAATGGATGCGCAAACATGGCTTCAACCTCTCGCGTAGTTGTCGTCGATCCCCGGCACGAGCTGGCCGGTATTGTGCGTGGAGCCGTGGCGCTGCTGGCCCGGCAGGCGGTGCTGGTCGAAGTGCCCGGCGCGGAAGAAGCCCTGGCCGAGATCGAGCGCGGCGCTGTCGACCTGTTGGTGACGGCGTCAAGCCTGCCCGGCGACCTTGACGGCGTTGGGCTGGCCGACCGCGTGTCGCATCTGGCTCTGGGCACGCGTGTGATAGTCCTGGCCGAGTATGATGATCCCCGCCCGGATCCGGCTGTGCTGGAGCAGGCGCGCTTCCAGTACTATGTCCGCCCCGCAGCCGAGCCATTCTTGCGCGGGATTCGAGCCGCGCTGGAAGGTCTGCCCGCCGCGAGCGTGACTGAGCAGGTCGAGCCAGGCGCGGATACGCTGCCCGATGTCCCGCCGGTTGATCTGCGTGCGGTGCGGGCGATTGTGCTGCCGTTGATGCGCGATGTGGGGGCGATGGGGGTGGTTCTGGTTGACCGGCTGGGGCGGGTGCTGATCGACGAAGGCGCGACCGGCTACCTGGATCGCGAGCGGTTGGCGGTGGCGCTGGCCCCATCTTTTGCGCGCACCGGCCAGGTGGGGGAGCTGGTCGGCGGACGGGCGTGGGCGATGCACTACTATGACGGCGAGCGCCTTGATTTGTATGCCCTGTCGCTCGGCCTGCACTACTTCCTGTGCCTGCTCTTCGAAGGCTCGAACCGGGCAGCGATGGGCGCGGTGGCGGTCTTTGGCCGGCGGGCGGCCGAGCAAATCATCGAGCGGATGGGTGCGTCAGCGTTCCAGATCGTCGAACAGGCCGCCGGATCGGCTGCGGACACGGAGACGGAGCGTGAGGCAGTACGGGTGCCGGACGTAGCAGAAGAACCCGTACCGGCGGCTGCAGCGGATGCACTGCGGCTGGAGCCGCTGCCGGATTCTGCGTTTGACCCCGACGCGCTGTTCACGCAAGACGTGGACGAGCGGCTCGCCGATCGCCTGTTCGACCCGGAGACGCTGGGCGAAATGGCCGCCTCTTTCGGCCCGGATGAAGACGAGCAAGTCGACCTGGACACCGCGCGCGATCTCGGCCTGCTGGACGAGCAGACCTGACCCCACGCGCATCCTGGCCGCCCAACGGTGATCTTTGACCGCGCAAAAAGGTGTGAAGCGTACTTGTCCGCGCGGGCAGCCTGCCGCTAAAGTAGGGAAGCCGCACGGACACCGGTTGGGTGGGCCGTGCGCAATAACGTTTCCCGAGACTGTTACGGAGAGAACAGCCTATGGTTAGTTCATCAGTCGTGCCGACCGATCTTGAAATCGCCCAGGCGGCGAAGGTTCGCCCGATTCTGGAGATCGCTGAAAAGCTGGGCTTGACTATTGACGATCTCGACCTCTACGGCCGCACGAAGGCTAAGGTTCACCTGTCTGTTTTGGAGAAGTTCAAAGACCGCCCGTACGGTAAATATGTGGACGTGACCGCCATCACGCCGACGCCGCTCGGTGAAGGCAAAACGACCACCACAATCGGTCTGACGCAAGCGCTGGGACGCCTGGGCTACAACGCGGTAACCTGCATCCGCCAGCCGAGCATGGGACCCACTTTCGGGATCAAGGGCGGGGCCGCCGGCGGCGGGTACAGCCAGGTGATCCCGATGGAAGAGTTTAACCTGCATCTGACCGGTGACATTCACGCGATTTCCGTGGCGCACAACCTGGTTGCGGCAGCCATCGACACGCGCATGTACCACGAGAGCCGGCAGAGCGACGAGGCGCTGGCGCGGCGTGGCGTCAAGCGCCTGGATATTGACCCGGACTCGATCACGTGGAACCGCGTGGTCGATGTCTGCGATCGTTCGCTGCGCCAGATTAAGATCGGCTTCAACGACGACAAGCTGCAAGACGGCCGTCCCAGCCCGATCTTTCCGCGCAGCACCGGGTACGATATCACGGTCGCCAGCGAGTTGATGGCAATCCTGGCGCTCACCACGGGGCTGCAAGACCTGCGCCAGCGCGTCGCGCGCGTCGTTGTCGGGACTACCCGCAGCGGGCAGCCGGTGACGCTGGAAGACCTGGGCGTTGCCGGTGCGGTGACGGTCCTGCTCAAAGACGCGATCATGCCAAATCTGATGCAGACGCTGGAAGGGCAGCCGGCGTTTGTGCATGCCGGCCCCTTTGCCAACATCGCCCACGGTAACAGCAGCATCCTGGCCGATCAGATCGCGCTGCGGCTGGGCGACTATGTTGTGACCGAAAGCGGCTTCGGCGCCGACATCGGTATGGAGAAGTTCTTCAACATCAAGTGCCGCTACTCGGGGCTGATCCCGAACGTGGTGGTGCTGGTGGCGACGATCCGCGCGCTGAAGATGCACGGAGGTGGCCCGAAAGTCACGCCCGGCCAGCCGCTTGACCCGGCCTATACCAGCGAAAACCTGGCGCTGCTCGAAGCGGGTGGCGCGAACCTGGCCAAACATATCGACATCGCGCGCAAGTTCGGCGTGCCGGTTGTGGTAGCGGTCAATCGTTTCCCGACCGATACCGACGCGGAAGTGGCGCTGGTGAAGAAGATCGCCGACGAAGCGGGAGCCGAAGCAGCGGTCATGTCCGATCACTGGGCGCGTGGGGGGGCTGGCGCGATTGAGCTGGCCGAGGCGGTGGTCGACGCCTGCCAGAAACCCAGTAACTTCCGGTTCCTCTATCCGCTCGATCTGCCGATCAAGGACAAGATCGAGATCATCGCGCGCGAGATCTACGGCGCCGATGGAGTGGAGTACCGTCCGCAGGCCGAGGAACAGATCGAACGCTATGAACGTGCGGGATATGGTAATCTGCCCATCTGTATGGCGAAAACCCACCTGAGCCTGAGCCACGATCCGTCGCTCAAGGGTGTGCCGACCGGATTCACGATCCCGGTGCGCGAAGTGCGCGCCAGCGTGGGGGCAGGCTTTGTGTACCCGCTGGTGGGCGAGATGAGCACGATGCCCGGCCTGCCCACAACGCCGGCGTTTATGAACATCGACATCGACGAAAAGGGGAACGTCGTCGGGCTGTTCTGAGGCGCGCGCCGCGTGTTTGGAGCGCGGCTATTCCCATTGACCCGGTTGTGATAAGATGCGTGCATCGGATTGAGGTCCGATGCACGTTTCGATCTGGTTCAGGGAGAGGGAATAACGCATGTCCACCGCCGAGGATGCGATCGCCCGGGCGAAGCGAGCGTACCGGGCGGGCCAGCGCGCCGAAGCGCGGCAGATTCTGCTGAACCTGCTTCAGCATGACGCGCATCATGAAGCTGCCTGGCTGCTGTTGAGCGCCCTAGTGGAAACACCTGCCGAGCAACGCACTTGCCTGGAGAACGTTCTGACGCTTAACCCGACACATGAGGCGGCGCGCAAGGGGCTGGAAGCCATCGAGCGCAAGTTGAACCGTCACGCCGGACCATCTCGTCTGGCGCCCGCCGACGACCCCTGGGCGGACGTTTCCGGCGGCGATTTCGCGCGGCACGATCCGGACGCGCCAGTCACCAGTGTTGAGTGGTCGCGAGACGAGGGCGCGGCGGTGTACGGCAGCGGGAAGCAGATCACGCTGCCGACCGGGCAGGAGTATGACGAGTGGGTGCGCAGTCTGCGGATCAGCACAGACGCCCCGGCTGACGAGGCGAAAGTGCCGCCGTTTGTGGCCGAGGATCTCGGCCCATTTGGCGACACCGCTTTCATGGTGGATACGCATCCGTTTGCGGGTGATCCGGCGTTCGATGCCTTGTCTGGCAATAGCGCGCCTTTCTTCCAGGCCGATGACGAGATGCCAGTGGAATATCCCGGTAGTCCCGGCCCAAGCCAGGGCGGGCGCGTGTGGGGGGCCGACCCGGCGCCCCGGCAGCCCGACCCGGACCACGCGCCTCGCCGGACGCGTCACGAGTTCTCGTTTGAGCCGGACGACGAGGACGAGCTGCCCGCTGCGCCGCTGCCCTCCGCCAGCCCTGTACGGCCCGCCGCTGCGCCCGCGCCGGTCCGGGCAGCGGCCGCTCATGAGCCTGAAGCATCCGGTCCGGACGTATTCTTCAAGTACATCCCGCCGGAGATCACCGCGCCCTCGGGCGGCTCTGGACGGCGCACGGTGGCGCTGGCGGCTGGCGTCGTCGTGCTGATCGCTGCGAACATCGCGGCGCTGGCGGCGTTGCTGGGTGCCGTATAGTGCCAGGCGCTTGCCAGGGACGGAAACGATGCCGGAGTTCTTGCAGGTCTTGCCTCCCGATGCGGCGCGGGCGCGCTGGCTGGATGCGGTTACCCATCGTGTCAACGAGGAATATGTTCGGGCCGAGGACGCGCTGGGCCGGGTAATCGCCCGCGCGCTCGCCAGCCCTGAGCCGCTTCCCGCCTTTCGCCGCGCGACGGTTGATGGCTACGCGGTGTGCGCGGCGGATACCTTTGGGGCGACTGACGCGCTGCCGGCCTATTTGCGTGTTGTGGGCGAAGTGCGCATGGGCGAGCGGGCGTCCGTGGCGCTCCGGACCGGGGAAGCGGTTCTCATTCACACCGGCGGGATGCTTCCGGACGCGGCGGATGCCGTGGTGATGATCGAGCACACGCAGGAATTCACGCCGGGCGAGATCGAGGTGATGCGCCCGGTCGCGCCGGGGGAGAACGTCGTGCAGGTTGGCGAGGACGTGATGCCCGGCGCGGTGATCCTGCCGGCCGGGCGTCGCGTCATGCCGCAGGACATCGGCGGGCTGCTGGCCGTTGGTGTGGCCGGCGATGTGCCGGTGATGTGCCGCCCGCGTGTGCACATCTTCTCGACCGGTGACGAGCTGGTGCCGCCCGAAACCGGCACACTGGGGCCGGGGCAGATCCGTGACATCAACAGCGGGACCATCGGAGCGCTCTGCCGCCGGGCCGGGGCCGAGGTGATCCATGGCGGCATCATCCCGGACCAGCCGGGTGCGCTGCTCGTCGCGCTCGAAACCGCGCTTCCACGGGCCGATTTGCTGGTTGTGACGGCGGGCAGCAGCGTCAGCGTGCGTGATCTGACTGCCGACGCAATCGACCGGCTAGGCGAGCCGGGCGTGCTGGTGCACGGCGTCGCGGCGCGCCCCGGCAAGCCGACGATTCTCGGCGCAGCAGGTGGCAAACCGGTGATTGGGCTGCCGGGGAATCCGGTCTCGGCGTTTGTGATGTTCACGCTGTTTGGCCTGCCAGCGATTGCGCATCTGCTCGGCGCTGCTGCATCGCCTCAGATCGCGGTCCCGGCGCGTGTCAGCCGCAACATCCCGTCCAGCGCCGGGCGCGAGGATTATGTTCCGGTGCGCCTGGTGCAGCGCGACGGCGAGCAATGGGCCGAGCCGGTGCTCGGTAAAAGCAACCTGATTTTCACCCTGATCGGGGCGGATGGGCTGCTGCGTGTCGCTCTGGACGCCACCGGCCTGCGGGAAGGGGCCTGGGGAGAGGTGATCTTGTTCGTATGACGGAGCCGGGAGATCGCGCGATCTATCTGGAAGATGTCCCGATGGCCGAGGCACAGCGCCGGCTTCAAGCGGCGCTGGAGTCGGCGGGGCGATGGGAGCCGCTGCCGGGCGAGCGGGTGGCCCTTGATGACGCGCTCGGTCGGGTGACCGCGGCGCCGATCTACGCGCGCATCAGCTCGCCGCACTACCACGCCGCAGCGATGGACGGCTACGCTGTCCAGGCTGCCGACACGCTCGGCGCGACCGAGACGAGGCCGATTGTCT
>Ga0226835_1001276_pt1 | contig 14543 bp, 13 predicted proteins | sample LAC_MetaG_1_FD_163627 | JGI IMG/M metagenome (GOLD analysis project Ga0226835, IMG submission 163627) | Anaerobic ammonium oxidizing microbial communities from anammox membrane bioreactor (MBR) in UC Berkley, California, United States -... | ecosystem: Engineered > Bioreactor > Anaerobic >...
CATTTTGATTAAAGCTTCAAGATGGTCCATAGAGGAGTGTACAAATCCGCTTCCAACAAGCCCAAGTAAATGAACATTGCTATTGTGCTGTTTAGCATGAGAAAAAATCTGTTTTAATGTAGGATTCTCGTAAAAAGATCCTGTTCTAATTGCATTATCAATTCTAGGCAAGTTCTGAAAAATTACCTTTCCTGCCCCCATAGTCATATGTCCAACTTCGCTATTTCCATCAGTACCTGAAGGCAATCCGGCATTTAAACCAGCTGCTTCTAAATATGTATGCGGATACATTGGCCAGAATTTATCTAAGTTTTGAGTGTCTGCTAATGTTACAGCATTACCAGGGCCTGGAGGAGCTACACCAACTCCATCCATTGATACTAAAACAACTGGTCTTGGTCTTTTTGGTAATATTGCCATGTGTAAATTCTAAAACTTAATCTAATCAACTTACACATATATATTACAGAAAATTTTTTCTTTATTCAAAAAAGAAAAAAGTAGAGTAGACTATTTCTGCAGCGTTTTTCGGATTTTATCCATCCAGTTTGAGTAGAAAGTTAAATTGTGAATTGTAGCTAATCGCAGACCTGCAGCTTCATTTATTCTTAATAAATGACGAAGATAGGCACGGCTTACTGTAGTACACGCTTCACAGTTGCAATTTTCATCTAAAGGCTTTTCATCAAATTTATATCTTTCGGTCTTTATGTGAATTGTATCGTAAGCTAAATTCTTATACGATTTAGTTTGCTCACCTTGACCTTCACTTACATACAGTAAGCCGTGCCGTGCATTCCGGGTAGGCAATACTGTATCAAATAAATCCCAACCAACATCAACACAAAATGCTATATCATCGGGCTGTCCAACACCCATTGCATATTTATATTTGTTACTAGGGATCAGCCCTGAAACATACTCAAGCATCTCATGATAAAAACCTTTTTTTGATTCAGTTAACCAAGTTACACCTGTGTGTAAAGGCATGCCACCAAAATTATAAATATCAAAATCTATTTCTAAAAGTTCATCTGCACTAATTTTTCGTAGCTCATAGTCGTTACCTCCTTGAATAACCGCACCAATTAAAGGTTTTTCTTTTACATTACTATTTAGTTCAATAAATTTAGCTTTACTTCTTTTTGCCCATAAAGTATTTATTCTTATGCATTCTTTACGCTCAGCCAAGCTTACGTTGCCTAAAATCGGATTATCTAAAACTGTAACAATATCTGCAGATAGATTATTCTGAATTACCTGCGAAGATTCTGGAGTTAATAGTGAATGATTACCGGTAGCAGGATCCACAAAGCTACAACCTAAATCTGAGATCTTATTCTTACCTTTATCTCTTTTACTTTGAATTAAGCTAAATACCTGCCAGCCACCACTATCAGATAAGATTGGCTTATTCCATCCAAAAAACTTATGCAAACCTCCAAATTCCTTAATATATAGGCTGCCAATTTTCTGCTCAATATGTAAAGTAGTAGTAACAATTGCTTCTACGCCGGCTTTTTGAACATCGTTAAAGCTTACGGCTTTAATAGAGCCGTAAGTAGCATCCGGCATAAAAGCCGGCAAGGTCAAATTTCCATGTTTAGTAGGTATATATGTCTTTTCCATCGGCTAATTTTATCATTTTATTAAGGAATTTACTGTACTATAGGATAATTGGCATTAATATCTTCTTGACAATATAAATAACCGTATTATAATTTTTTAGCAGCATATTAACCAGGCTGCTAATTCTATTTTATTTTTTATAAAATCAAATATGAATGATAGAAGAATTACAGTAGTAAGACCATCACAAATATTCGATACTTTCTTAGATGAATTCTTTAACACTAGTGGTCTTAGCACAATGATATCTTCACAAATTGATATCGATATGTACGAAACAGATAGCAGTGTTGTTGTTAAAGCAAAAGCTCCTGGATACACAGAAGATCATGTAAATATAACAATCGAAGATAATGTTTTAACAATTGAAGGTAAGGTCGAAGATGAAAAGAAAGATGAAAATAAGAAATATCATCTTAAAGAGATGAGAAGCGAAAGCTTTATCAGGTCAATAACATTGCCAAGTAGAGTAGATGCCGAAAAAGCTGATGCTAGTTTTGAAAATGGAGTAATTACCATTACTTTACCAAAACTGGAAGAAGTTAAACCAAAAACTATTGCTATAAAAACTAGCAAGAAATAATAATCTGTATAAATAGATATAGAAAAAGCTCCGTTAATCCGGAGCTTTTTTAATGGTTGAAAAATTAACTTTGTTAGTATAAATTGAAAGTCTTAGGGATTCGAGGTGCGACATAAACTGCCGCACCCCGCAACGATGAAAACTACCGCTCCTTGCCGAAAATAAGTGGCAGAAGCAGAACTTTGACCAGCAACACTCCCAGCACTCCGCCAATTGCGGGTACCAGAAGTACAACGTTGCCAAGGAGATCGGGACTGATTTCTAGGCTACCCAGAAAATACAAGAAATATACATAGGCGCCTAGACTACCTACCACGCCCCCGGTAACTGCAAAGTACATCTTGAACGCGCCAACACTGAAAATCAGTGCAACGCTTTCCACCAGCACACGCAGCGCCGATGGAGTTTGTTTCTTTCTGTACGATCTTGTGCTCATTTCTGGGCACCTCCCGGCCCTGCTTATGTGAGCGAATAATTTTTCATGTACAAATACAGTATACAGTATCTACCCTATAATGTCAATTTTACAAAGAATTTATATCTGACAGATCTAAGAATAGCAGCTGTTTATCTTACTCAGTAGGCTTTCAGGGCAAAACTGTTGTCATTTTCTAATGACAAAATCTATGGAAGGAACTGAAGTGACTCAAACCAATGAGTTCTTATAGTAGAACCTGGAACAAATGTATTTCCCACAAATACAAATCCGAACCTATCAGGAGTTGCAGGATTATAAATAAAGAATCTTTTACCTTCAGCAGTATTTTTTGTATATGGGCCTGGACATTGTTCCGGTCTTACACCTATACCGGCTTCTAAACTACCAGATACAAAGCCTGAATTTTCAAATGTAAATCCTGAAGCCTCTTCTTTGAAATAGCAGAATGTTTCTGGAACTCCTGCTAAAAATATACGTCTGACTGCATCAGCAAAGGATTCTTCAGGCTTTTTAGAGAACAATTCTATGTACTGAGCATCTCCTGTAGGTTGATTTGATGCTCTTATCGATAATTTATTACCTACTCTAGATGTGCTTACATCATATCCACCAACATTTCTTTGGTAGTTAAATGAAAGTTTCAATACATCAGAAGTTAATAATATTGTTTCTATATCTTTGTCTTCAAGCTTATCTGGAATTTTATCTAAGTCAGCTACAGGAGAAGACACCCTTGTTACAACCGTTGTATACGAAACTGTAGAGTCTCGCTCTAAGAAAGTTTTAATTTCACTATCAATTCCGGTAACTCTTAACACGTAAGTAATACCTACACCAACTAGTGCAAGTAAAATTATAATGAAAATCGTTATTAAAAATGCTAAAAACCTTCTAGACATGTCAATTTTTATTTAAATTTTTAAGCCTAACATCAGTCTATAATTTTAGCGATTCAAAATCAATCAACTGATGTAAATAATAAAGGTTAAGATACAGCAGCCGCATAAAAATAACAGTAGTAGTGTAATTGGTATTAATACAGCAACTACAAGTTTGTTATCGGGCCGGTCTTTTTCCATTAAGGCAGTTCAAAAGTATTAATTAAGTTATTTACTTCACTTTTAATTTTACTTTTCATTGAGGCATCACTCAAATAAATTTGTTTTAAACACTCATTTTGAGTTGTCTGAAGCGATTTATCTTTACAGGAATCCCAATCTGATTGAGAGAAAACAAAGTCACCAGCTAAAGTTTTGCTTAGTAATATGATGTTGTCTCCTTTAACTGCATAAACATACACATAATTATTAAGCTGATTAACAGGCTCGATTATTCCCTGACGTAAACCTATGCCAAAGACTGCTTTAGCGTATTCAGTGCCTACATATTCAACATCAAAGTTTTCAACAGGATAAAGTGAAAAATAAGGACAATATGTTCTAAAAGCTTCCAGCTCTGCATTTTGGTTTATAAAATCTTTCTCACCTTTTATTATCTGTATAGCATCATTAAAGTTTTTAAATTCAATTTCTGTAGATAAAAGGTTAATATTATTAATTATCATTAATTCCGCAAGCCCTGGAGTAAAATATACTGCCATATTGGAAGTTATACCTTTACATTGGTCTGAATTAGAATATTCTAAGCCGAATTCAAGAGATTTTTTTGGAACTAAAGTTATCTGACCTGTCCATTCTTGAGAATATGATATTGGAAATGATAAAGGTGATGGATTTCGATCTGTAATTCTATTTATTAGTTCTGAATTATCTTCAGCTGTTTCTTGGGGCGGCTGATAATTCAGCCGCCCAATAATAGTTACTATTACAACAAAAATTGAAAATCCAATAACTACTTTTGTAATGTTGTTAACTTTATTTAGACTTGCTTTCATCAAATCATTTTATCACTTTAATTTAAGCTTCGGCATCTGCAAGTATTTTTAATATTGCAATACATTCAGAATTACGATTTCTTGAAAGCCAATTTTTGAGAGCTTCTTCAGTTAGTCCATCAGAGCCGCCATAAAAATTGGCTAAAATACATCCCATTAAAAATTCAACTCCAGCACTTATTATAGAATCTAAATATCTGCTTGAATAAACTATTCCATTATATTCAAGTATTTTTAAGTATGGTTCTATTGGCTTATTAAGTATTTTGTATTCTAATATACCTAGAAAAACTCCATAGAGCGTAGAGGTTGTACTTAACTCTGATACATGTTGTTGTAATAGTGTGTTTCGTTCTTCAGTATTTAACTCTGAAACATTTAAATGGTTTTCTACACCGGCAAAGTAAAGACACAATTCAATAAACCTTTTGGTTTCTGAAGGTCTTTTTATAGATTTAGAAGGACTATTTAAATAGAGTTCAGCAGCTCTTTGTATTAGAGCTACAAAATCTTCACTATAAAGCAATTGAGGTAAGAAACTCCGTATAGTCCATACTTCAACATTAGGATAAAGCGATTTTACAAAATTGTGTCTTACAATAGCCGAGATAATACTTTCAGATATAGCAAATCTAGCGGAAGAATTTAACTGAACACCACAATTTGCCATTAGATCACTTACACTTTGTCCACCACTAAATAACTTTAAAAAATCTATATAATGTGGATTATATTCAACATACTCTGCAAATGTTTGGTTCTTTCTTTGCAGCTGACTAATTTTATCGGGCAATTGGGTAAATGCTGCAAATATTTCTAAGATCCGTTGCTCTTCTTCTGTCATTTCATATCTAAAAAAATCTACTTCAGCCAATAACTTTGGATATGAATAAGCAAGTAATGCTTTTGTTAGCCTTAGTACCCTAGCAAATGTACGATCTACAAAATGATCTGTTATCTGAGTTGATGGTTCTCTAATATTAATAACATCAGCTACTTGCTCACTTGTATTATTCTTTACACAAAGTAAAGCAATTTCATATAAATTCCTGGAATTATCTAATTTGTGACCATTTGCCTGCGCATAAGTTATCCAAAACCTGATTAGTAATTCCAGATCTAAAAGAACTTTGCTTCTCATTGGTTCCTTTAAGAGATGATAAACTTGACCAAGCTCAGATGTAGACCTGTCGTTATGTACTTGTAATCTATAATCGATTTGCGGCAGCATTCAAAAAAACAAAAATTGATGAATTATATCATTGTGCTACAATGACTTTGATATTAACTTCCGCTCAATGCTAAAAGTATTCATTTGGAATTTAAGCGTTCTGTCAAAAGTATCTAGGAAACTTTTAAGCCTAACTTTTGTTGCTTCAATTGTAGAGGGGATTTCGCCTGTGGTTTACGGTTTTTTAATTGGTAAACTAGTTGATACAGTTATTAAGCTTACTCAGGAGTCAAAGCCGTTTACAGAACTGCTGCCGCTAATTATTTTTATGTTCTTATATTATTGTATTGTAGGATTCATGCGAATTCTTTCTAACTATTCAGAAATATACTTTAAGCCTCAACTTCATACAGTTGCATTACAGATTTTATTTGAAAAGCTTAAATCACTAGGGGTAGAGCAGACAGAAAAACCTGAAATACAAAATAAAATTAATAGATATAAAGATAACACCGGTTTATTTTTTAGTCAGTTTATTAACTTTACTGCATTATTCGCAAACTTAGCAGCTATTATTTCATCGGTAATCGCTTTACTTTCTCTTTTACCATTAATCATTCCATTAATTTTAGTTTTACTACTCCCTAAAATCTTTACAAACCGATATTACTTAAAGAAAGTATGGGAGGAAGATAAGCGATTTACACCTCAAATTAGGATGGCGAACGAGGTCGGCGGAAAATTAAGTGATCCTAATTCTTTTAAAGAAATCTACTTAAGCAATGCAACAACCTTCTTTATAAATAAGTACAAATTCCTTAGAGATTCTTACGTATTTACTCTTAAAAGGATTCGACACCGCTGGTACATTTTCATGCTGATATTTAGAATTTTAGACTCAGGAATAATAACTATAGGATTGATAATGGCTCTACATAAAATTATGAATAATGAAATTTCGATTGGTCAGTTAACATTTGTATTAACTACCATTGTAACTTTGCGAGGTATGTTTGACTCAATTGTGTATACGGTTACCAACTTAAGTGAAGGTGCTCAAAGGCTTGCAGATTCTAAGGAATTATTTGATACCGAACCGATTATTAATAATACAGATGTAAAAGTCGAGAGCTTACCTCCGTTAATAGAATTCAGAAATCTATCATTTAAATATCCAGATTCAAACAGATTTGTTATTAAAAACTTAAGTTTAGAATTAAAAGCCGGAGAAAAAGTTGCAATTGTTGGCCATAATGGTGCCGGCAAAACTACATTAATTAAATTATTGACTCGAATATATAAACCGACTGAAGGAGAGATTCTAATAAACGGGGTTAATTTAAATGAATTATCTAAAGATGATTGGTACAAAAATGTAGGAGTATTATTTCAAGATTTTAATACTTATGGTTTTTTAAATGTTGAAGATAATGTTTTTTCAGGAGATATCAAAAGTAAAAAGAATGAAGTACAAATAAAAAAAGCGCTTAAGGATGCCGATGCTTTAGATTTTGTAGAAGAATATCCAGACAAACTGAATACAATTTTGAGTGAGAAATATGAAAACGGGATTAGACCATCTACAGGTCAATGGCAGAAAATTGCTATTGCAAGATTCTTTTACAGAAATTCTCCAGTATTAATTCTAGATGAACCAACAGCATCAATTGATGCTGTTAGTGAAGCTGCAATCTTTGATAACATTTACGAATTTATAAAGAACAAATCTGTAATAATTGTCTCACATAGATTTTCAACAGTCCGTAAAGCTGACAGAATTATAGTTATGGATCACGGCGAAGTTGTTGAAAGTGGAACACATAGTGAACTTTTGCAACTTGGAAGATATTATGCAAATGCGTTTAATCTGCAAGCTAAAGGCTATGGAGATGAAAGTGATTTAATTGAGAACTAAATATTTTCAGCCAGGAACTTTTCAAGGGCTTCTAAATTTTTAGTTACAGGATCGTAATAGTAAGACTTAATTCCAATACTTTGTGCACTTTTCACTGCATTTGGATTGTGTTCAAAATAAATTACATCTTCTGGCTTGAGCTTAAAACGTTTCAACATCAGCTGATAATATTGGGGATCTGTTTTCTCTGGATTATGTTTAAGAGTAAAAACAGGGTAAGGCATATTATCTAATCCGAACGCTTTATACTGAACATCATCTGCACCAGTCAAAATTATCTTATCATTAGGAAAAGTCTCTAAAAGTTCGTACATTTCTGTAAAAACTTCAAACCCGTTTTTAGTTTCAATAACAAATGTATCTACTGCATCAACTAGGATCGTTTTCATTGACTCTAAATTTAACAATTTTCTTTATTAGATCTACAGGCAAAGGTTCAGAGTATAAAAATCGTATTGTACCTTTGCCTGATTTACTATATTTACCTGTTATCTGTTCAAACTCAGCAACTCCAGATGGCATAGGGTAGAATCCGATATGTTGTTTGTTAGCAGAAAAATATACTAAAGGTCTGCCATTTAATCTGTATGCAGGGATGTTGTAGCCGATATATTCTTCAGCGTTTGGTACAGTGTCTAAAATTATTTTACGCATCTCTTTCAATCTAGGCTGGATTTCGGTAGGAAAAGATTTAATGTATTCATCTACTGTTTTAAATTTATGTGAGTTTGGCATGCATTAAATTTAATAAATTAATGATATTTAGCGAACATTGCTTCCCATTCTTTAAAAATTTTTTTATGGCTTTCTCCAAAACCGGCAATTGAGTTATAAGCATGGTTCATCGTCTTTTCTATAAATAGTTTCCTAGGATTTTTAGAATAAAACAGATCTGCCCATGCGATTATCTTTTCTTCTATTGATATTGCAAGCATATCTCGATGAGGTAGCAGTAAATTATCTTTGATAATATCCTCTTTAGGAATACCTACACCTGTATGTCTTTCTGCAACCAGAGCATGTAACGGCAAGCCTTCAGCTTCTAATATTTTCCTCCCTTCAGTACCGTGGCAGACATAATCAAGCTTACCTGTGCAGCCTAACTCTTCATCATCAACTTTAATTATACCGATATCATGCAGCATCGAAGCTTCTTCTATAAATTGCATTTGTTCTTCAGTTAAACCTAGCCCTCGAGCAATCTTTAGAGCTCTAGCAGTTACTAACGAAACATGCACAAGATAGATGTGATGGGTTAAAGGATTTTTAATATATTTGTCGATTATTGACCTATAGTCAACTTTTAAAGGCTGTGAATGCATAAATCTATTATACCAGGCTAATATTTTTCAGAAGAAATATTTATAAAAACGGAGAGTATTGGACTATGTTAGAACCTTATATGTTTTAAGTTCTAGTCCTGAACTACTAAACTTCATCTAATTATTGAATTTCTTTAATCTATATATCTGAGTTGATTATACTTGATTTTGTATTATAATCCATTGTCTTAAATAAAGTCCTCACATAATATGGCTTATCTTAACTCTAAATTTACTGCATATGCCTGACACCACCCCTATTAAGCAAGAACTACAAAAGATTCGACAGGAAGATGAAGCCGTCTACACCGAGCTTATGGCTTCAAACCTATTTATTATTGGTGGAGTTGCAACAGGAAAAACTGAGCTGATGCAAACACTTCAGCGGGAATTACCACATATTGCGATTGATGTTGGTAGACTTTTTAGAATGGTTGCATACCTTATCCTGACTGACGAAGAAAATGCAATAAATCCTGATGTTGATTTAATTCAACAAAAAGATAATACAGAAGTTGAACGATTACTTTCAGGAATTTTAAGCAAAACCAGATACCTGGAAAGAAGTTTACTTGAGGGTGCGAAGTTCAGTAAAAAAGATACTGGTGAACTTGAATTTAGCTTTTTTGGTCAACCATACTCACAAGAATTAGAAACTGGAGATATAAACAGCATTGTTTCTGTTGTAGCAAAATCACCAAAAGTTAGAGAAATAATTTGGAAATGGATAAATAAATTCGCACAAGATAATGGTGGGATTCTAATTACTGGACACAACCTAAGAGAGACTGATACTACCACTTTCAAAGTTATACATCTTACAGTAGAAAATGACTTAGCAGGCGAAAGATTAATGCAAAGATCTGGCTATGAAGATGTTCAAACAGCAACAGAATCAGTTATTGCCCGAAATAACAGTGATAAGCTACCAGAAACTGAGGAGATTTTAGACAGAGTTAATGGAGTAATCAGAATTGAAACTGATGACATTAATTTAGATCAAGTTGCACTAAAATCTATTCAAGGCTTAAGCTCTAGGATTAAAAGAGAACAATTTATTAGACAAAAGTTGCAAGATACAGCAATAGAAAGAACTGATTTTGACTGGGTTTCCAACCCCATAATGGCAGTATTAAGAAGTAAGTTTGAAGTTTTAATTGGTAGTATGAACTTACCAAAAGAAATTGCAAAATTTGATTTGCTTATGCAGTGCCTATTAAACATACCAGCCTTTGATATAAAGCAAATATTTATTGGCATTGATGATAATGTACAGAACCAATTATTTGAAACTATCCGTGAAAGAAAAGGCACTGAGCTTACCGAATTATTAGCAACATATGATGTAAATGAGCAACTGCTTGTAAATGTTATTCAAGTTCAAATACAGCGGCTACTTGGGTTGTCTGCTGGAAGCGGCTTTGCAGATTTATATGGTGATCAACCAGCACTTGCTGGTTTAAGAGATGAATATTCTATCAATAAATCTCAAGGCAGGTATTTAGATGGTGAAAGTTGTAGACATTTAGTTTTACCTATCGGGAATGGGCACTCACTAACATTTAAACCAGTTGAAGAAGAAATTGGTGCAGAATACGCATATAGATTACACTATTTACATTCACAAAGATTTAATGAATTAATGGGTTTTGGTGCTTATTTAGACGATTATCCTTACCCTATTGCTTGGGTCTCGTATTCACATCACGATAGACCATATAAAATGGAATTGTTTCAGACCTTAGGACTTGAATCACATAATATACTTGAAATGACTAGAGCGTGGAATGTAATGTGGAGTCCTAAAAATACAATGAGCTTTCTATTCAGTTATGCACACGAAGAGTTAAAAAGAATATGGGACAATATGAGAGTGAACTTCAAAACAGATAAACCATTAGCTGGAATTTCTACTACTATAAATCCGAACTTGGGTTTTAAAGGCAGTGCATTTAGTGGCTCAAGTTTTTCTGTTGTTGCATTAAGACCAGCAACACTCCAGTATTCAAGATTACAAGGTTATCCTACTTACACAACCAGACGGGATATTGTAAGGCAAGGTATTACTAATGAAACATTTGATGCACAGATTCCACAATTACCTTTAAACGAGATGTTAATGGTTTATAATACAAAGAAACAAACTGAAATAGAAAAAGGAAAGATTTATAGAATTGATCCGAATATCTATGAAGAAATTTAATTTTTAAAATTAAGCTAATGAAAATTATAGTTGCAACCCAAAATCAAGATAAATTCAAAATTATACAGTCATTATTAAGCAGCACAGGACTGAGTGAAGCTGAATATTTAAACCTAAAAGACTTAAACATTGAAAGCCAAGCTGAAGAAACTGGATCGCTTATTAACAGGGCTGAACAAAAGGCTTTATTTGCCGCTCAAAACTTAATAAAAAATAATATCAGCTTTGATTTAATTGTTGGTGCAGATGACGGTATGAAGTTAGAGGGCAAAGATACTGATGAAAACTCAAAAGAGATAACCGAAAATATTTTGAGTAATAATTTACTAAAGGTTGGCGAGAACTTAATTATTGTACGAGCATTTGCTTTTGTAAACTCAAAGGGTGAGGTTGCACAATCGTTTGAAACAGAAATTCCTTTTAAATTTATTGGCAATTCAAAAGGAATAACTTCACAAGAGTTTAAATACCCTCTAAGTTATGTATTAGCACCTATTGATAAGGAATTATCGGTTAAAGAGCTAAGTGAAGATGAGTCTTTAAACTACTACTTAGAATATTGTAGACAATCATTAGAAGAAAACATAAATACCTATTTAAAAACATTAAATGAAGCAATCTGATTCACTGGCAGTAGAAACTGTCGAGAATGCAATACAAAATAGTAGTGGCGTTATTGAATCTAAAATCTTAGACATTGCAAGAAAGCTATTAGATACTTACTCATATTCTGAATTTCAAACTTACCCAAGACCAAGCCACCCTGAAGTATCTAAACAAAAAGATATTTACTTTACTATGGTGGCTATTTTAATTTCACTTAGAACAACACTTGAACACGAACAAGAGGCAGTAAATGCCTTTCTAACGCAATTTTCAAGCCCTGAAGATGTAATGGGATCAACACCTGAAGAGATAGCAGAATTAATTAGAGTTGCAGGAATGCCTGATAAAAAAGCTAACGCAATACTCAATGCAACAAAGTATGTTATTGAAGTTCTTGATAATGACTGGGAACAGTTTAGAGAAATGCCATTAGATCAGGCAAGAGAGGAAATTATGAAAATCCCAGGAGTTGGACAAAAATCTGCCGATTGTTTACTAGAGCTGGGTCTAGATTTACCAACTATTGTTATAGATGTGAATATGCTGAGGGTTGTATCAAGACTATTTGGACTTGAATGGGCAAAAAATCCCGACTTAGCTAGTGCAAGTCAGCTTGCAGAAGCAAAAAAAATCATTGAAGATAATCTACAGAAAGATGGCTTTCTTTATCAGATAGTACACACAATGTTTCTGCTACACGGTAAAAATATATGCAAATCAACTCCAAAGTGCGATAAATGCCAACTCAGAGAGTATTGCCTTTACTACAAAAATTCAAATGGTGGTATGATCCAACAGGCACTATTTGAACTTTAAACACAATGAAATATTCTCAAGTTCTTGTTATTGGCTCAATCGGCAAAATACAGGCATTCTATACAAATCAAAATAAAGGCGATTTAGAAGACTTAAACTTGAGCAGTTTTGAAACTGCTGAATATTTAGGTGGGACTGGTTTAACTATTGCTGCTACACTTAGAAAACTTTCATCTATTCCAGTTAAAATCTGGACTTTACTTGGGTATGACAGCACCTTATACCAACGAGTATTAGCCACTCTACAAATTGAACTAGCCAGTGAAATATTCCAAGATATTAAAACAGCAGACGGGAGAGTCATTAATTTCAATAGGGGTGAACAGCAGTGGCTAGATTTTGGAAGCTCGGTAGAAAGCTTAGACCCTGAGATTAATCTTGATAATATTGATTCAGCAAATACGCTGGCAATATTATCACCTATATACTTCAAGACATTTGTTAAATTACAAAAAGAAGTTATTGCTAGAGGGATTGATTATATTTATGATGCAGGAATGCTTGTACATCTTTTATCGGATGAAGAAGTAAGAGAGGGAATTGAAAATGCAAAGATAGTGGTTGCAAATGAATCAGAATGGAGATTAATTGAAAGCAGACTAGGTATTAACCCAGAAATGACAAGTGCAAATGGGAAACCTTGTATTAGAACACTCAGCAATAGGGGAACGGAAGTTTTTATTAATGGTGAAAATCAATTTATTAAATCTTTCCCAACTGAATCAATAGATGCAACAGGTGCAGGCGATAACTGGCGAGGCGCTTTTTTGGCTAGTATACTTAGTGGAGAATCTTTTCATCGAGCAGTTGAAATTGCAAATGCAGTTGCCAGTATGAGCGTTGAATACAAAGCTACTTTTGACTTTCCCTTAGATCAGTCTGAATTAAACAGACGGCTTGAATTTATAAGAGAAGATAGCGAACTTAAGTTTAAATAGGATTGAGTTTATCACCCAGTTCTTTGTACCTTTCATATAAGCCATTTAATTTGTCTTGATGAGCAAGCTGAAATATTTTATTAATCCAAAATATTATTTTAAAAAATGAATGAAAACTGCCAACCAAGCTCTCTTTTACATAACTATCTGACGCATACATTAACAAATACTTTCTATTACGGGGAATTTGAGTATCCTAAAAACAGCGGAATAATCCATAAAGGAAAACATACTGCAATGATAAGCGAAGCTGAGTTTAATCATACTCAGGAAATTCTCGGCAGAAAAGGTAAGCCTAGACCTAAAAAGCATTTTTTCTCTTATACAGGGTTAATAAAATGCAGTGAATGCGGTTGCTCAATAATCGCAGACCCTAAAACTAAGATTCAACAGAACGGGAATATACATCACTATATTTATTACAGATGCTCTAAAAAGCGTGGCAACTGCTCGCAGAAAGCCCTTGAGATTAAACAGTTTGAGAAGCAAGTCAGCGATTTGCTTTCAAGAATTACTCTCCCTCAGGACTTTCACGAATGGGCTATAAACGAACTGAAAAGCGACCAGATACGTGAGATTGAAGATAGAAATAAGACTTTAAACTCAGCAAGGAATAGGTATGATGAAGTCAGCAGTAAAATAGACAAGCTCGTTGAAGGCTGGATAGAAGGCAAAATACCTGAAACTGTTTACAAAAGGAAACTTGAAGAAAGCCAGAAAGAACAGGACACATTAAAACAAATTCTTGATAATGTAGACGACAGAATAAAAGAACGGGTGATTTTAGTGGATAATGTTCTAAATTTCGCAGGAAAAGCCAGAGATGAATTTATAAACGGCGATGAGTTTAAGAAAAGAGAGATATTTTCCAGACTCGGCTCGAACTTCTTATTAAAAGATGGAATCCTTAGTATAGAATTGAAAAAGCCTCTTCAAATAATTTCCGAGATGAATGAATCTATAAGATTTGAAACCGAATGGCTAGAACCTCCTCAAAGCATTAACAGCTCTATGCAAGTTGAAGTTA
>Ga0226835_1001277_pt1 | contig 14533 bp, 13 predicted proteins | sample LAC_MetaG_1_FD_163627 | JGI IMG/M metagenome (GOLD analysis project Ga0226835, IMG submission 163627) | Anaerobic ammonium oxidizing microbial communities from anammox membrane bioreactor (MBR) in UC Berkley, California, United States -... | ecosystem: Engineered > Bioreactor > Anaerobic >...
GAGCGTGGCCGTGCTGCTGTCTTATTCGGGCCAGCCAGCCTTCGCGCCGGTCACCGTCGGGCCATAACAGCCGGTGAATTCCTCGAACAAGCAGGTATGCGTGAGTAAAGCGTGGCCGGAGCGCATCTCCGGCCGTAGGCGCTAGTCGGAGCGGAGCGAGTGCCAGAGGGCCAGGCGGTTGCCGCTGGGGTCGGCGAAGAACGCCATCTCGCCAAAATCACCCACCGGGAAGCGCGACGAGAGCGCCTTGCCGCCATTCGCCTCGATGCGACGCAGATCGGCGTCGATGTCGTCGCTCTCCAGGTAGAGAACGATGTGGCCCGGCTGATAGAAGTCCTGAATGTCGGTCAGGCCACCGCCGACATTCCCGGCATTCACAAGGGTATACGGAGCGGGTGCGTCCCGGTGCTCAAAAGTCCAGCCGAAGACATCGTAAAAGAATTGGGCCAGCACCTCACGATCTTTTGCGGGAATCTCGAAATGCACGATCGGGCGCATGTCATGGATTCTCCTGGTAGGTCTTGCCGGTGTCATCTACTCATGATAGCACAAATGTTCTGATTGAGTCAATAGATCGGCTCCGTGCGTGAGCGAAACGTCCCGGCTTCGTAGGTTAACCGTAGCGCGCGATCGGTTGCTTTTGCCCCTCATCCTTCGTATGCTTGTTAGGGCGGCATGCGGTCTGGGCCGCTCGCCGCGCTGATGGGAAAAGACAAGCCACCCGGCGCCGCCGTGCCGGGAGCGGAGAAATGGGACATCGCATGATTTTGAAGCGCAAACTCAGCCGGTGGCCGGTGGCGCTGGTAACCATCGCCGCACTGGCTCTGCTGGCGGGCGCATGCGGCAGCGAGGCCGAAACGCTGCGCGTGTATGTCACGCCCACGCCGCAGAACGCCGCCGACAACGAAGCGCAGAACGAGAACACGCTGGTCGTCCTCTCCAACGAGGTCCCCGGCGCCCGGCCCGATCAAGGCGCCGTCGCGACGGCCACCCCCGGATCGTTTGGGCCGATCATAACCGCCGCGCCGGCTTCGGAAACCGCGCCGCCGCCCAGCCCCACCCCGACCGCGACCACCGGGCCGAGCGCCACCCCGACCCCGTCGCCCACCGCGACCATGTCGCCAACGGCCACGCTGGAGCCGACGCCAACTATTGCGGGCACGCCGCTGCCCACCTACAACGCCGATCTGATGGGCATTCAGATCAACGCCAACATGTCCAACGAGGACTTCGCCACGATGCTGTGGCTGACGCAGCGGTTGGGCGTCAAGTGGGTCAAGTTCCAGATGGCGTGGAAGGACATGGAGCCGGAGCGTGGCCAGCTCAGCGAGATGTTTTACCGCTATCGGGTCTTCGTGCAGGACGCGCACGCCGCCGGCTTCAACGTGATGCTGAGCATCGCCAAAGCACCGGCCTGGGCGCGGGCCACCGCTGAGGAAGACGGCCCGCCCGCCAACCCGCAAGACCTGGCGACCTTCATCAACACGCTGATGAGCGAGGTCCGCACAGACATCACCGGCCGATCCTATTTCGCTGCGATTGAAGTCTGGAACGAGCCGAATCTGCGCCGCGAGTGGAACGGTGCGGAGCTGAGCGGCGCGGCCTATATGCGCCTCTTTGACGCCGCCTACCAGGCTATCCGCGCCGGCGAAGGCGGCGCGGGCGTGACGATCATCACCGCCGGGCTGGCGCCGACCGGCATCAACGACGGTATCCAGGCAGTCGCCGACCGCACCTTCCTGCGCCAGATGTACGCTGCCGGGCTGGCCGATCCCCGCTATCAGAATATCGCCATCGGCGTTCACCCTTACGGCGCGGCCAACCCGCCCGACGCGCGCTGCTGCCCCAACTCGGGGAACGGCTACGACAACGATCCCACCTGGTTCTTCCTCGATACGCTGGAAGACTATCACCGCATCATGCAGGAAAGCGGGGACCCGGGCCGCCAGTTGTGGGCAACTGAGTTCGGTTGGGGGACTTACGAGGGCTTCGTGGACGAGGAAGGGACGCCGGTCCCGCCCCCGGTCGATCCGCCTTACCTGGGCTGGCTCAGCCAGGAACAGCAGGCGCATTACATTCTGCGCGCCTTCGAGATCGCTCAGGACCTGCCGTATGTGGGCGTGATGGTGCTGTGGAACCTCAACTTCTCGGCGGCGCAGCACGTCATGGAAGGGAACCCGCAGGCATCCTACGCGCTGCTCATCCCCAACGTGGTTGATCCGCTGCGCCCGGCGTTCAAGCTGCTCGAAGCGGCGCCCAAGGTCAGTTCTTCGCCATAGGCGCGAAGTCCACGCCGCACGCGATCATAACGGGAGCGCGCTCGCCGAGTGCGCTCCCGCTGCGTCTGGCTGTGGGTACGGTGGGTGGCCGCGCGGCCCCTGCCGTGTCAGTCTTCGCGGCTGGCGGCAAGCTGTTCCAGATGCTCCTCGTAGTGCCCGTAGGTGTTGCCCTCGATCCAGTCCACGAATGGGCGGCCGTTGGTCCAGGTGAAGCGGTGCGGGTCGAACAGGTCTGCGTCTGGCGCGGTTTCGATCAGCGCCAGCACATCCTCATACGCCTGGCGCTCGTCGCGCAGGATCTCGTCCAGCGGCCGGTCGCGGTTCTCGCGGAAGACCCGCGCGTTCAGCTCGTCGATCGTCGCCTCATACGCCGGGTCCAGTGTTGCGTCGCGCTGGAGCGTGGTCAAGATGCGGTGCACATGACGCTCCCAAAACCCGATGTGCGCCATCAGGTCTTTGAACGACCATCCGTTGTCAAGCTGTGGCTCCGTCCACTGCTCCCTGGGGACCTCGGCCAGGGCGGCTTCGAGTCGCGCGCGCCCCTCATGCACACGGCGCAGCAGTTCTGCTTTGTCCATACGAACCGCCTTCCCTCTGCTTGTCGATAGGCAGAGTTTAGCGCACAAGCCGCCAACCCGCGCTATTTTCTGGAGGGCGCGTCATGCAAAACGGCCGGGCGTCATCCCGGCCGTCCCTGCCTTCCTGGCGCGAGACGCGCCCGATCAACGGGTGAGCAGGCGCAGCAAAGCCAGCAGCAGCGCGCTCCCTAGCCCGATCACGCCGGCCAGCCCCAGCACGATCAGCGCGCTGTTTTCCCACAGACGGTCGAACATCGTCTGCACGTCCTGGCGGTCTTCCGGCGCCAGACTGACCTGCGGCGCTACCGCCCCCGGTTCGATGATCTCGACGGACTCGTCGATGGGCGCCAGATCCGCCGCCGCGCGCGGCGCGCGGCCCTCCAGCGCGCCGAAGTCCCACAGCACCTGCCCGCCTTTCAGCAGCGTCACCATCACGCGGTCCGGCGTGGTCGGCCCGTAGCCATCCGGCAGCGCGGCGCTGACCTCATAGGCGCCCGCCGGCAGATCGGTGCAGAGCGGGTCATCGCCAGCGGCCACCGTGAATGTGCGCGGCGGCTCCCCGCCGCGTGTCACGACGATCTCCGCGCCGCCCAGCCCGCTTTCACCCGCGTCGAGGCGGCCGTTTTCGTTCGTGTCCTCAAAAACCCGCACGCACAGCGCGCCCGTCTCCGCCGTCAGATCGGGCGCGGCAGCGACCGCCTGCGCCGTCGGGCTGGCTGTGGCGGTGGGACGCAGCGTGGCGGTCATGCTCGGCGTGGCGGTTGGCGTGCTGGACGCAGCAGCCGCCTGCACCGCCGGCGACGCGGTCGGCGTAGCGGATGCGGTCGGGCGTGGCGTAGACGTCGCCGGGCGCCGGATCCCCGTGCCGGGAGTGCGCGGCGTGACGGTCGGAACCGGCGTGGCGACCTGCCCGCCCGGAGCCGTCCTTGTGCGGACCGGCGTGAGGCTGCCGCGCTCGGAGTCGCTCAGCAAACGGCCGGTCACCGGGTCCACCGATCCGGGTGGCAGAATCATAAGCTCGCGACCGGGGATCAATAGCGCGGTCCGCGGCATGATGCCCTCGTTCAGCGCCGCGATCGACTCGCGAGTGACGCCGTACTGGGCGTAGGCATAGGCGATGCTGAACAGCGTGTCGCCCTGCTGGATGATGTGCACGATGCTCCCGTCCGGGCGCACGCCTTGCGGCACGACAAACGGCACTTCCTGGACGACCGGCGGCGGAGCACCCTCACCACCTGCGCCCGCGGTGGGTGCTTCGTCGGTGCGCACCAACTGCGCGCTGTCCCAATAGACGTTGTTCAGCGCCAGCCCCTGCGCCTGAGTCATGTACAGGAAGACGGTCACCGCGTCGCCCCGCGCCTCGGCCACCACGCTGAGCTGCGCCCATTGGTCGTAGGGCGCGGCGCTGCCCGACCAGACCACATTCGGCGACAGCGGGTCCGTGCCGCCCGTCGGGTCGATCCCCACCTTGACCGACGCGCCCGCCGCCGGATCCGAGCGGCGATAGGGCGGATCCGGAATGATGCAGGACGTGCTGGTATCGTTGCAGGTGTAGACCCAGGCCGACGCCGAGGCGCGCAGCCGCGTGCCGGGTTGCAGCCCGCTGACGCGCTGATAGCCCGCCGCGGTAAAAGCGGTGTAGCCCTGCTTCACGTTCCAGGAAACCTCGCCGTCCAGCACCTGGATGCGGTCGGTGTGGGGAAACGCCTCGGGCGCCCCGCCGCCAACCCACAGGCTCCAGCCGTTTGGCGCGGTGCGGGTCGGCGCGCCCTGCCCGTAATACGGGCGTTCCAGCCCGCCGTTGACGAGCAGGTTGGTCTGCGCGGCTGTCTGGCCGGGCGCCCAGGCCAGCAGCCCGCCGATCAGCGCGAGAACAAGCACAAAAGCCCCCAGCGGGCGCCATCTCATCATCTCCACCAACTCCTGAGCCATTCCGACACTGAGGCCGACAAAAAACACACCAGGCCCGCAGCAACCATCAAGCAGCACTGGCGTGTTTCCCAAACTTCATCGGTGGCTGATTGCTCGCAGCCGGTCCAGCGAGGCGGAGTATACCACGACCCCGCACGCTGTCAACGCCGGGCGCGCCCGTGCAGACGCGCTACAACGGGGGAAGCGCCGCCGGCTGCGCGTCCGTGTCCGCCAGAAACGCATCGAGGTGATCGATGAGCGCTTCGGGCGCATCTTCGGCCAGCAGGTGCCCCGCCCGGTCCAGCAGGTGCGGACCGCGCGCCGTCAGGATGTGGCGCTTCCAGTGCCGGGCGACATCCGGCCCAAAGATCGGGTTGCGCGCGCCCCACAACAGCAGCGTCGGGATGTCTTCCAGCTCGGCCAGGCCGCGCTCGATCTCGCGCATGGCCGGCGCTGAGGGATGATCCGGCCCCAGCGGGATCAGGCGCGGAAACTGGACCAGCGCGGTCCGGCTGCGGTTGTCGCGAAAGGGCGCGCGGTAGCCGCCCAGCACGGCGGGGGTCAGGCGGCGGACCGTCTCGCGCTGCAGGACGACGGTCGGCGCCAGGTTGAAGGTCCGGAACAGCAGCTCGCCCACGCCCGGCAGCGTCACAAAGCGCACCAGCCGCTCCATGCGCGGGGGATAGGAGTCCACGAATCCCCACGTGTTCATGATCACCAGACGCCGGACGTTGGCGCAGCGCCGGATCGTGTAGCCCAGCGCCAGCGGACCGCCCCAGTCTTCCATGAGCAGCGTGATGCCGGTCAGACCGAGCGTGGTGATCAGCTCCAGCAGGTTGTGGATATGGCGGCGCAGCGTGTGATAGCGCGCGCTGACCGGCTTGTCGCTCAGGCCGAAGCCGATGTGATCCATCGCAATGCAGCGGAAACCGCGCGCGGCGTAGTAGACCAGCAGCGCGCGGTAGGTGAAGCTCCAGGTCGGATATCCATGCACAAAGACCAGCACCTCGCCGTCGGGCGCGCCCTCGTCCACATAGTGCATCTGCCGGCCATCGCTCAGCGTGAGATAGCGTGATCGGAAGGGGTACAGGGCACGGGTCGGTTCGGGCAACACCACAGTTGCCATGGATATCCTTTCTCGCTTGCGTCGATCCTGCCAGCCCGCACTTGCCCAAGACCGCACCTGCCCAGTGCCCGGCGGGGATTGCGCGATTTTCATTGTACGCCAGGTTGCCCATTCAGGGAACCGAGCGCCCGCCCCGCGTCGCGGGCCGACTTCACACAGATTTTAGAGACGCGGTATACTAAATCCGATACGGCGCGGCCGTTCTGCCTCACTCCCACCATGCAAGGAGCGAAGCCACCCTATGGATGTTCTGTGTCTCGGAGAAGCCCTGATCGATTTCGTGTCCCGCGAGCGGGGCGCCACGCTGGTCACCGCGGTGCATTACTCGGCAGCCACGGGGGGCGCCCCGGCCAACGTCGCCGCTGGTCTGAGCAAGCTGGGGCGCCACGCCCGCCTGATTGCCACCGTGGGCAGCGACGCATTTGGGCGCAAGATCGTGCACGACCTCGAGGCCGTCGGCGTTGACTGCGCGCTGCGTATGGACCCCGACCATTTCACCACGCTGGCCTTCGTCAAACAGGGTGAGGAAGGCGACCGCGATTTTGAGTTTTGCTCCGGCGCGCACGATTATCTGCTGCCCGAACAGGTACGCGAAGAAGAGGTGCGCCAGGCCAAAGTGCTGCACTACGGCTCGATCAGCCTGCGCGCGCCGGTCTCGCGCGAGGCGACGCTCAAGGCGATCCGCATCGCCAAAGACGCGGGCGTCGTCTGCTCGTGCGACCCCAACTGGCGCGCGAACCTGTGGCCGGATGCCGGCCAGGGGCGCGCCGCCATGCTCGAAGCCATCTCGCACGCCGATATTCTGAAGATCAGCGGCGACGACCTGGCGTTTGTCGTGCCGGACGAACCGGATTTCAGCGCGGCGCTGAGCCGGGCCGGGTTCCGCGGGCGGCTGGCGGCGGTCACGCTGGGACGCGATGGATCGTGGTATCAGGCCGGCAGCCGGACCGGGCAGGTGCCCTCGCCCCATGTCCAGGTCGTCGAGACCACCGGGGCCGGTGACGCGTTCACCGCTTCGCTGCTCGACCGCCTGCTTGATGTGGATCTGAACGTCGACGCGCTGGCGGATGACGAGCTACACCAGATCGTGCAGCGTGCCTGTGCCGCCGGGGCGCTAACCGCCACCGGCTACGGCGCGATCCCATCGCTGCCGGACGCGCGCGGCATCGACGCCTTGCTGCGCATGGTCGGGGTTGATGCGGGGCGTTGATGCGCTCTCCGCTCCATCGATTGCCCGCCCCGGCCCGTGCCGGGGTGTTTTTTTTCGCCGTGGACGCTCAGCCGGAGCGCGGGCTGGCGGCGCGCTCTACCGGGTGCAGGCGGCGCCAGTGGATCCGGAAGGCGACTGCCGCCAGCACTACTGCCGCCGCGCTGGTCATCGCGGCGGCCCCAAAAGCGCGCTCGATCCCCGCCACGATGGCCCAGGGCGGCGCCTCGCTCACGTCCACCCCGTCCGGCAGATTCGCCACCGACAGCACCCGGCTGGCAAACAGCGCGCCCATCAGCGGGATCCCGGTCACCTGCCCCATCGTGCGCGAGAGCGACAGCAACCCGGATGCCATCCCCAGCCGCTCGCGCGGGGCGAGGCCCATGATCGCGCTGTTGTTGGGGGACTGGAACAAGCCCGCGCCCAACCCCAACGGCAGCAGGCGCGCGATATAGCCCACGGTCGACGTGTCTGTGTCCAGCGAGGCGATCGACAGGCAGGCGCCCACGACGATCACCAGCCCGATCAGCGAGATCCCGCGCGATCCGTAGCGGTCCGACAGCGCCCCGGCAACGGGAGCCGTCACGCCCAGCGCGGCCGGAACGACCACCAGGAACAGGCCGACGTGCTGCGGATCGTAGCCCTTGACCCGCTCCAGGTAGAAGGGCATCACAAACAGGCCCGCGATGACAATGAACACCAGAAAGCCGGTGAGCAGGCTGATGCTGAACAGCGAATCGCGGAACAGGCGCAGGTCCACCATCGGCTGGCTCAGCCGTGTCTCGACCAGCAGGAAGACGACAAACCCCACTCCGGCGCCGCTCAGCAGCGCCGTGATCGTCGGGCTGTCCCAGCCCTGCGTCGGGCCGAAGGTCAGGCCGAGCGCCAGGCACACCAGCGTGCCAAAGAGCAGCGCCGCGCCCGTCATGTCGAAACGCTGCCCGCCGGGCGGCCGCCAGTCCGGAATGTAGCGCCGCGCCAGCAGCAGGCCGGCGATCCCCACCGGCAGATTGACCAGGAAGATCGCGCGCCAGCCGACCGTGCCGATCAGCAGGCCGCCCAGCGTCGGGCCGATGCTGATCCCGATCGACACGATCGTCCCTGTGATGCCCAGGGCGCGCCCGCGCTCCGACGCGGGAAACGCCTCGGTGACGATCGCCATGCCCAGCGCCTGCATCATCACCGCGCCCAGACCCTGAAAGGCGCGGAAGCCGATCAGAAACCCGACCGTCGGCGCGATCCCGCACAGCAGCGACCCCAGCGTGAAGACCGCCATGCCGGTCAGGTAGATGCGCTTCTTGCCGATCATGTCGGCCAGGCGCGCCACACCGAGCATCAAGGACGTGACGACCAGCAGATAGCTGATGACGACCCACTGCACCGTGGCGAACGAGGTGTCGAACGCCTCTTCGAGCGTGGGCAGCGACACGTTGACGATGCTGCTATCGATGGTTGAGAGGAACACGCCCATCGCCACGCTGAGCATGACCCACCATTTCTGCGAGGTGTCGGCAGCCGGCCCGGCCAGTCGCGGCGCTTCAGGTGGATGGTAAGGCATCGGCAACTCGTGTAAAAACTGTGTCACAATGAATGGCGCGCAAAATCAGGCTGGCCAAGTATACCGTAGCTCTATACAATCGGGGACCGGTCTGACACTCGTGGAAAGGGATCGACTCTGCATGAAGATTCGCTACACGCTAGACGACACCGCCGCGCGCATCCCTCTGAGCATCCGCAGCAGCGACGGCGTCTGGGATCGCAGCGCCGATCTCCGCAACGCCCCCAGTGTGCGCCTGGTCGAGCTGACCACCCAGCACATGCTCAACACCGGCCTGTCGCTGGTCGAAGAGCTGGCGTACTACTTCGAGCAGGGCGCGCCCAGCGAGTCCGACCCCTACGCGCTGGGGCAGTGCTATGAAAACCGCGACCGCCTGCAAGATTTGCTGAGTGACCTGCACAACCAGCCGCCGGACGAGTTGATCGCGCTGCACGAGATTGAGGCGCTGTTCCCCGAAAGCTACGACAGAACCATCCCGTTCTCGCTGGCGCTGACGGTGGTCGGCATGCCGGCCTTCGGCTATGTGCGTACCTTCAGCGACGCCGAGGGCGAGCAGTTCCACGGGCTGATCGTCAATCTGGCGCAGGCGCACCACCATCTCGAGGAACGCTTCGGCCAGTTCTCGCTGGCGCTGCTGGTCGATACCATCCGCGACGGCTTCTTCAACCACGAAGCCTTCCGCATCATCTATCACGAATTCATCACGGACTCCGGGCGCTCGCTCAACCGCCCGGTTGACCGTCTGAAAAACACGCTGCTCAGCCGGGGGATCGCCTGGTATCTTAGCTACCGCCGCGATCTCGCCTTCTACGACGAGATCCTGGGGCTGAACATCATCCCCTTAGACGAGCACGCCGCCGCCTGGAACCGGATGATCGACTCCGCGCGGCGCAAAGCGACCAGCGATCAACTCGTTGAAGACTGGCTGGACGTGCCCGAGACGCGCCACCCCGGCGAGTCGTGCATCGACATCGTGGGCTACTTCGCCGCCCGCGCCATCGCCGAGCAGCACGGGGTCGCCGGGCTGCGCGAGGCGATCACAGCCGGGCCGGATCACTTCATCGCGCTCTATAACGCGCTCGGCCAGCACCAGCTTCAGCGCTGATCCGGCAGCATCCATCGACGGCGACAGAAAGACAAACGGGGCGGCCCATAAACGGCCGCCCCGCTGCCATCTCGATCAGGCGGCAGTTAGCTCGCGCCTACCGTGATATCGCCCACGTTGGCCGATAGCTCCAGCGACGGCCCGCCGCTGCCCAGCGTGGCAGTCAGTGTCTCGCCGGGGATCTGCTTGCTCCGCTGCTGCCTGGACACCGCCAGGCCATCCAGCGTCAGCTTGCCCACCGCGGTGCTGGCGTTCAGCGTGGCGGACGTGTCGCGCGGCAGGCGGATGTTCACTTTGCCGACGCCGGTCTTCAGGCTGGCGCTGCCAGACGGGGCCAGTGTCCCCTCGAACCGGATATCGCCCACATCAACGCGGATCAGCGTCTCAGGCCCGGCTTCGACCTCGTGCAAAGTCACGTTCCCGACATCGACCGTCGCCTCCAACGCCTGCGGTGTGCGGATGCCGCGCACTTCAACATCGCCCACATCGTTGCGCACAATCAGGTCAGCCGCCGCCGGCGCCGTGATGGTCAGGTCAACCTTGTTGGTGCGCGCATGATCCGTAAACTGAGATTGGACCGCGTTCACCTGCACGCGCCCGCCTTGCTGTGTGATCGCCACGCGCATGGCTGCCAGCTCGCGCTCCGCGTCCGCCTTTGTCTCGGCGTAGGCCGTCAGCGTGTAGGCGACGGAAAGCGAGCCTTCGACGCCCGCACGGATCAGGACTTTGCCCACGCCGTTCCGCACGTCGAGCACCACCGGCGCTGCGCCATCGAGCATCACAGTCTCGCTGCCCTCGGCGGTCGCTTCGACCGGCTCCGAGCCAAGTTGCCGGTTACATCCGTACAGGCTCATCAAACAGACCCCCAACAGGGCAAAGACCGCCAGCTTTCGCATCATTCCACACGCTCTCCTGTCCGTGAATACGCGCAAGAATCAGTACGCAACAGGCGCGTGTGGGTTGCTCGGCATACCTACTCCGCATAGATCCCGATATCGCCCACGCTGGTGCGCAGCTCGATCACGGGCGCCGTCCCGCTGCCGGAGCCAACCGTCCCGCGCCAGGCCTGGCGGGTCGCGTCGCGCCGCTCTTCGCGCACCGTCGTATCGAGCGTGGCATCCATCGTGACATTCCCAACACCCGTCTCGGCGTCAATCTGGGCGTACAGGTCGCCGGGCACATACAGCCGGAGTGCGCCCACATCCACCTTCATTCGCGAATCACTCAGGCTTTCATCCAGCGCCCCATTGAACACGATGTCTCCCACATTGAGCTGCGCATCGATCTGGCCGACACGCACGCCGCGCTCGACGCGCAGCGCTCCCACCCCGCCGTTCACGACCAGATCGAAGACGACGTCATCCGGCACGCTGATCGTCAGATCGACTTCCGAGGCGCGACCGAAGGACAGAGTCCCCCCCGGACGTTCGGTCGTCAGCGCGATCGTGCCGTCGCTGCGTTCTTCCAGGCGCACGTTGATGTCGTCCAGGTAGCTGCGCGCCTGTCCCTGGCTGATCCCGCGCGCCACCTTCCGGTACTCGACCGCGATCTCGCCCGCTGCCCCGGTGGTGATCGTGATGTCGCCCACCTCGTTCTCGATCCGGAAGGTCACGTCCGTCGCATCCGGTTCCAGGGCAAGCTGCGTCGTGCTGAGTTCGGTCACCTCGCTGCTTTCGACAATCGTGCTGACCACAACGCTGCCGGCTCCGAAAAGCACCAGCGGCAGGATCAGGCACGCGCAGCAGACCAGCAGACACCCGCCCAACACAAACCAGGGCCAGCGACGGCGGCGCGGCGGTTCGGGTTCCAGGTAGTACTCGTCGTTTTTCTTCTTCTTTTCTGGCTCAACCCACTCAGCATCGGGGCGCTCGGGTTCCATCGCGATTGACTCCCGGCCATATGGCACAGATGGGCCTGTCCTGTTCGCAAAACAGGATCGGCGGTCAGGAAAGTATACGCACACCGGCGTGGGGCGTTGCGTCGCATGCCAGCCGGGGAATCGGCCCGTTCAGTCAGCAGAGGGGGCGACCGCGCCTTCCTCTTCAGCGGCCAGCGCGGCGGTGCAGGCCGCGCAATAGCCCGTGAAGCAGGAATGGGCCGAGATGATCGTCACGCCCAAAGCAGCCGTGACTTCCTCGCGAAAGGCGTCCACAATGTCCGGCTCGACGGGCACTTCTTTGCCGCAGCGTTTGCACGTCAGCGTGTACCGCTCGTAGACCGAGCGAAAGCGGTATTCTTCGCGGCTCTGGTCCTCGCCCACGTTGCGCCCGTCAACCAGCCGCATTTCCTTGAACAGCGCCAGCGTGCGATAGACTGTCGCCAGGCTGAGCGCCATCCCGCGCTGGTTGGCCTGGTGGTGCAGCGCCTCGGCGCTGAGATAACGCCGCTGGCTGCGCAGCACGTCCAGCAGCGCGCGCCGCTGGCTGGTGATGCGATGCCCCGCCCGCCGGAAGGCATCGAGGATGGCGGCCTCTTCGCGGTCGTTTGCATCGGCCGCCCCGGCGCTCAGGTCGGCAACCGGCACAAATCCGGACGAAGGACGGTCAGGCTGGGAGTCCATGGAATATCCTTACTGCCTACCCGAAGATTCGCTGCAATTATGACACAGACTCACCCCGCCCGTAAACCACTGCGGCCTGGCGGTGCAGAATCGCAAAGAAATTTTCCAAAATAATCTAAATTTCTATAGATTTTCGCAGATTATGATATTGCCGGTCGTCTGCCCGGTCGGTAGAATGGTGCCGTGTTGTGGCTTGCTGTTTACACGCTTTCAGTCAAGGAGACACATTGGCATGAAGACATCCTTTTCCCTGCGTCACGGCCTGATCGGGCTGCTGGCCCTCGCGCTGGTGCTGACGCTCGGCGTTCCGGCAGCGCTCGCTCAGGACGATGGTCCGCGCACGCTGACCGATGCGCTGCGCCGCGAGGTGACGCTCGATGCTCCGCCGCAGCGCGTCGTGGGCCTGAGCGCGTCCATCATCGACATGCTCTTCGCGTTGGGGGTCACCCCGGTCGGCGTGACGGAAGGCATCGAGCATCCCGCCGCCGCCGGACTCCCCACCTTTGGCACCGGCTACCAGCTCGATCTGGAAGCGCTGGCGGCGCTTGAGCCGGACCTGATTTTCGCCAACGCGCAGCTTCAGGCGCAACTGGCCGACCAGCTCAGCGGCATTGCGCCGACGATCTACGTGCTGACCCTGACCGCGGACGACGTGCCCGCCAACGTCCGACTGATCGGCGAGGCGACCTGGAAGGACAACACCGCCGAGGCGCTGGCGAAGGCGTATGAGGACTTCCTGGCGTTTGTGCCGGTCGCTGCGGCGGGGCACGAGGGTCCCTCGGTTTTGATCATCGTCGGCACGCTTGACATGCCGAACTTCGGCAAAAGCTCGACCTACCTGGGCGATATGGTGGTCAAGCTCGGCGGGACGGTGGTCGGCGATGACCAGCCCGATGCCGGTCCCTTCCCCGGCTATGCGCAGCTTAGCGTCGAGGCCGTGGTAGAAGCCGATCCGGACATGATCCTGACCATCACGCGCGGCGCGCCCGGCACCCCGCCCATCCCTGAGGCGATGGCGGCGGACCCGATCTGGTCGTCACTGAGCGCGTTCGAGAACGGCCGCGTGTACGAGCTGGACAATCGCCTCTACGTCGAGGCGCCCGGCCCGCGCTTCACCGAGGCCCTGACGAACCTGTTTAGCCTGTTCTACGGCGGGGAGAACTAGTGCGCAACCTGGCACCAGCCAGCCCGATCGTTTCGATCCAGTACGCAGGCCAGGCGCGGTGGCGCCTGGCCTGGCGTGCGCTGGTGATGGGACTGAGCGCGCTGCTGCTGCTGGCCGGGGTTGTCTACTCGTTGGGCAGCGGCTCGGTCAGCATCCCCAGCCGCGACGTGATCGCCGCGCTGCAAGATCGGGAGAGCGTCAGCCGCATGACCGGCATCATCGTCCACGAGGTGCGCCTGCCTCGCGTGCTGGTCGGCCTGCTGGTCGGGATCAATCTGGGCGTGTCGGGCACGCTGTTGCAGGGCGTGGTGCGCTCGCCCCTGGCGGACCCGTACATCCTGGGCGTGTCGGCGGGCGGCGGGCTGGCTGCCGCGCTGACCTCGCTGATGATCCCCGGCTTCCCGCCGGGCGCGGTGCCGGCGGCAGCCTTCGTCGGCGCGCTGCTCGGCGCGCTGGTGGTCTACGCCGTCGCCTGGGATGGCACCGGCGTCACGACCACGCGGCTGGCGCTGGCAGGCGTGGCGCTGACCACCATGCTCGGCGCCTTTACCACAACGGTGGTCGTCATGACGGTCGAGGTCGGCGCGCAGACGGTGTTTCAATGGCTGGTGGGCGGCCTGTACACGGTTGGCTGGAAAGAATACCGGCTGATCGCGCCGTACAGCGCCGCCGGGGTGGTGCTGGCGATGCTGCTCGCCGGGCGGGCGAACATCCTGGCGCTGGGCGACGACGTGGCGCAGGGGCTTGGCCTGCGCGTCGAGCAGACCCGCTTCCTGATGAGCGCCGTCGCCGCCATCCTGGCGGGCAGCTCGGTGGCGGTGGCCGGGCTGGTGGCGTTCGTGGGACTGCTGGTTCCCAATGTCGCGCGCCGGCTGGTAGGGTCGGACTTCCGCTTCCTGATCCCGACGAGCCTGCTGCTGGGCGGCGCGCTGATGGTCTGGGCGGATGCCGCCGCGCGCGTCACCTTCCCAACGCTGCTCGGCAACCCGAACATCGAGTTTCCGGTCGGCATCGTGACGGCGGTAATCGGCGGGCCGTTGTTCC
>Ga0226835_1001278_pt1 | contig 14520 bp, 7 predicted proteins | sample LAC_MetaG_1_FD_163627 | JGI IMG/M metagenome (GOLD analysis project Ga0226835, IMG submission 163627) | Anaerobic ammonium oxidizing microbial communities from anammox membrane bioreactor (MBR) in UC Berkley, California, United States -... | ecosystem: Engineered > Bioreactor > Anaerobic >...
CACGGATGGGACCTGCACAACTTCAAACTCGATGAAGAGATCGCGCGTTTCGTCGGCACCGGGCGCGCGGATGGCAATGGTGACGCCGCGCCCATCGCCCACTTCACCCCGGAGCAGGCGATCGATCACATCCAGGCGCTCTCCTGCGGGGATCGCCGCGCCGTCCACAGCCAGCAGCACGGCGCCGTTCTCCACCCCGGCACGGGCCGCAGGTCCGTCGGGGAAGGGATAGAGCACCACATCACCGCGCTCGTCGCGCTGCACCTGCACGCCGATCCCCCCGTACTGGCCGGCCAGCACGTCGGATTCGCTTTGGGCCACCGGGGGATCGATGAAGAAGGTGTAGGGATCGTTCAGCTCGGCCAGGTAGCCGCGCACGGCTGCGTATTCGAGCGTGCGGTCGTCTGGGAGCGGCCGCAGATAGTTGGCCTCAAGTAGTTCCTTCACCTGTGCCAGCAGCGGAAATGTCTCGCCGTTGCCGTCGGCGTCGGCAGCGACAGGCACGCGCCCGCGCAGCAGGAACCCGGCGAGAAACACGCCGCTCAGCACCAGGCCGGTTAGCATTCCTCGCGCGGCGGCCCAGTACAGCCGCGCTTTTCGACTGCGGTTTGCACCCATTCAGACCGTGTCCCTCATTATTTGCGCCAGATGCGCATTCTAGCACATCCGACGCCAGATTTTTAGAACGAGTAGTTTCGCGAACCCGGATCTCAGATTATGATATCTGGTAGCGATCTGGCAGGAGACGGGATGCCAATGGACGAGCGCAAGCCCCTGGTGCTCATCGCGGACGACGAGCAAAGCGCCTCTGTGTTGCTCACGCGTATCTTCGAGCGCGAGGGCTTCGCCGTGGAAATCGCCAAGGACGGCGAGATCGCCCTGGAGAAGGCGCGCAGCCTGCGGCCCGATCTGATCTTGATGGACGTGCAGATGCCGAAGATCAACGGGTTCGAGGTTACCCGGCAGCTTCGGGACAATCCCTCCACGGCGCGCATCCCCGTGATTTTCGTGACCGCGGCGGCGCGCGAACCCTCAGACGTCGCTCACGGCTTGAAGCTGGGAGCCGACGACTATATCCGCAAGCCGTACAACTATCACGAACTGCTGGCTCGCGCCCAGAGCAAAATGCGCGCCCGCCAGCTTGAGGACCGCTTGCAGCGCCGCAGCGAAGAGCTGGAAGCCCTGGTCCGCATCGGTGCAGAGCTCAATCAGCGGCTTGGCCTGGAAGACCTGACCGAACTGATTCTCGACATCGCCACGCAGGAGTTCGACGCACCGTATGCAGAGTTGGTTCTGTTCGATCCCCAGGGTCATCCGATCCTGGTGCGCGACAGCCAGAACGGGATGCTGGACCCCGACACGGTGTTGGCCTTGCTGGAAAACCCCAACTCGCTGTTGGCAACCGTCTACCGCACCGGCGAACCCCTGCTTGTGCCGGGGCCGGGCAATAACTCTGGTACGCTGGCTCATCTGGAGCGGTACGGCTTTTCCTCCGCGATGGCCGCGCCGCTCAAGCACCACGGTACTCTGTTAGGAACGCTGATCGTCGGCCTTCATTCGGGCCGCAGCCTCAGCGGGTCGGACCTGCGCATGCTGCGCTTGATTGGCGAACAGGCGGCGCTGGCCGTTCGCAACGCTCAGCTTTACGCCGAGCTGCAAAATTACGCTCAGACGCTGGAAGACAAGGTCCAGCAGCGCTCGCGCGAGCTGCAGGCCGCCCAGGCCGAACTGATCCGCGCCGAGAAGCTGGCGGCGCTTGGACGGATGGCCGCCGGGATCGCGCATGAAGTCAACAACCCTTTGCAACCCATCTTAAACTGCCTGGAAGTGGCAATCGAGGACAGCGAGGCGGGTCGCCTGGTCGACAGCGAAATTTTGCGCGTGGCCGAGAACGAAGTCCAGCGCATCAAGTCGATTGTTTCGCGCCTGCTCGATTTCGCGCGTCCCGGTAACTCGGAGCACGCGCTTGTCGATGTGCACGAGTTGGTGAATGAAGTCCTGATCCTGACAGCCAAGCAGCTTGAACGCGCTCACGTGTCCGTCTATACCAACCTGTCGGACGCCCCACCGGTTTCGGGTAACTCGACGCAACTCAAGCAGGTGCTGCTCAACCTGGTGCTAAACGCGATGGAAGCGATGCCGGGCGGTGGTGACCTGGAAGTGTCCGTCTATGCCGAAGGGAACGGCACGGTTATCGCTGTGCGCGATACCGGCGTGGGGATGGACGAACAAACCGTGGCCCATATCTTCGATCCCTTCTACTCCACCAAGGACGAAGGAACCGGTCTGGGACTGGCCGTGACGTACGGCATTGTCGAAGGGCACGGTGGAACGATCCAGGTCGAAAGCCGCCCCGGCCAGGGGACTTGTTTCATGCTCTGGCTGCCGGGCGCGAACCAGGCGCCCACGTCTCGTGTTTGACCCCTGCGCAGTCAGTTCCAGCGCGATTGAAACTCCATCCAGCGCGGGTCGCCCGGCTGCAAATCGGCATAGGCTGCGGCATCGGCCAGTGGGACGGCGGCACGATAGAGCGTGTCCGCTGTGGGCGCGTCGCAGCGGGTGATGTTGACTCCCACCGCGCGGATCGCATCCTGTCCGGCGAGCGCGGACGCCTGGCTGACCGCCAGCGTCATGGCCTGCTCGATGATCTGGGGCAGAGCGGGGGTGGGGCGCGCGCAGAGCTGGACGAACAGTGTGGGGCCGAGGGCGCTGTCGGCCAGCACGACCTGTGGGGCGCCTGTTCCCGCCGGGAGCGCGGCCACCTGAACCTGGCTTGAGACCGCCTGCACCAGCGCCGCCTGCTGATCGTCAGCGCTGATGGCCGACAGGCTGCCAAGGTCTGTCGCCTTTGGCTCCAGCGCCGGAAGCAGCAGGGCGATCAGCGCGATCACCAGCACGGCCACGAGCACCAAGCCTGCCAGTGCGCCGAGCACCCGGCCCGCTCGCCCGCGGCGGCGCGCCTCACGTTCTTCGCCAGCGGCGCGCGCCTCGGGATCCAGCGCCTCAGGCGTTTCGTCAAAGATGACGGTGCGGACCGGTTCGCGCCGTTCTACTTCGACCGCCGGAGCCGGCGGCTCGTCCAGGGCGAAGGGATCTTCGTCCAGCACCGCGAAGGGGTCTTCGTCGATGTTGAACACCTCTTCGTCAATATCGATCGCTTCGAACGTCTCGGCGCCAAACGGATCGTCGAACGCGTCCTCCATAAAAGGCGGAGCGCCGGCACCGGCGGCTGGCTCGCCGAACGGCTCTTCGAGCTCCAGCCCAAACCATTCCTCTTCCGTGCTGACTTCAGGCGCTTCGGGGGCGGCAGCCGGGCGCAGTTCGGGGAACCGCTCGATTTCCTCAGGCGTGGGCGGAAACTGCTCATTCAGCTTGCCGAGCATCTCGCGGGCTTTCGGCGCGTTGGCATAGTCCGGATCGGTTCGCAGCACCATGAGCAGGGCTTCGCGCGCCTCGTCCGGCTCGACGGCTGCATTGGCCAGCAGCCACCAGGCATCCACATTTTCGGGCTCAGCCTGGACGATGGGGCGCAGAATCGACAGCGCCTCGTCGATCTGCTCCTGCTTGATCAGGGTATAGGCTCGCCTCAGCTCATCGTGTGTAGCCATCGGGTTCCTCCGTCGGGCGCCAGAACAGCCGCATCACCCTGCATTATAGCCGGACCGCCAGCGCCCGCAAACAGGGTGCGGTCGCGCCTTGGGACAGGTAGACTATAATCAAGCTCGCGAGATCTCTGCGGGCAGGACCGGATTAGGTGATATGGCCGGACGGCGCACACGGATCGCTAGCTGGATTCGACTCTGGCTGCTGCTGCTGGCAGCAGGCGCTGCGCTTGGCGCAACGCTTGCCTGGCGGGTGACGCTTGCTCAGGATCTGCGTCTGCAATACGGCGACCGCGTGCAGGGCGAGATCGGCTCGACTCCGGCGGCGGACACATGGCGCTTTTCCGGCGGCGCGAGCGACCGGGTAACGATTCGCGTCGAGCGCATCGAGGGCGATCTGGTTCCGTCGCTGCTCGTGCGCGATCCGGGCGGGCAAGTTGTGCTCGATCTGCCGTGGCCGCTGTCGGATTCGACGCATTTCGAGACGACGGTCCGGCTGGCGAACGGCGGCGAGCACACGATCGAGCTGCGCGCGCGCCAGAACACCGCCGGGCGCTATGCCCTGAGTCTGATTCTGGCTCAGGCCGGGACGGCGGCGCGTCGCGACGTCGCGTTGAGCTATGGCCAGACGGTCGAAGGCGATTTGATCGACCCGATGGCGCAGGATGTGTGGTCGTTTCGTAGCGAGCCGGGTGACGTGGTCGATGTCACCGTGATCCCTTCGGGTGGCACGTTCCGGCCCGAAGTCACGCTGTTCAGCCCGACCGGAAGCGTCGTTGCGACCACCGGCGGGGCCGGTTCGACCGCCGGCGCCGGGTTGAGCGCCGTCCGGCTGCCGCTTGGTGGCACCTACACGGTCGCCGTGCGCCCGGCCGACGCGCGGACCGGGGCCTACCGGCTCACCGTGCATCTGCGCAGCTCCAGCCGCGTGGATACCGGCTTTGTGCCCATGCCGCTCGAATTGGGCAGCCCGGCGCGCAGCCGCCTGACAGGCAACGCGCCTGTCGCGCTGTTCAGCGTGCGCGCGAGCGGGACGCTGGCGCTGGCGCTCGATGCATCCAACCCCCAGGCGCGGATCGCGGTCAACGTGCTGAGCGAAAATCGGGCGGTACTGGACTCGTTCGCCGGTCTGGGCAGCGTCCGCGCCAGCCTTTCGCTCGGCAGCCTGACTGGCGCCTGGTTGGAGATCACATCTCCGGATGTGGACCTGAACACCTCGCTGGACTTCGCCGTCGAGGTTATCCAGCTTCGCATGGCCCGCCGGACGGCGCGCGCTTTGCCTTTTGATGCGTCGCGGCACGCTCAACAGCTTGGTGAGCCGGATGTTTGGTTCTTTGACGCGCGCGCCGGTGATCTGATGCGGCTGTCTTTGCGCCCGGATGTCTTCTCGTCAGGCGGGATCGCGCAGGTCTACAGTCCGCAGGGCGACCTGTTGTTCCAGCGATGGGTGGCCGCCGGGTTCGACCAGGCTTTGCTGCTGGAGCAGGCGGGTGTCTATGAAGTGGTGCTACGCGCGCTGGGCGTAGAGGGCTATCTCATTGGCCTGACGCGCAGCGGCGCCGGGGGACAGCCATTCGATTTGCTCGTTGATCGGGTTGAGCGCGGTCTGCTCGGCTCGCCCCCCGAGCCGCGAGGCGCCGGCGAGCTATCGCCTCAATCCGGCGATGAATGGACATTGAACATCGATCAGCCGGGTGTGTGGGCGTTCGAGCTGGCGGGTCCCCCGGACGGTCCGCCGCTCGCGCTGCGCGTCGAATCGCCCATTGGAGAGCTGCTGGACCAGCGAGTCGGTAAGCCGGTGAACGGCCTGGCACGGCTTGTATTGGAGATTCCTGCGCCGGGGCGTTATCGGATCGCTGTGCTCAATATGACGGCGGAGCAGGCGACGTACACGCTGCGGGCCGAGCCAATAACGGGGGGCCTGCTCGTGCCGGGTGTTCCGGCGCGCGGCGCGTTGTCCGGCAGCAGCGCGGAAAACCGGTGGACGATCTGCGTCGCGGCACCGGCGCTGCTTCAGGTTCGGGTGGAGAGCGTGCCGGATGCAGCGCTGCCGGAGTTGCTGGTTGTGCAGCCCGACGGGCTGCTGGCTCCGCTAATCCCCATCGACGTGCAGCAGCCGGAGATTCTGTCGGCGCCGGTGGCTGAGAGCGGGTTGTATACTATTGTGGTTCATCAGCCGCCAGGAGTGACGCACACCCGCTACCTGATCACCGCCGCCGCAGACCCGCCGTTCGACCCGACGCCGCCCGTCGCACAGATGGCTGCAGCAGGGCAGGCATCCCTGATCGCGACGCCTGAGCCGGTAACCGAGCCTCTTGTACTGGACCCGGCCGAGCAAATCCTGCCCGCATCGCGACCCGGCCCGGATGTGCTGGCGAACGCGCAGCCGATCGCGCTCGACACGACCGTGCGCGGTGAGATCCCGCTCAATGCGCGCTATCAGGTCTGGCGCTTTCAGGCCGGCGCGGGCCAGAAGGTCGACATCTCGGCGATCGGGCTGGCGCGTGCCACCGCGCCAGATATCACCCTGCTCGATGAAGAAGGCGCGGTGCTGGCGCGCAGCGTTCGACCGGATCGCCTGCGGAATACCCTGGAGCATCGCTTTGCGGCGGCCGGGCGCTACTACATCACGGTGCGGTATGACCCCGGCAGGCGGTATCTGCTGCGCGTGGACGATTTGAGCCGTCTGGACGACAGTGTGCGCGGCGTTCTGCCCGGCCACGTGATCGACTTCGGCCAGACGCTTCACGCGGAGCTGCCCGGCGTGGATGCTCCTCTTTACGCGGTTTTCTACGCGCAGGATGGAGATCAGATCCGGATCCAGGCTGCACGCCCGGCCGGGTCCGGCGGGTTGCAGCTGAGCCTAGAGACCGTCGGGGGCGGCGTGCTGGCCGCCACGGACGTCGCTCCAGACACGCCCTGGCGCGCGAGTCTCGATGCGCGCGTGGCGAATGAAGGCGTGTACCGCCTGGTCGTAGAGCCTGTCGGGGGCGAGTCTGCAGCCAGTCCGGTGGCAATCCACCTGGCTTTGCGCGGCGCGAGCGCGCTCAGCCGCGATGGCCGCGCGCTTGACACTGAGGGATACGGCAATCTCGATCCAGACAACCCGGCAGACGTCTGGCTTTTTTCAGCGCTCGGCGGAGAGCGTGTGTCGATCGCGGTTCAGCCCGTGGACGGCCAGAGCCTGCCGCTCACGGTTGAGCTGGCCGACACCGCCGGCGTGCCATTTCTGCGCCGTGCCTCGATGGTGGGCGCATCGACCGTGACGCTGGAGTCGATCAGCCTGCCGCGCCCGGGCGTGTATCGTCTGCTCGTCCGCACCAGCCAGGGCGAGCGTGGCCTGTACCGCGTCACCCTGACGCGCGATTTGAGCAGTCTGTCCGATGCGCAGCAGGCTTTGTCGCTGAACCGGACGGTCAGCCGGGTGCTGACGGCGGAGAACCGGATCGACGTGTGGGCCTTTGCGGGGACCAAAGGGGATGTCATTTCGGCAGAAGCGCGAGCTATTCGCGGCGACCCGGCCCTGCTGAGCTTCCAGATCCGGACGCAGACGGGCGCTGTGCTGACTACGGCCGCCGCCGACGCTTCCGGGCGGGCTGTGGCGCCCCAAGTGCTTCTGCCCGAAACGGGTCACTATACGCTGGCCGTAGGGAATGTGGATACGACGTTTGACGGCGCGCTTGCGTATGACCTGACGGTGCTGCTTGAGAGCACACAGGCCCGGTCGATGGGCGGGGTGCTGAGCGGTTCGGGTTATGGGGCGGGGGTGCTCAGCGGGGCGGACCTGAGGGATGTATGGTTGTTCCTCGCGCGCCAGGGCGATCTGGTGCGGGCATCTGTGACGGCCCAGGGTGGGGGTGTGGCGGCCAGCATCATGACGACGGACTGGCATATCGCCAGCACCGCCGGGCGGCCCAGCACGTTGACCGTCGCCGACAGCGACGACGAAGGCACGCTGCTGCTTGAGGCGGTGGTCATTCCGGCGGACGGCGTGTACACGATAGATGTCAGTGCTCCCCCCAACGCCGACACACGCTATACCGTCCGCCTTGAGCTGGAGCCGGCCGGGGCACAGCCGGCGGTTCCCGTTGTGCCACCTCAGCAAGTCGAAGGGCGAATTTCGCTGGCCAATTTGCACGACGCCTGGATGGTCGAGGGACGGCAGGGTGACACGCTGTCTGTGCGCGTCGTGGCCGACAGCCGCGCCACGCTTGCGCCGGTGGCGACGGTCTACGGGCCGCAGGGCGAGCCGCTGGTACAGGTGCGCACCACAAGCGACCGGGAAGCCCGGCTGGAATCCTATGCGCTGCCACAGACCGGATCGTACACCGTCGAGATCGGCAGACGCCTGGCAGAAAGCGGTGAAACGGAAGGGCGCTACCGGGCGGAAATCGAGCTGGCGTCTGCCCCACCCGTTGCGGCGCGTTTGCTCCGGTACGGCCAGGTGGGACGGAGCTGGCTCAATACGGCAGCACCGGTCGAGCAATGGACCTTCGAAGGCGAAGCGGGCGATGTGGTTGAGGCGCAGCTAGCGGTTGTAGGCGGGTCGCTCGACCCGGTTATGCGTCTGTACGGGCCAGACGAGGCGCTTCTGGCGGTCTCGGGCGAGGATACGATTGCCGGGGCACGCGTGCAGGCACGGCTGCCAGCCAGCGGCACCTACCGGATCGAGGTGGCGCGCTTGAGCGGCGTGTTTGGGACCGGGCAGGGCAATTATGCGCTGTCGCTGAACCGCACATACCGGGTCGCAGATCTGGCCGCGCAGCCGATGCTGGGGTACGGGCAGCGCGCGATCGGCGCAGTCGACGCCACCACAACGCAGGCCTACTGGATGTTCGCTGGCGCTGCAGGCGATTCAATCCGCGCCTCGGTTCGCTTCCCGACGGACGACGCGCCACTCGTGCTGACGGTAGCCGATCCGGCGGGCGACGTGCTGGCCAGTGGCACGCGTGCGGGAGGGCGCGCCACAATCGAGGGCCTGACGCTGCCATCCAGTGGACTGTACGTGCTGGAAGTTCGCCGCCTTGCTGACGCTCGCGCCCCATACAGCCCATACGAGCTTGAGCTGGCGCTGATCGGCGGGCAGGCCGGGCGGGTGCAAGCCGGCGGCCTGCTGGACTGGGGGCAGCCGTCGTACGGGCGCATCGAGGATCCGTCCCGGGTGCACCTGTGGACGTTCCGCGCGAGCCGCGGCGACCAGGCCGTGCTGGCAGTGGCGCGGCTGGAAGGTGTGTTGGCTGTTGAACTGACTCTGTTGGCACCGGACGGGACGACACTGCTGGACGAGGTGCCGGCGCCCGGTGCAGGTACGATGATGATCGGGCCGCTGATCTTCCAGGAAACGGGTATCTACACGCTTGTTGTGGCAGCGCGCGACGAGGCGCTTGGGCTGCGCTATCGGGTGCAGTTGATGTCGCTGTCCGGTGAAGGGGAAACGCCGCCTGATTAGGCAGCACGCGGGGCAGGCATAACCAGATCGCAGCGGACCCGTCGAAGGGGTCCGCTTTTTGTGCGCGTGTGCTGGTGCCCTGGAGAGGACTCGAACCTCCACGCCCGAAAGGGCACAGGCCCTCAACCTGCCGCGTATGCCAATTCCGCCACCAGGGCTAGACTGCCCGAAATTATACACGCTGGCCGGCGGATGTCAATGGTTGGCAGGCGGCGGCCGGATGCGTACAATCAGTCCGGAGCCTGTCCCAACGACACGTCTTGAGTGACGGTTGAAGGGCTGTGTGAACGGGATGGCACACCACCATGCGGATCGTGGTCGATGCAATGGGAAGCGATAATCACCCGGGGCCAGACGTTGAGGGCGCCGTCCTGGCAGCGCGCGAGTTCGGCGACACAATTATTCTGGTAGGCGACCGGGAGCGCGTGCAGGCTGAGCTTGCGCGCCATGAGACGACTGGCCTGTCCATCGAAGTGGTCCATGCGTCGCAGCAGATCACCATGGACGATAGGCCCGGTCTGGTGGGGCGGGCCAAACCCGACTCGTCGATGCATGTCGGCATGCGACTGGTCGCCACTGGCGACGCTGACGCCTTTGTGACGGCCGGAAACACGGGGGCGGTGCTCGCCATCGCAACCCTGCACACCCTCAAGCGAATCAGGGGGGTTCATCGCCCGGCGCTGTCGGTGATCATCACCCTCGAGGGCCAATCGCTCATTCTGCTGGATGCCGGAGCCAACACCGATTCGCGGCCCGAGTGGCTGGCGCAGTACGGCGTCATGGGCAGCCTCTACGCCGAGCGAGCGCTGAACCGGCCCCATCCGCGCGTGGGACTTGTCTCGAATGGTGAGGAGGCCGGCAAAGGGACCACATTGGTCCAGGAAGCGGCGGAACTCTTAAGAAACAATGGTGTTAACTTTATAGGCAATGCCGAACCCAAAGAGGTGTTGGGCGGCGCGGTGGACGTTGCCGTGACCGATGGCTTCACCGGAAATGTTATGATCAAGACTATGGAAGCCATCGGACAGACCATCTTCCAGCTTGTACGGCGCGAGCTGCTGGCAGATACACGCTCGAAGATCGGCGGGCTGCTGGCGAAACCGGCGTTTCGGCGTGTGTATCGCCAGATCGATCCGTTCGAGGTCGGTGGCGCGCCGCTGCTGGGAGTCAACGGTGTGGTCATCATCGGGCACGGCCGCTCCAATGCCTGGGCGATCAGGAACGCGATCCGTCAGGCTCGCGCTGCCGTTCAGGGGCAGATTGTCGAAGCAATTCGGGATGGGTTAGGGCGTCAGCCCACATAATACGGGCCTGGACTGCAGGCCGTGAGGACAAAGGGGCTTTCACCATGGAATTCACACGCAACGGTTGGCCTCGTGTTGTTGTGACGGGAATGGGCGCGGTGACGCCTTTGGGACGGTTCCCCGAATTCTGGGAGCGGCTGAAGCGCGGCGAGTCAGGAATCCGGCGCATTCAGTCGTTTGATCCGTCCGATCTCGAAGTGCAGATCGCCGGCGAGGTGATCGACTTTGATCCTACCGAGTATATCGACCCGAAAGAAGCGCGCCGCATGGCGCGGGCGTCGCAGTTTGGCGTCACCGCCGCGATGGACGCCCTGAAGGACTCGGGGATGACGCTGTCCGACATCGAAGCGATTCAGGATCGCGTCGGTGTCGATTTTGGCTCGTCGATGGGCGGGCACGATCTGGCACAGCAGGCTTCTTTCGGCTATCGCTCGCGCGGGCGGCGGCCCGGTCCGTTCTCGCTCATCCAGTCGCTGCCGAACATTCCAGCCCACTACGTGAGCCGGGTGATCGGTGCGCTGGGGCCGCTGGTCTGCATTTCGACCGCGTGCGCGACCGGCACGCACAGCATCGGCGACGGGCTGGACATGATCCGGCATGGCCGGGCGGATGTGGTCTTTGCCGGCGGCGTCGAGGCGATGATCCTGGATTACGCGATCGCGGGCTTCATTTCGATGACGGCCCTGGCGACGGGGTATAACGACGCCCCAGAGAAATCCAGCCGTCCGTTCGACGCCAACCGTAATGGCTTTGTCTTTGGCGAGGGCGCGGGCGTGATGATTCTGGAAACGCTGGAGCGGGCCGTCAAGCGCGGAGCGCGCATCTATGCTGAGGTGCTTGGCATGGCGACCTCGTCGGATTCCTATCACGTGGCGGCGCCCGATCCGGACGGTCGAGGGGCGCAGAACGCGATGAAATGGGCCGTGCAGGATGCCGGGTTGAACCCGCAAGATATCGACTATATCAATGCGCACGGCACGTCCACCAAAGCCAACGATGCGATCGAGACGAACGCGATCAAGAAAGTCTTCGGCGAACATGCCTACGATATCATGGTCAACTCGACCAAGAGCATGATCGGACACCTGCTGGGCGGCGCGGGCGCCGTTGAGGGCATCGCGTCGGTGATGAGCCTGTACGAGAAGATTGTGCACCCGACGATCAACTACGAGACGCCCGATCCCGAGTGCGATCTCGATTACGTGCCGAATGTGGCGCGCGAGGCCAAAGGACTGCGCTATGCCCTGTCCAACAGCTTCGGACTGGGCGGGCAGAACGCGTGTGTCGTTTTCGGCGCGGTCTAGCTCTGTGCTTCGAACGCCGGACGTCCGGCCGGGTGTGAAGCGATGAAGGGGAGAGCGTCTGTGCTCTCCCCTTGCGTTGGCCGGCGGGGCGCGCTCAGCCGGTAGCCGGCAGCGCCGCGCTGGCGACTTCCTGGTGATACTGCGCTTCCAGGCGACGCTGGCTCTCGCGGGCGCGGGCGCAGAGAGCCTGCCCCCCGGCGCCGAGCCATTCCTGAAGGGTCGGACTGGAAGGGCTGCCGGATGTCACCTCGGCGTAGATGCGCGATCCCCAGTAGTAGTACCGCTTCGTCTCCGAGGGCCACGTGGCCCAGCCGCGGTTAATCACGCCGTGGCCGCCGTTGTAGCCGGCCAGGGCCAGCCCGGCATGCCCGTCCGCGATTTCCAGCCCGCGCGCCAGATAGTCCATGCCGCGCTGCGCGTTTGTTTGCACGTCGAGCATGTCCTCGCCGGGCGCGAAGTGGAAAGGCATGACCTGGAAGAGACCCTGCGCGCCCGCGGGTGACGATACGGTCGGGTCGCCGCAGCTTTCGATCTGAATCAGCGTGGCGATCAGATTCGGGTCGATCTGGTAAATCAACGCCCACGCGCGGATCATCGGCTCCCAGTATTGCACTTCGCCCGTAAACACCGGCGACAGGGTCGCGCGCGCGGCTTCTGGCCCGATGGGGCTTGTCGCATAGAACGGGCGATTGGTATCCACAATGTTTACCACGCGCGGCTCGTCCGGCAGGATCAACGTGGCGCCGGTGAAGGAGCTGGAAAACCCCATGATCCCGCTGAGCGCCAGCAGCACAACGGCCAGACCAAACCAGCGGGGGTGTGGCCGGCGGGTAACGGCGTCCTTGCCAGGCGGTTTCTGAGATGTTGGTGACTGCCTGTCAGATGTGGTGGATGGTCGCTTCATTGATCGCTCGGAATTAGAACATATGTTCCTTTCTGGGTATCTAAAGGATACCCAATCTGGCGGATCGAGTCAATATCTCTGCGTTAGAATCTTCATAGGAATCGGCGCTGCTGGACGGCCTGCCCGGTTATAATGAGGGCAGGGGGCATGACGTTCTGGATGCGTTAACGGGGGAGAACGCGGCGGGGTTGAACGACTATCTGGAGGCGATTGACGAGCAGCTCGAACGCGGCGACATCAAGCAGGCTGAGATCATGATCGCGCGCCGCCTGCGCCGTGATGGCGTTGACACGAGCGCGCGCTGCGCGCTTCTGCTGCGGCGGGCGCGCGTGCGGCTGTTCAGCGAAAAGCCCGATGACGCGCTGGCCGACCTGCGCGAGGTCCTGGCGTTGGGTCCGGCGCTGGCTGCTGAGCCTGATGTCCGGGAATTGCTGGCCGACGCGCACTTTGCCCGCTTCGAGCTGGCGCCGCTGGGCTTCGCAGACCGCGCCGATGCGGATCGCGCTCTGGCGTACTATAACGAGCTGGCCGAGATGCAGCCCACGCACACGAACCGGGGCTGGATCCTGTACCAGAAGGGGCGTGTGCTGCTCAGCGCCGACCGGGTCGACGAAGCGGTCGCGATGTTCTATGCGGCGCTCGAAGAGCCATCGCGCATTGCCTCGCTGCCGTCGCTGTGCTACGAGCGGCTGGGGTTCGTCGAGCTGTTCGAAAAGCGCGACCCGGCGGCGGCGCTGGCCTTCTTCAACCGCGCGATCGAGGCCTATCCGCCGCACGAGAACACCGGCTGGCTGGTGCAGCTTCACATTCTGCGGAGCAGGGCGCTGCGCGAGCAGAAAGATTATGTCGCGGCGTTGCAGGCCGCGCGGCAGGCCCTGCGCGAGGTCGATGCCAGCGCGCCAGATTACCGGCTGGCCTATTCCGAGGCGCACCTGGCCGTTGGCGAAGCCCTGGCCCATTTCCGCACGCGCGAGGAAGACGCGATCGATCATCTGGTGCGTTTCTTGCAGCTCAGCCGGCAGCCGCTGGGCGTGGACGTAACCTGGAGCCGGGTGTACGAGACGATCGGCGCTCTTTCGCTGCGGCTGGGGCGCTACACCGCGGCGGCAGAAGCGTTCAGCACGGCGTTGGCCTACAACCCGTATAACCCCCTGGCAGCAACGCTTGAGCTTCAAATCGCCCAGGCTTGCTACGACGCCGGCGATTATGGGCGTGCGATCGAAACCCTGGAGCGCGTGTGGGCTGCGGCGGACGCAGATGGCGAGATGATTCTGGATCACCGCGTCTTCAGCCTGCTGGGGGATAGCTACGCCGCGACCGGGCAGTACGCGCGCGCCGGTGAGATGTATGCGCACGCGCTGGCGCTGGTCCCTGCCGAGTGGCCAGAGCGGGCCGCGCTGGTTCGCGCTCGCGATCTTGCGCTGGCACGCACGCACCCACAGCGGGCGATGGACAACGGCACGGCACACCGCTAAAATGGGCGAACGGACTCGCGCTTGTTCAGGTTGGATATCGGATACAGGTGTTCGCGAGGTAGCATGGCGGATTTTGAACGCGTTATCGTGATTGGCGGGGGGTTGGCCGGCTCTGAGGCAGCCTGGCAGCTGGCCGAGCGCGGCGTGCCGGTCAGGCTCTATGAGATGCGCCCGCTGCGCTCCACGCCCGCGCACGTCACCGGCTGGCTGAGCGAGCTGGTTTGCAGCAATTCGCTTGGTTCGGACCTGCCGGATCGCGCGCCGGGCGTGCTGAAGGCCGAGCTGCGGCGCCTGGGTTCGCTGCTGCTGCGCTGCGCGGAAGCGGCGGCCGTTCCGGCGGGGGGCGCGCTGGCCGTGGACCGCGAGGTGTTCGCGCGCAGCGTCACCGAGCATATCGCCGCGCACCCGCTCATCGAGGTTGTGCGCGAGGAAGTCACCGCGATCCCGGATGAGCCGACCATCATCGCGACAGGCCCGCTGAC
>Ga0226835_1001279_pt1 | contig 14518 bp, 15 predicted proteins | sample LAC_MetaG_1_FD_163627 | JGI IMG/M metagenome (GOLD analysis project Ga0226835, IMG submission 163627) | Anaerobic ammonium oxidizing microbial communities from anammox membrane bioreactor (MBR) in UC Berkley, California, United States -... | ecosystem: Engineered > Bioreactor > Anaerobic >...
TATCACCGTCGGTGCGAACAAACCCATAAATTTTCAACCATACAAGGGTAACGGCGCGGTTGGTTCGTCAGTTACGGCTACGACGGGACAAAACATTAACGCGCCCTTTAACCCAAACCAAGCAATTGGCAGTTTAATCTATCTGAGACTTTACACCCAATGGAATGAACTGGTCGCAGTTCAGGTACGGGGAACTTTCAACTCGAACTAAAAGCGCACCAAGTTCAAAAGTTCGACCTCAGACACGCACAGATAGACGGTGGCGGGTGAGATGAAGCAAATCAACATCATCACCTGCCTATTTTATGTGTCGCGATGCTAGTCCACGGATTGCAACATGTTCGCTGCCAAGGAACTCTCGCGGGCGTTTCTAAACTGGCGGTTCGCCATAGCTGTCGCTGCAAGTCTCGGCTTGCAGTTTTGGGCTTTGGTTAATACTTATTCACTCGACCCAACGCCGCCTTCGGCAGAGTATCCTTTTTTTTTCAACGCGTATGATGCATGGTGTAGAGGAATTGTTGGATTCGCGCTGTTTGCGCCGCTCGTTGCCACATTACCGTATGCCGATTCGTTGCTCCAGTACCATCTTCAAGGTTTTGCGCGCTATACACTCTTGCGCATGCCCCACGGGCGTTACCTGAAAACCAAATTTCTGGTAAATGCGCTCGTGGGCGGGCTGGTAGTCGCTCTGCCCATGGTTTTATTCTTTGTGTTTACCATGCTCCATTATCCGCGTGGACTCCCGCCAGTGCCGCCAGTCTCCGATGCCAATGGTCCGGTCTGGCAGATGGGCTTTTTATCTGAATACTATAAACCGCATCCAGATTTATACATTGCAGCTCGTATTCTGCTCGGCTTTTGTTTTGGGGGGACGTTTGCGACGCTGGGGATGGCGCTTTCGCCGTTTGTTCGCATTCGTTATGTTATTTTGGCGTTTCCGTTTGTTTTCTTCATTGCCTTTGGATACGCTGCAAATATAGTCGGTATGCCAGTCTGGTGGCCCGAGTACGCCCTTACGCCCGATGGCATTCTGGATTCATCTGCATTGACGGTTTTCGCTCCGCTTGGACTTTTGTTCTTGGGAAGTACACTTTGCATTTTTGGATCCATCCGCAAAGACAACGATGCTTGGCTTTATTGAAACAGAAAACTACGCGCGATGAATTGGGAATTTAGATTGATCTGGCGAACGCTCACGCGTTATTATCTGCCGCAGCGCGTGTTGACAAAGCGTTGGTTGACTGCGCTCATATTGCTTCCCTTATTCACTGGCTATCTACTGCTCGAAGTTTTAACTTGGGCACAGCAATTAGGCGGCGCCGCGAATATTTGGGACGTGGTGAACCGAACGCTGAATGACCGGCTTTGGGTTCACCATGGGTTAACCAATATTCTGATTTACTTGCTGAGCGAGATTGCACTGCTCTACAATACGGGACCAACAATCCTGGTCCGTACAAGATCACGATGGGCATGGTTTGTCATCTTGGTGCTTTGCGTCGTTGTCACAGTGCTGGTTTTTTCGGTACTCCTCGCACTGGTCCTCTTTGGCGTGACAACTCCAATTTTGCCATTCTCGTTCGAGTGGAGTTCCGCTGCCGCGCCGCTCCTTGCGCAACAAGGATTATCCGCCACTCTATTATTCACGGCTGCGCCTCTCCCCACCACAGTCAGCATGTTGACGCTTTTGGTATTGGCATGGACAAGCCTTGGTTTGGTGGTTGCGATCGTTACACTCAAAACGCAAAGCGCAATCTATGGCTTTGTGTTCGGCGTGGCGCTAAATTACAGCGCATTCCTCCTCTGGCTTGCGGAGCTTCATTTTCCTTTTGTTGACGCAATCTGGTTTCATCAGCGCATGTTTTTTTGGCAAACCGGTGAAACAGTGAATTCTTTGGTTGCCCCTTTTGTCTATGGGTTAGGATATTGGAGTGTATGGCTTGTGGTTAGCGGACTGGTTCTTTGGGGTACCTGTCGGAACTTTGATTTGGTTGCCAAGATTTAGTTTTGCGGTTTTACCAAGCAGAGCGCGCTAAAGGAGCCGAGTCAAGATATGCGCTTGAGTTTGACAATGCTTTATCAAATCCAATGGAATCTGGGATTTGTCAGACAACGTATCGGATGGCTGGTCAGTGCGGCAATCTGGTATTTTTTCGCCGGTTGGTTGAGCGCGCGCCAACTCTTGCAAGCCAGTACCGCACTGGCTTTGCCCGCGCCGCATCTTGGAGACGGGCTTTTCGCGACATTAGCAGGACCGCCACTTTACAACGAGAACCTACCGCTGCTCTTGAACTGGCTCGCGCACATCATCTTTTTTTTGATGGTGGTCGGTGATTTGGCAACTAGTCAATGCGCGCGGCAAGATTATCTCATCGTACTTCGCGTCGGGTCGCGCCGCATGTGGTGGTTGGGCATTAGCTTAACCATTGCGATTGTCGCATTGCTATATGCTGGCATTCTCTTGGCAACGACAAGTGTGGGTGTTGCGGTGCAGATAGGTTGGGATGCAACAGCCAGCGCGTTTTTTGCGGCACAAGACGTTTGGCAGCCGGTTTCCACATCGTCCTATTTGGAATTAACCGCTATTTTATTCTCTCTCTCCGCGTCTTTTTTGATCGCCGCAGGTCTTGTTCAAACGATTGTCGCTTTGTACACGCGCCGCGCCATCTGGGGTTTTCTTGTCGTGCTTGGGATTACTTTGAGCGCGTGGTTGGCAGGGGTTGGAGGTAGTTTACAGGGCTGGCAACAATGGTTTCCCGGAACACAATCTATCGTGAGTCGTCATTACCCCTTCGAGTGGGCGCTGCCTGATTTGACGTTGCTTTTTTCGCTGCGTTATAACGCGGTTTTGGTTTTGATTTTGTCATTATGGGGTCTCTTGTACATGCGCCGATTCGATCTATTCGGAGGGCAAGCCGATGAATGAGCAAGGGCTCAAAGCAGGACCGCTCACAACAACCCAACCGGCAATCCAAATCCGTGAGGTCTCGAAAAAATTACGCGGCCGTCAAGTGTTGCACAAAATTGATTTGGATGTGGAAGTAGGCGCAAGCGTTGGTATCTTTGGTACTAACGGCTCGGGCAAAAGTATGCTGTTGCGTGTCATCAGCGGTTTGGTTCTGGCTGACCAGGGCAGTGTCCGCGTTTTGGGAAAAATGATTGGACGCGATAGCGAATTTCCACAATCTCTGGGCGCGTTGATTGACGGACCCGGATTTCTCTTGGAGTCAAGCGGCCTGGCAAATTTGGAATTATTGGCGTCTATTCAAAAGCGAATCTCGCGCGCTGAAATTCGAGATGCGCTCGCGCTCGTCGGCTTGGATCCAAATGATCGCCGCCCCGTCAAAGCGTATTCGACAGGCATGCGCCAACGCCTTGGCATTGCGCAAGCGATCATGGAACACCCAAAAATTCTTTTGTTGGATGAGCCAACCAGCGCTTTGGATCCGAATGGAGCAGCTGTAATCCATAGTTTACTGGAAAAAATGCAAAAGCAGGGCGTGACTATGATCCTTGTCAGTCATAATCGCGCAGAGCTTGGCGATTTGTGCAATGCAGTGCATCAGATGCAAGCCGGCGCATTGCTGTCGCCCTGATCGTTCGCCCAGACCGCAATGAGAGAACCCATCTGCTACAGGATGGGTTCTTTTTCTAAACACTCAGCAATCCATCAACTTGGCAAAACTCACACTGTTCGCACCTGCACCATGTTCGTCGAGCCGCTGATGCCGGTGGGCACACCGGCGGTAATCACCACTTGTTCCCCCGGTATGGCGAGATTCAGATTGCGCGCGGCATTCAATGCCTCGCGCACGAGCTGTTCGATATCATGATGTTCGGGAATGCACACGGATTGCACCCCCCACACCAGCGCGAGCCGACGACGAACGCGGTCATCCACGGTCACGGCAAGAATCGGAATCGCAGGGCGATGGCGCGCGACCATGCGCGCGCTGTATCCTGACGATGTGAGCGTGATAATCAATTTCGCGTTCAGGTCGGACGCGAGTGTGACCGTGCTTTCCCCAATCGCGTTGGTAATCGTTTGCCCTTGCAACAAGAGCGTGGGACGATTCACGTGTTCTTGCTGCATGAAATGTTCCGTGTATTCGGCGATGCGCGCCATCGCCTGCGCGGCTTGAATCGGATATTTGCCCACCGCCGTTTCGCCCGAAAGCATCACGGCGTCGCTGCCATCCAGTACCGCGTTCGCCACGTCGCTCGCTTCGGCGCGCGTGGGACGCGGATTGTTAATCATGGATTCCAACATTTGCGTCGCCGTAATCACCGGAATGCCGAGCGCATTGGCTTTGCGAATAATCATCTTTTGCGTAATCGGCGCTTGCTCGGCGGGCATCTCGACGCCCAAATCGCCGCGCGCCACCATCACGCCGTCGCTCTGCTGCAAAATTGCGTCAATGTCCTGTACCGCTTCCGGTTTTTCAATTTTTGGAATAATGGGAATGGACGCGGCTTGCTGACGCAATACATCGCGCAGTTCCGCCACATCCGCCGCGCGGCGCACAAAGGATAGGGCTAAAAAATCAAAATCGTTTTGAATCGCCCACACGGCGTTAGCGCGGTCTTTAACGGTGAGACTGGGAATCGGGAGGACGACGTTTGGCAAATTGACGCCTTTGCGCGATTTGAGTTCGCCGCCCGTAAGCACGCGCGCTTGGATTGCGCGCGCGTTCGCCGTCACGACCTCAACTTCTTCCGCGCCGTCGTCCAACAAGATACGGTCGCCCGCGTGCAGCGCGTCGCCGAGAAAAGGGAAATCGAGCGGAATGGCGGGCGGCGCGGCGTTGCGGTCCAACGCGAACGTGACCAACTCGCCCGCCTGCAAGAGCATTGAATTATTGGGCAAGTCGCCGACGCGCAATTTGGGGCCCGACAAATCGCCCAACAGCGCGACGATGGCATTTTCTTGCGCGGCGATTTCGCGGAGCAGCGTCACGCGGCGTTGGTGGTCGTCGAGCGTGCCGTGCGAAAAATTAATACGCGCCACATTCATCCCGGCATGAATCAACGCGCGGATGCGTTCCGCTGTGTCGGTCGCCGGACCGAGCGTACAAACAATGCGAGTGCGAGACATATTTAGATTTCCGTCACCCACAGCGCGTTGGCGATTTTGAGCGACAGCGAAAAATGTTTACCGTGCGCGCGCAGCGTGACCGATTCGTTCAAAGGCGATAAATCCACTACGGTAATTTCGGCGCCCGGCTTGAGGCCGCGCGCGCCGAGATGATGCAAAATCTCGACCGTGTTTTCGGCATATTCGGAAATGCGCGTGACGCGCAGCGTCGCGCCATTGCGCGCTTGGCTCAGCGGAAAAACTGCCGCCGTTGGGCTGCCGCGCCGATTGCCCGGAATCGGATTGCCGTGCGGACACGTTTCGGGAAAACCCAGCAATTCATTCAAACGGTCCACCACCTCGTCCGAAAAAACATGCTCCAGCCGATGCGCTTCCGCATCCGATTTTGCCCAATCCAAACCGAGCGTCCCCGTCAACCAACACTCGATAATCCGATGACGGCGCTGTAACGTATCCGCGATGGCGTAACCCTTTTTGGTGAGCGCGATTTGTTTTTTGGCGTCTTGTTTAATCAAACCGTCGCGCGTCATGCGGCGCAGCGTCGCCGTCACCGTCGGCCGCGAGACCCCGATAATTTCGGCGAGGCGCGCGCCCTTGACGATTTTGCCCTCTGCCGCCATCATATAAATCACTTCAAGATATTCTTCGGTTGTCGGCGTTGTCGCGCCGCGTGTTCCCGCCGCCATGTTTTTGTCCCCGTAAAATTTTTACACAAGTCTAATACTCGCGCCAAATCTGTTATGCTATACTAACAACATCGGTTCATATAGACTTACAGACCTTTTTATTTCAGTCCCGGTAGATCCAAATTCGGCGAATTATAATCAACATTTCGTGCAGTGTAAATCATCGCCGACTTGCGTTTTGACGCCGACCATTCGTCCCTCGAACGCGACCGCGCACGCGCTGGCGTTCCAGCGGGACAATAATAGCTGATTCATTTCGCGCAGCGCCGCCGAATGCTGCGCGTTCGTTTGTCAAATCCTCATCAAGGAGAAAGAAAAGCATGTCCTATTTCGTATCTTGGCGTTGGGTCGCGCTCGCGCTAATGCTGGCGCTCGCGCTAGCTGCCTGCACCTCAAACATGCCGGTCGCAACGAGCGTGCCTTCCACATCCGCTCTATCGTCTTTGACATTTACAGAAGAAGACATAAACCGCGTTACCGCGCTCGCGCACATGAAAGGACATTTGCGCGCGAGTTTGCCTTTATGGGAGGCGGGTAATTATACGCTGGCTTCGACCCATTCGGGACATCCGACAGCAGAGCTATTCCCCATCGTCGAGGACGAGTTAAAGCAAAAGCAGGCAGATGTTGCGCTCAAGAACGCGCTGAGCGCGTACAACGCGTTAGCAGGCACGGCGGGAGATGCCGCAAAGGTCAAGGCGGCAAATCAGGCCGCGCTCGATGCCGTTGACGCAGCCACCCAAGCTCTTGCCGGGCCGCTCATGAACGACATCAAATTTCGCGGTGAAGTGATTCGCGGCTTGCTCGGAGGCGTGGAGGGAGAATACGGCGAGGCGGTGCGAGATGGCAAGCTCGTCGAATTGATTGAATATCAGGATGCCTTTGGTTTTTTCACCGTCGCTCGAGAATATTATCAAACCATTCAAGCCACCGTCGAGGCGGAACATCCCAACGAACACGCTGAAATCATGGCGCAATTCGCCAAACTCGAAGCGGCATTCCCTGGCGTTACTCCGCCCGCGCAAGTTGCCGCGCCGGACGAGGTGAACGCTCAACTCGACATTATCATGAATGCGTTGGGCAAGGCATTGGGGCTGTCCACCGAAACGATGAAATCGCCCGCCATGATCGTTACGGAAATCCGCGAAAAGGTGGAGCAGGCGTTAAAAGCATACAAGGATGGCAAGACCGATGAAGCGTACGAACTGGCGGCGAGCGCTTATCTCAACGGGTTCGAACAGCTCGAAGCGGATTTGTTGAAAAAAGACAAAGCGTTAGTCGAGACGCTCGAAATGCAGTTCAAAGATTTGCGCGACGGCATCAAATCCGGCAAACCTTTGGCAGAGCTCGAGACGCTGGCGGTCCAAATCAACGCCAATCTGGACAAAGTAGAATCCTTGCATCATTAGGGCGCGTTCCGATTACGATTCACTTGAGAGGCAAAGCATGAAGTTCATTACAACGTTTATCATCTTGGGCGCGTTAGCCCTCTTGGCGCTCATGGGCGCGCCGCGTGCGACAGCGCAGGGCGGCGGACCGAGCGATGTAAATGTGCCAGCCGAGACCGAAGCCATACGCGACCTGCTCCAACAGTCTATGCGCGCCTACCGCCTGAATGACTTTCAGAACGCCTATAAACTTTCGCGCGCGGCGTATCTTGACCATTTTGAAATCATCGAAATTCCCTTGCGCGTACTGGACGCCGACTTGACGCTGGACATGGAGTACCGCTTTGCCGATTTGCGTACGAAAATGCAGGCGGGCGCCCCGGCAGCGCAAGTAGAGCAATCAATCCACACAGTGCGCGATGGACTGAACGAGATTGACGCAATGTTCTCGGATGTTGGCGTACTGGCGCCAGCGCTCGCCGCCGGAGCATCCTTCACCATTATCTTTCGCGAGGGCTTGGAAGCGGTGCTGGTGATTGCCGCGCTGTTGGGCTATATGCAAACCGGGATGCGTCGCGGGCGACGGTACATCTTTATCGGCGTCGGGCTGGCGTTCGTCGCTACTGTGATTACCTGGCTCTTGCTGCGATTCATCATTCAGGTTGCGCCGGTCGGACGCGAATTGCTCGAAGCGGTCATCTCGTTTATCGCCGTGGGCGTTTTATTCTGGGTATCGTTTTGGCTGGTGAACCGCCTTGACCATCAGCGATGGATGGAGTTTTTGCGCGCGCGGGCGTGGTCCGCCATGGCAACCGGCAGCGCGCTTGGATTAATCGCAATCGGATTTACCGCCGTGTACCGTGAAGGTTTCGAGACGGCGCTATTTTACGAAGCGCTGCTCGGGCTCAGCAATCGCGCCGAGATTTTCGTACTGTTTGGTTTTGTGGCGGGACTCGCCGCGCTCGGAGTGGTGGCGTGGTTGATCCTGCGCGCCGGGCAGAAATTGCCCATCCGTACTTTTATGTTTGCCGCAGTAATAATTGTGATGCTGCTCTCGGTTGCATTCGTGGGCAAAGGGGTGCAAGAATTACAAGAATCAGGGCTGATAAACGCCACCTCGCTCATCGGAGTTTTTCCGCGCCTCCCGCGTCCGCTTGCCGAATTTACCGGCATTCATCCGACCGTCGAAACTCTTACGGCGCAAATAATTTTGCTGAGCGTGTACGGCATTGGTCTGGGCCTCATGTGGTGGAAATCGCGCCACACGATGAACATGTCTGCCCCGATGCAAGAGGCAGGATGACCAGACCGACAAACACGGGGGCAGTTGGACAATGAGCCGATTACGCCTCGGCGTAGATGTAGGCGGAACGTTTACCAAAGCCGTCGCAGTTCAAACGCAGCCATATCAACTCATCGCGCGCGCGTTGACGCCGACCACGCACCGCGCGCCCGAAGGCGTGGCGCGCGGAATCGTCGAGGTGCTTTGCCAACTGCTGGCGCATCCCGCCGTCGGCGCGGAACGCGTTTCACTGGTCGCGCACAGCACGACACAGGCAGTGAATGCCTTGTTGGAAGGCGACGCGGTCCCCATCGGCATTGTGGGCATGGGCCGCGGGCGCGATGTCGCGGACGCGGCGCGCCGCACTCGTTTGGACGATATTTCGCTTGCTCCGGGCAAATCCCTTCGCGTACATTCCGTCTTTGTGGACACTACGCGCGGATTCACGCGCGAAAATGCCGCGCGCGCGATAGATTCGCTGGCGGCGTTGGGCGCGCAGGCAATCGTTGCCAGCGAAGCGTTTAGCGTGGACGATCCTGCCAACGAATTGCTCGTACTAGACGCGGCAGCCGAACGCGGCTTGCCTGCCGTCGCAGGGCATCAGCTCTCTGGCGTGTACGGGCTTGAAATCCGAACTTTGACTGCCGCCATCAATGCTAGTTTGCTCCCCAAGATGCTGCAAACGGCGGAACTTGTAGAACAGAGTTTGCGCGCGGCGGGCATCGTGGCGCCGCTCATGATTATGCGCGGCGACGGCGGCTTGGCTGATCTTGCGACGCTGCGCCGTCGTCCCATTCTCACGTTGCTCTCTGGCCCAGCGGCGAGTCTTGCCGGCGCGCTGCTTTCAGGCGGCATCGCCGATGGCGTCTTTATCGAAGTGGGCGGCACGAGCAGTAATCTTGGCGTCATTCGCGGCGGGCAACCCGAGATGCGCTATGTGCGCGTGATGGAACATCCCACATGCGTTCGCTCGCTGGATGTGCGCGTACAAGGCATCGCGGGCGGGTCATTGGCGCGTATACGCGGGCGAAAAATTATTGACGTCGGTCCGCGCTCGGCGCACATCGCGGGACTGACATATGCCAGTTTGGAAAATGATTTTGGAATGGGCGAATTGGAACTCGAATTGATTGCGCCCAAAGAAGGCGACCCGGCAGATTACGCAGTGGTCAAGGCGCGCGATGGGCGACGTTGGGCATTGACGGTGACATGCGCGGCGAATGCGCTGGGCTTGGTGCCAGAGGGCGCGTACGCGCAAGGTTCGCGCGAAATGGCGCAGCGCGGTTTCGCGGCGCTGGGTCGCGTACTCGGTTGCTCGGCGGAACAAGCGGCGCAGAGTTTACTCGATGTTGCAGCGCGGCAAGTGGCGCGCGCAGTAGAAGAATTATCCAAAGAATACAAATTGCGGCAACATGCCTTTCAGCTCATTGGCGGCGGCGGCGGCGCGGGCGCACTCGTTCCGATTGTCGCAACCCGATTGGGCGTTCCGTACCGGCTCGTAGAACACGCCGAAATTATTTCCTCGTTAGGCGATGCGTTGGCGAGCGTGCGCGAACAGGCAGAACGGGCGCTGAGCGACGCGGCGGCAACTGAGGAATTGGCGCGCCAAGTCGAACAAGCCGCTATCCGCGCTGGAGCGGAACCGAGCGATGTACAAGTTGTTATCGAGCGTGACCAAGAGCGCGGTATCGTGCGCGCGGTGGCGACAGGACATGTCGCGCTGGCTGCTCCCATCGCGCACGCCGAGATACAGGAGAGCGACGCGCGCGCGCTAGCCGCGCAGACGGCTCGCCGCGCGCCACAGGAACTCGAACTCGTTGCCGACACGGGCGGTTTCTGGATTTATCGGACGCGCGGGCATTTCTTGCACCGCGCCAAGACATTGGTTCTGGACCGACGCGGCGTGATTCGATTGACGACGAGCAGCAAACCCATCGTCCCTGCGAGTCCGAGCGACCTGCTCGTTCAGCTCCGCAAACATTTAGCTGCCGCGCCGAATATGCTTGGCAGTTCGCCGAATGTGCGCCTGCTCGTCGGGACGCGTATGCTCGACTTGGCTAGTCTGCCCGGCGCCGATGGAATGTTGGCGGCAGCCGAGTCTGTCTTGAAACGCGCCGATGCTTCCGACACGGTCGTTGCAATTTTGGAATAGGAGCAAGGAATGGTTTATCGCGGACGAAATCGCATCCGAACACCTTGGCTTGTCGGAATCGCAATCGTTATCGTTGCAAGCATAGCGCTGATTGGGGTATGGCTTGTTCTGCGCTCGAATTCTGTGCCGGATGACCCGCGCGCAGCGGCGCGCGCCAAAGCGCTGGAAGCCGCGCAGGGTTTGGAAGTATTCACAATCGAGTATCCGCAGGCGGAACAAGGCGCGGAATTGACTGGCGCACGCGAAGCGTTGGCGCGCGCGCAAAAGGCATTTGAAGCGGCGCAGAGCGAATTGGGGCAAATTGACGCGACTGCGGTTGAACAGGTTGCCGCCGCGTTCGCCGCGTTAAAGGAAAAAGCAGATGCGCGCGCGCCTGTCGAACAAGTAATGCCTTTGGCTGACGAGCTGCGGGAAAAATTGCTGATCTTGGCTGCGCGTCCCTGACGCGCCAGAGCATGATAATGCGATGTAAGAGGCAAACGCCAACTCTCAAGACTCCAAGTATTTTCTGCGATGTATTCCATCGCCAACCGCTTGGTCTTGAAACCGACGTGATTTTCAAGATGCGCGGAACCGCCAAAATGCGCACAACGCGATTCGTGTTATAATTTCGCTTGAAATTTTCAGGAGGAGTTGGTATGACCAAAGCGCGCAAAGCGCCGCAAAAGAAAACGCAGCAATCGCAGAATCGCGGACTCAAAATCGCCAGCGCGGTTTTCGTCGCTGTCGGCGTGCTGGTGATTCTGAGCATGATTGTTTCCAGTATCTTTACGGTGCCGCAACAGGTTACCGCGCCGGCGCAAACAATCCCGACAACTACGTTGGTGCCATAAAAAAAAAAAAGACCGCCAAAATCGGCGGTCTTTTTTTTTATGGGTTTAATTTTTTGACGGGCTGCCGCCATTCGTAACGGCTTTGACTTTGATGCTCTTGGGTTTAATCTCTGGCGCTTTGGGAAACTCGATTGTCAAAATGCCATTTTCAAATTTGGCATCGGCTTGGTCGGTTTGCAAACCGGCGGGCAATTCGAGCATCCGACTGAACGCGCCCATGCGCGTTTCGCGGCGCAGATAATTCTTGTCTTGGGTTTCCGTCTCGGATTTTGCTTCGCCCGAAATAGTAAGCAGATTGCCGGTAATGGTGATTTCCACCTCTTCGGGTTTGACGCCGGGAATGGCGGCTTTAACCGTCACCTGGTCGGCGGTCTCGAACACATCCAGCGCGGGTTCGGTCCACGGCGACGGGAAATTCCACGCGCGCGCGCCAACCCATGAATCCTCAAACAACCGGTCCATCGCCTCGCGCAGCGAAACCAAATCGCCGGCGGGCTGCCAACGTACCATTTTGCTCATAGCGGGTACCTCCTGCAAAAATGAATTGAATCTGGCTGTCCACACTTTAGACGCCCTTATTATACAAGCAAGTAATGTAATTGTCAATAGACTTGATAATATCATTATCAAGTTTTTGTTAAAATTATTAACATATCTATTGACTTGGAGCATAGCAAGCGCTATAATCGTTTGCGAGTGCGGGCGCGGCAGCCCGCGTATTTTTTGTGAAAGGCGTCTGTAACGTGGAATACAAGGATTACTATAAAATTTTGGGCGTGAGCAAGGACGCCGCCGAAAAGGACATCAAGGCGGCGTACCGCAAGTTGGCGCGCAAACTGCATCCCGACGTGAACCCCAACGACAAGACCGCCGAACAACAATTCAAAGAGGTCAACGAAGCGTACGAAGTGTTGGGCGACGCCGAAAAACGCAAAAAGTATGATTCGCTCGGCGCGAATTGGAAAGAGTACGAACAATATCAACGCGCGGGCGGCGGCGCGCCTTTTACGTGGGGCGACCGGGGCGGCAGCAACGGCAATCGCGGCGGCGGCAGCTCGTATCGCACGGCGACGCCAGAAGAGTTTGAACAAATCTTTGGCGATTTGGGCGGCGCGTCCGATTTCTTTCGCACATTCTTTGGCGGCTTGGGAGGCGCGGGCGGCGCGAGCGGCTTTGGCGGACGCGGTTCGACGGGCGTAAATTTGCGCGGCCACGATATCGAACAGCCCATCCAAGTTACGTTAGAAGAAGCGTATCGCGGCACGAAACGCCTCTTGCAAAAAGACGGCAAAAAAATCGAAGTGGATATTAAACCGGGCGTGCGTACCGGTTCGCGCGTGCGTCTGGCAAAGCAAGGCGGTCCGGGCGCGGGCGGCGGTCCCGCCGGCGATTTGTTTCTCAACATCCAAGTCCTGCCCGACCCGCGTTTCGAGCGCAATGGCGATGATTTGACGGTGGAAGCGCCGGTGGATTTGTACACCGCGCTGTTGGGCGGCGAAGTCGCCGTGTCCACGCCGCGCGGCGCCAGCTTGATGCTCAAGATTCCGCCGGAAACGCAAAACGGCAAATCGTTTCGGCTAGCCAACAAAGGGATGCCCAAATTGAACGAACCCAACGCGTTCGGCGATTTGTATGCGCGCATCCGCATCGTCTTGCCGGAACGATTGAGCAAAGCCGAACAGGAATTGTTTCAACAGCTTGCCGCGCTGCGTAAAAAATAACGCGCGCGCCAAGCCGCAGGTTGGATAAAAATTGAATTGGATGGGAAAGGTGATATAGTATGCCGGTCTATTTTGTCGAGTCCACCGCGTCGGCGGATGAACCCATGTTCGTCATTAGCGTCGCGGCGCGGCTGGTCGAAATGCATCCGCAAACGCTGCGCTATTATGAGCGCGCGGGTCTGGTGAAACCCAAACGGTCGCGCGGCAGCATTCGCTTGTATTCGCAGCACGACATTGAACGTTTGCGAAAAATCGCGCGGTTGGTGGACGATTTAGGCGTCAATCTCGCCGGCGTCGAAGTGATTCTCAATCTCACCGAAAAAGTGGAATCGCTGCAAAATATCTTGCACGCGCATCAAATTGCAATGCCGCAAAACGGCGACGCGGATTTGGAATCGGAAACGGACGCGCCGGACGCGACGCCGGTCAAAATTCAAGTGCGGCGCCCGCGCGCCAAAACGCAAACTCGAGCAACCGAAACGCAAAAAACCAAAAGGAGCAATCGCAATGGCTGAAGCCATGACCACCCAATCGGAGCAAGACCAAATTCTCGTGCGCGCGGCGTCGGATGCGCTCGTCGCTTATCCCGGCGTGCGCGTCTGGACGGACGCGCTGGATATGCAAGCGCACAACGGCATTATCGAAATCGGCGGGCATGTGCGTACGCACGCCGAAAAACAAGTGACCGAAGACGTTATTATCCAAGTCAAGGGCGTCAAAGACGTCATCAATAAATTGTACGTGGACACCGATTTAGAGCTCGTCGTCGCGCATGCGTTGGGGAATGATGCGCGGACGCGCGGCGGTTTTCCGGGCATTCTCGTCGGCAGCGCGTTCGGCGAAATTTATCTCAAGGGCCAAGTTCCGTCGCAGGATATGAAAAAAGCTGCGGGCGAAATCGCGGCAAAGATTGACGGCGTACGCAATGTGGTGAACGCGCTCGTCGCGCCTGAACCGCCCAAACCTGCGCCCGCCGCGGCAGCAAAACCGGCCGTTGGCGCCAAGCCCGTCGTCGCCGCCAAACCTGCGCCCAAGCCCGCGCCGAAAGAAGCAGCCGCCGAAGAGGAAGCGCCAGCAGAAGAGTAGGGAACGTTCGCCGTAACGTTCCCATTGGTGCGGCGCAACGTTCCGTCAAACATAAAACGTCAAGGCGCTTGCCTTTTCACGCGCGCAATTTTATTAAGGTTCCGATGAAATCGTATCGGCGAGGTAAGCGACGTGAGAAAGCAAGCGCTGTTGTTTTGGGCATTTAGCAAATAGTGAATGGAGACAACAAAAAGGGCTGAACTCTCGTGCGAAGAAATTGCCGAAATTGTGCGTGGCCTCGATCTGATTGATTGGGTTCAACTGCGCGTGATTGC
>Ga0226835_1001280_pt1 | contig 14518 bp, 15 predicted proteins | sample LAC_MetaG_1_FD_163627 | JGI IMG/M metagenome (GOLD analysis project Ga0226835, IMG submission 163627) | Anaerobic ammonium oxidizing microbial communities from anammox membrane bioreactor (MBR) in UC Berkley, California, United States -... | ecosystem: Engineered > Bioreactor > Anaerobic >...
ACTGGAGCTATGCTTTGTAAAAGCGCTACAATCTCTGTCATGGGCTTCTCGGTTTCAGTTTGTGTTTGCAAACCTACTTTACCCGAAAAGCCCTATTTTTTCACCTCAATTTGGCGAAGGTATTGAGCCTGAGAAAAATTTACAATGTTTTCAGTACAAGTTCTTTCGTTAAAAATCAGCCAACTTTCAACCCCAAACGACGGGCAAAGTCAGCTACGCCCCAAATTTTCAATTGAAATTTTAAAAGCGATTGGGAATATATACCTATTCTTTCCATTTCGAAAAGCGGGTTACCCAATTTTTGGGGAATGACAGCAAATGCGCCTTCGTAACCATCTTGATTCACTATCGCCAACGTGGTTTGATCGTATTCCCCACCTGGGTAGGCAAAATAACGAACCGGCTGTCCAGTTAATGCAAACAAAGCGCTAGCGCCGCCAATGATTTCCTGTTTCTGTTCTTCCTTCGATAAATTAGGCAGATATGGGTGATTGACGGTATGGGCGCCCAAATCAAACAGCTCACTGTTATCAGCGAGTTTGATTTGCTCATAGGTCATGCCCCCGTAGATAGAGGACACAGCGATATCGATTGGATACCTACTAGACAATATCCTGCAAAATTCGACAGGATCTCCATTCTCTCTCGCGTACGCACGCAAGCTGTTCCACGCAAGTATTTTTTGCTCGATAGTGTTCAACCAAAATGTAGATTGATTAACTTCCAGGAACTCGTATTGATTTTCGAAACACAGCGCTTTGAGATAACTAAACCAGAGCAAGTTTCCGCATTCCAGGTGCCCAGTTGTCACAAATATAGTCACAGGGATGGAATTTTTTACCACAAATGGGTAAATACATTGAAACGTAACATCAAAACCATCATCAAATGTAATAGCTACTCTTTTCAACCCATCACTCTTAGGATAAACAGAAGAAGCCAAGTACTCAGCAAGAGAAACTATTTTATAGTGGTTAGCCAACCACATAATCTGCCGTTCGAAAGCAGATTGGGTTAAGGCTTGTCCCGCGCAAAATCGTTCAACCGGGCTATTATCGGGAACAATACTATGATAAAGAAGGATCATGATTTCCAGAGCTGATAAAACTAATTATCCACAAGGTTTTCATAGACTTTTGTCATATTTTCCACATAACGCTCAACTGAGAAATCTTTCAACATCCGGTCTCGACCTGCATTTCCAATTTTTTTACGCACCTCTTCAAATTGAACCAGATTTATCAATGCATCTTTAAACTTGCGCAGGGACCGAGGCTCAATCAGCAGCGCCTCGCTATCCGGCTCCAAAAGTTCTACTATAAACGGCAACCGCCACGTTACAACAGGAACACCAGCAATTGCCGCCTCCATAACAACGTTTGGAAGCCCTTCATCCAGGGATGTATGACAAAATATATCCAAAGCCTTTAACAAATTGCCAGCTTCAGGTATTTCCCCTACAAAAGTTAAGATTTCGGATATTCCTAACGCAGTAGCCAAGCGTTCAAGTCTGATTCTCTCGGGCCCGTCCCCAATAATCAAGAAATGAAAATCGTAATATTCTTTATATAATAATGCTATTATCTCCAAGAGCAAATCATATCTTTTCTTAGGAACTAGCCGTCCAAGAGAACCTATCCACACTTTTTCAAGAGATAACCCGAAACTCTTGCTTAATTCTTCCCGAACTTTTAGACGAGCATTTTCAATCTTATGTTCTACTGCATTCTGCACAACGAACATTTTTGCTCGTGAGACACCTGATAAATCATGAAGATTATCTGAAGCAGAATTTGAATTTACCAGCAAGAAATCTGTTAGCCAAAGCGTAAGATAAGCCAGTGCAGAATTTTGCCAAAAAATTCGATAACTACCACGCAGCCCACCCAGGCTCTTTGCTCCAAGAAACTTGGCTGCCAATCCGGCATAGGGACTGGCAAAAGTGTGCCATCCATGAATTAATTTCGGCTTATATGGGCGCAAAGCGCTAATAATGTCTAACAAACGCATTATTGGAAAGCGATGATGTTCTATATATATTATTGGGATTTCTAAAGCCTCAATTTCCTTTTCCCAGTGATCGTCATATCCGGGATGAAGAGTTATGACAACAGGCGAAAAACGCTTTCGGTCAAGATTAGAGAGCCAGAGGTATAGCTGACGCTCTGCGCCACCGACCACTAATTGCCCGGCAATGATAGCAACGCTATCCATTTCCAAGTTAGTTTCTAGCAAATTTACCTCGAAAAGTACTCTTTTGGTTTTGGGGCTCAGGCGATAAACCTGCTGCCGACCGTCGCGAAAAATACACGCTCATCCCCATTACTAACCAAAGCATTTTATCGGCTTGATCAGTCTTGGTAAAGGCGCCCACCAAGATGACAACAAACACTATAAACCACATATTTCTTAAAGTAATCTCATTGCCATCCTGAACATTATTATTAGGCCAAGTATTTTTTAGCGTCATAGCCAGTATCGAAATAAAAAGAATGAAACCGACAATACCCGTTTCGGCCAAGATTTGAATATATGCATTATGAGCTACCATTGTTATATAAAATGAAGGAATGGTCCCAAATGCATAATGCACCAACTCAAAGCGATACATCCCAATACCGACACCTGCAATTATATGATCCAACCACATCTTCCACCCAGCCTGCCAAAGTGCATATCTTACCTCCATTGTATCTGTACCTTCTATAATCATAGGGATAATTGGTCTTAAGTAGCTTATTATGCTATCTGATATAGTTCCTAAAAAAAATAAAGAAATGCTAAGTATGAAAATGCTCTGGAATTTATATTTGCTATTAGATTGTAACAAAATATCCAAAGCAAAGGCAATAAATAACAACAAAACTCCAGTTCTCGATCCAGAAAAAAACACGCCTAAAACTGACGCAACAATACCAACAGTAGCAAGAGACTTAGTAAGAGGATTACTAGCTTCACCTCTGAGGTAATTTAGAAATATCAAAGCGATAATGAAATATCTGGCAGCAGAATTTGCTCCCTCTGCAAGGCCAAACGCTTGGACTTCTAGTTCTGAATCTCTACCCCAAGTTCCTTGTTGGATAGCCACGAAAGCAGAAAGAATCGCAAAGACTGCATAGACCCACATAAAAACACGCTGCTTTTGAACAGTATCCAACAGCTCACTGGTTAACCAAGACAAGATCCATAACTGGGCGAATGTAAAGACCCAATTGCGATCTCTTCCCATGATAGCAGCCTGTGGATTAGTGATAAAAATCCACCCAATAAATAACAACCCAAAAAGATGCAAACGGGAAAGAGAAATTAACTTAGAGGTATTTGATTTTATTTTTTTATTTTTCCGCTGTAACAAAAAAGCAGGAATCGTTATCCCACCAATGATTGTCACAACAGATGTTGCAAAAGGAACGTTAGGTAACACACCAGCGATGGGCAAACTGGCTGCTGTAAAAACTATACCAAAGTATGGTCTTCGTAAAATCAACAGGAAAAGCACAATTCCAACCAAAATAATCAAACCTATTGTCATATCTCTCTCATCATTGAATTGAAATTACAAAAGATCTCATAACAACGATTTATAAAAACGTATCAGATTGATTTGCCAATTTTGAAAAGTATGCGCTTGTTGAATAACATTTCTAGCCGATTCCCCTAATTCCCTGGCAAGAGTCGGAGTATTTATTAAAGTTACAATATTATCCTGAACAGCCTGGCTATCTCCAATGGGAACTAATAAACCATTATGTTCATGCTGGACCACACCTTCCAACACCGGCAATCTGGACACCACAACAGGCATTCCACAAGCCATAGCCTCCAATACCACATTCCCCAAACCTTCATTTCTTGATGGGAACACAAACATATCTGAAGCTTGATACAAACAAGCCAAGTCCATTCTATTCTTTATAAACCCTGAAAATAAAACGCGTTCCAACAAATTGCTTTCTTTCAGACGAAAATACAAATTATCAATAAATTTTTTATCGAGAGATGGATTATCGTTTGATTGATTAGGACCAACAATCAATAAATAAAGGTTGGGATACTGTAAACTAGCCTGAATAAAAGCTTCGATCAGAACATCAGCACCCTTTCTTTCCTTCACACTCCCGACAAAAATCAATATTATGGCATCCAGTGGAAGATTGTAACGTTTACGAAGAATTTTTTTTTCTTCTAATGATCGTACAGGAAAAAAAATATTATCATCTACATAGTTAATCAGTGTAAAAATCTTCGAAGAAGGGAAACCATTATTTACATAGTCTTCAGCAAGATATGGCGAAATCGCCAATACCGCTTTTAAATTCTTTAGACACCAAACTTTGAATTTTCCAAATCTTTCTCTAATAATGTTGCTTGGCGTATCTGCCTCCAACAAGATACTTTCATATAACGCTGGAACATGCTGCCATTTTGCCCAAGGGCTTGCAAGTAATCCCCACCACCATAACAAGTGTAAGTGTAGAATATCAATATTTTTCTTATTTTTATTTAAAAAATAGAACAACTTAAATAACCAAACGATTCTCTCCCATATTGGGGTAATCCTTTGGACACTTGGATATTCAAAATCAAATGCATCCCTGGCTTTCATTAAGCGGCCATTCACGGGCTCCAGCACAAGATGGGTGACTTCAGGATTATCCCAAAGACTAAAACAACCCTTCCAAAAAATAATCTGACCGCCAAAACGGGTTTTGAAATTGGGTGGAAAAATATGCAACACCTTAATATTTTTATTTATATCTTTATCTCTGTTTTGCTTTTTATTTTTCATAGGAAAACTATTGCCAAAAGGCCTGAAAAATTAAACGGACTGAACCTAAACGAATACCATATTTTGATGATTGCAAAAATGCATCAAGCGCTTTTTTTTTATTCCCCACTTTCCCATATGCTAGTATTAAATTTTGCCAAACGTTCCTATACTGCAAAGCTAGTTCTGAAGCCACATCAGGTCTACCAAGCGACATAGCTTCATGCCAACAACAATCCAATCCTTTTAGAATATGACAATAAGTCAAAATACTTGAGCTACTAAGAGTGTCGTAAGATTTATATCGCCGCAAATAAGGCTGTTTCATGTATGCAAACCGAACACCTGCTAAATCCATGCGCCACCATAATTCAAAATCTTCAAAATTTCTGAGATCTTCATTAAAATAACCGACTTTGTCAAATACTTCCCGCCTTACAATAACCGTATCTGTAGCAACAAAATTATCGAATGCTATAGCCTTACCTAATCCTTTTACAATAATTGACAATTCATCCTTTATCTTGTCGATGTCCAGATGGGACATTGCTTGTGCATACCTTGGAAAAACTTGGTATTGTTCATTGGTGGAAAGATTAATATTAAAAAAATCAGAGAATAATATATCCACTGCTGGATAGGCATCAAGAACTTCTACTTGATCTGCCATTTTTTCAGGCAACCATTCATCATCAGAGTCTAAAAAAGCCTGATACTTCCCGTGAGCAACAGCAATGGCTCTATTCCGAGCATAAGTAACACCGCGATTTTCAGAAAAAAAATATTTTATTCTTGAGTCGCTATACCCACTAACAACTTCATGCGTATTATCAGTCGACCCATCATCCCATATCAACAATTCCCAGGACTGAAAAGTTTGCTTCAAAACAGAATCTATCGCCCGTGGTAGCGTTTTTTCTCGATTGTATGTAGGCAAAATCACGGAAACAATGGGAAGCATTCGTTAACCGGGCTTAACCGTATCAGAAATAAGCTTTTCGATTTTATCAACATAGACTGGCATCGAAAAATTACCTTCCGTAAATTCGCGCGCGCGAACTGAAACTTCCTGTACCTGCCCCGGGCTGGCTAATAGTTCAGTAATTTTGCTCACAGCTTCCCCAAAGTCTTGAGGCGCAACAATGAAACCGGTAGAACCATTGTGAATTACCTCGTCTGACCCTTCATTGCCATAGGAAAAAATAATACAGCCACAAGCCATTGCCTCTAAAGAAATTCTAGAAAAACCCGTTCGATAACTGCTTGAAAAAAAACAAATATCTGCCTGATGATAGAAACCAGCCAATTTTTTATGATCTACCATAGGTAGAATTGTGATTTGTTCTTCAAGTTGAAACGCAGATATTTCTAGTAACAGTTTCTGATAATAGTTCTTATCTCCCAACTGTCCCGCAATAATCATCTTGGCGTTAATTCCATGTTCACGCAGGGCAAGAAGAAGGTGGACGCCATCCAACTGTCCCTTGCGGGGTTCAATCCTTCCGGGTAAAAAAATAACCAAAGGAACATCCAAAGATTGCCGCAATCTAAAAGAGAACAGATTTAAGTCAAGACCAGAATGAATAACCTGAGCATTATGCACCGGAACACCAACGGCCGTGGCATTACGCATATTCAAACGGCTATTAAAAAAAACTGGGAAGTTTTGTGGCCACATCCATTTTCGCTTTAGACGGTTGGCGCTCAAACGATTGACCAGGCTGCAAAAAAAATTCTGAAAAAAATCCACGATAGAATAACGCGTAAAATCCATTGTCACAAATTTATACCAAATTCCACGCTCCTGCCAACAGTCAATTAATCCTGCACCACCTTCATCATAAACCAGCGGCACGCCAACTTCTGCCAAAAACGGCATAAGAGACCGGGAAAAAACAGTGATATGCCCAAGGTATAGTACGTCGGGTTGAAAAGATCTAATCTGAGATTCAAGGCGACTCAAGTCTCTAAAATCTAAAGCAAGTTCTCGCATAAAAGTGAGCAAAAGCCCGAAATAATGCGTGTTTGGATTGCGAGTAAGTTTGTCAATAATGCTTCGCGATCGAACTCTGGAGGACAAACACCGATGGACAGGATAGGGATTGATATCTTCACCTGCATGATGATATTCCTTTCCCTGCTCTGATGTCAAAACAGAAATTTTATGACCACGCTTATGTAATTCATCCATGATGTTTTTACAGCGAAGCTCATATCCACCTGCATGAAAAGGGGGGTAGCGGGCCGAGATTGTTAGGATTTTCACAGACTTCACTTTTCCCGTATGTTGGACTGGTGCTATGCTAAGAAGTTGCCGTTAGTAGTCCAAGAATATCATCAACTCTGCGTGATAGTGTGTATTTCACAGATTGTTCCCATGCTCCCTGCGCTATCCGTTCCGCAAATTTTGGGTTTTCTACTACATTAACAATACAACTTGAAAGACTACCGGGGTCCAAAGAGTACAAAGCTGCGATATTCCCACCATCAAAAAGCTCCCTATGACAAAGAACATCTCCTGCAACGATTGGCTTTCCTCTTACCATGTAGCCATAAGATTTTAATGGAGCGGCGTATCGAGAATCCAATTCATCCTTGCTCGCAGGCTGAACAACAATATCACAGCGGTCAATCTCAGCTGCCACATCATCAATTGCACTAACAATATTTAAATCAACTTTGGAACCGATTATCGGGTCAGCCATGTAGCGATCAAGCCAACCAGAATCAACCCCTTGTTCTTTACGCAGGCGGCCAACAATACGCAAGGTATAGTTTTTAGGCCAAAACCGCACGGATTCCAATAGAATATCAACCCCGCGATACCTGTCAACGGTGCCAATGTAACCAATTGTTATTTTCTCGCCAAATGAAGTGATTTGGGGTTTCGCTAATAAGCGAGGCAAGGGACTGGCAAGGGTAATAAAGTGCGGGTTGAGACGGCCATTTGTCCAGGTTCGCAAATCATCCGCAAGAATTTGCGTGTTGCAAATCAACACATCAAAATTGGAAGCGGCTCGCAAAATTAGCTGATGACGCAGCCCATCCGGGCCATCTTGAATAGAAAAAGGATTTACTCCCGGAAATTTGTTGGGGTCAATTCCCAATGGGTCATGGGCTTCATAACACAAAATCCAATTTTTTAGCCATGCTTGTTGTTCTTTTTGCAAACCCCAGAAAATCAATTCACGCGGCTCACGAACATAGATGACTCTTTTCCCGGCAAACCCTGCCCACTCCGGATGGAAGCGCAAATAGAAAGATAAAGCCTTTTCGTATGTCTCCTTAAACTGTAACAAAAACCTGTCAGGGAGCAGATTCAAACGCATTGACTGCACTGGTAAAGAGGAGCTTGAAATGTCATAATACTTCATTAGCTCAGTCTTTGACGTTTTCAGGCGGGGCACAAAAAAAGTAGTGTCAATTTTTTCTTTTAGTGCTGCCGCAGTCCAGATTGCATCAAATGTATTTGCCTCAGTACTAGGGAATGATGTTGCGTGAATATATGCCAATTTTATATTTTTGTCAGTCATATTGTTCTAACATTAGCTCCTGTGATTATGCAAAAAATCTTTTGCCAACTTTTTTAATGAGGACCAAAAATTACGCGAGTAAATAACCGACGGGCGATTCTTTAGAGCATAATACAGGCATATAGCCCGTTCTCGGAGTGGATAGATTTGAGACTCAGACAAACTAAGCCAGTTTAACGAGCTCCGCCTGCGATATTGACAGATGAGATTCACTCCTGCCAAATATTTCGGGCGTGTTTGGTCAGATTCCTGATACCCTCTTATTAATTGATGGAATGTCTTTGTTTCTGAATGAACCCGGTAGGCAGTCAGGTAGTCTTCTAATACCAAAGGCGGATACAATTTTGTAATGCGGACGAGCAGTTCTGTATCCATTGCAATGTGCAAATTCTCATCTACGAGTCCCAGTTCATCAAACACTTTGCGGGCAAAAAAAGTGGATATTTGTCGAATAGAATTTCGCGGATTAGTTGCCAGTTCTTCCCAAGTAGTAAAATTCGAGCGTAATTCCCCAACATTTTGCCCTAAATGGTTAATAACCCAAGCCTGCCCGGTAACCAGGCCTGAGTTTGGATTAGAATAAAATACTAGGGTTGCTTTCGTAAAACTGCTAGTAAGGCAGATATCATCCGAATTAATCCACAATAAAATATCTCCAGTAGCCTTTTGAATCCCTTTATTAATGGCATGACTTTGCCCATGATCAGGTTCGCTGACCCAGTACGCCAGCCAGGGTTCGTATTTCTTGATAATCTCCACGCTGTTATCCGTACTGCCGCCATCTATAATGATGTATTCCAGATTAGGATACCCCTGTAACAGCGCCGAGCGAATGGTTTCCTCGATAAACTGTCCCTGATTGTAAGACGGCGTGACGATGCTGATGCGCGGCCAGGCAGAGCCATCGGGCATGGTTTCGGGCAAGGACGCGGTTTCTTCCGTCCAGGGCCAGCCGGTTTTATCGGGGGGAGGCGAGGGGAGTTCAGCGAGGGTGGGACAGCGCATGGGAAGAATTAGGAAGGATGAATTATGAAGGATGAAGGATGAAGGATGAAGGCTGAAAGAAGGGGAGAACGTTCCTATAAGAAAAATTTGGGTTCCTTATAGCAACCTATCGCGTTCCTACAAGGAAAGGAGTCGGTTGCTATAAGGAAAAGTGAAGGGGAAGGGTTACGTCACCGGGTCGTCAGGGTGGTCGGCGTTCCATATCGCGACCAGATCGTCGCCGCTCTTGCCGATGTTCTCGCGGCGCATGATATCGCCCTTGAAGGCGCCTGCCGCATTGAGATGTCCTTTGATGTAGGTATCCGCGCGGTGGCCGACGTTGATCGCGCCCTCCAGGTCAATGGTGGGGGTGTAGGTGCCCAGTCCTTCGAGCTGGACAGGCTGGCCGCGCAGGTTGAAGAAGACGACCGTATCGCGCAGTTCGATCAGCACCTGGCGAATCGTGCTCTCGTTCAGTCCCGTACTGCGGGCGATGAACTCTACCAGGTCGTTCAGTTCGGCGCGCTTGCCCAGTTTGATATCGGGCATATAGGCGTTGATGGCTTTTATTCGACTTGCCATTGGGGTCTCCTTGATCGGTTGGTGGGACGAATGACGTTACTTCAGATGCGAGGAAATCTTGTTTATTTTTCCAGCGGCCTTCTTTCTGGGCGACCTGGCAGCAATGCCGCACGGATGGCTTCTTCGATAAATTGCCCCTGATTGTATGAAAAAGCGACAACGCTTGTTTTGGGCCAGTCTAAACCGCCCGGCATGGTTTCAGGAAGTTGCGGTCTTTTATCTTTCCACGGCCAACCAGATTTGCCAGCGGGAGGCAATGGTAAATTTCGGATTGATGAATCCTTGTATCCAATCATTTATTTGCCTTGTCGCCCCTTTCGTTCTTGAAGGAGAGTTTCCAGTTCAGACATGGTATCAGTTACGGCTCGCTTCCAGTTGTAATGGTTGATAACGAGTTGGCGACCCAACTGACCCAGTTTCTTTACACGCTTACGATTTGACGCCAACTTACCAATCACATTTGCCAATTTATTTGCGTTTCCTGGTTCTACCAACAAATCAGTTGCGTCCATTTTATCTAATACCTCCCGAACTTGCGGTTGCTCTGTGCTTACCACCGATAATTCGCTGGCCATGTAATCAAATAGCTTAAGCGGTGATCTATAATCTCCAGAGCCAGGCTTCATCAAATCCAACCCAACATCCATTGCGGCCAACCAGTTTGGCAACTTATCATAATATTCACCCCCCCAATAATAGACGTTGGGAGGCATATCTGCCATAATTCCTGCTAAGTCTGGACCAATCAGGTGGAAAAGTATGTTTTTTTCTAAATCCATTTCGTCATAGATAATTTTGGCGGCTTCGCGCAACATTTGGAGGTCATGCCATTTTTCCTTGCCTGTCCCAATCCACACGATATTAAATTTTCTCTGAAAAGGAAGCATTCGGTTTGCGAGATGAGCATCGGAGCAAAATAGTTGCGGGTCCGAACCATTAGGTACAACCAATATCCGCGACAAACCCAAACGTTCTCTCACAACCTGGCCCAAGAGAGATGATACGCACACGGCTAAATCACAACCTCTACCATATTGCTTGATGGCTGATAAATCTCGCGCGTTTTTTGATGGGAGAGCTACATCATCAGGAATGGTATTAAATTCCCAGGCAACGATTGGAAATCCATAAAGCAAGCGACGAGGAGGCAAAGCCCAAGCGCAAATATCTAATGATTTTTTTTCAATACGTACATATAACACATCCATTTTGCGCATCGTCCTAATATGGTCTAAACGCGTCGTCGGGATAATCTGCGCTTCAGGATGAGAATTGCTGGGGTAAGTCCAAATTTCATGTCCCAATGCAACAGCATTATTGATAAACTGCTCCATATGCACATGTCCCCCCCCAGTATGATTAGATTGATAATTAGTATTTACATAAGCTATTCGCATTATTTAATCCAAATAATTATCTTTTCAAGAAACCGGTTAAGAGACCTTTGGGGGTCAGAATAATGCCTTGAATATTTATATAAGGTAGCCGCTTCCATTTTTTAGCAATAAGTAATTCCTTCGCACGCAATGCATCATCTAGAACAAAACGCATTTGATTTTCATTAGCAAATTCTCGAATCATAGGTAGTGTGGCTAATCTACCACCAAATTCAGTTACGCTTGGCCCATCTATAAGACAATAATCGACCTCTACATTGTCAAGAATTTTATCAAGGTCATTTAATGCATAAGTGTTGCACTCAACTCCTTCTATTTGTTTAACTGTCAATGGAGAATAAATTATCTTTACAAATTTCTCTAAACCATGGTCTTTTATAAGATTTTTAGTACTATTGAAATACTTTTCATCTTGTTCAACAGAATAAACACGAATTATAGGCTCTGTTCCGTGCAAATTGATTAGAAACTTTACTAGACAGACCGTACTTATCCCAGAACCAAACTCCAAAATTTTTCTTGGCTTGAACTTATTAATATCTTTTTCAAGATAATTAATTGTTTCAACATCCAACGCCCATGGATCCAATACTACATCATTGAAAATCCGTGAAAGGTCGGAGTTTTTAATTTCGCTACCGCGGCATACTTCCAAATCATCTTTTATGAATATCCCATCAATTTTTCTGTTTTTTGATGCAATGCGCGAAAGAAGAAAAGCTGTTTGCAACGACATTGGTTTATTTTTCAACAGATATTGATGCAATTTCTTTATTGCTTGCACCAAAAATTTCCGTTTATCTTTATGATACAAGTAATAAAGCAATGCTTTAAAAGATAGCGTTTTTTGATTCTCAACCATCTATAATTTTCCATTCTTGCGCAACCGCAGTATAACCATATCCATTCGGCGGAAGTTTCCCTGAACCGAAAAAATCGCCTTCACGAACAAGTATTGTGGCTGCCTCTTTAACCCAATCGGCTAACCTGCCATTAACCATACAATACAAATTTAATGTGTATCTACCTGGTAATAACGGAAACTTATCTAGAGAACATACTATCTTCTTTCCTGGTCGCAAATAATTAATTGGATTACCTGCAACAACATTACCTAAATACAATGCTCTCGCGCCTGTTACATCAAAAAAACCAATTGAAATATCAGCATTTTCAATACTAATATCCGTTTCATACTTAATAATAATATCTACTTTTTCACCACATTTAATTATTTTATTATCTGTGCCATTAATGAGAAAATCCGCAAACCGGAAACTGCCATCCCCAGAACGATCTGTGCGAAGAGATAATGATAAACTAATTTTGTCAACAGTATCAGATAAGTACTTACTTATTACGGCCTCCGTATTTGAATAGAGAGATAACTCGCCATTTTTAATAAGAACAGTCTTGCCACACAAGTTCTGAATTGCTTTTAAGTTATGACTCACAAACAGCACCGTCCTGCCTCCCTGCGCCACCTCCCCCATCTTGCCCAAACACTTCTTCTGGAACTCGGCGTCTCCCACCGCCAGGACCTCGTCCACCACCAGGATTTCGGGGTCCAAATGCGCCGCGACCGAAAAGGCCAAACGCACATACATCCCGCTGGAATAGCGCTTGACGGGGGTATCAATGAACTTCTCGACCCCGGCGAAGTCCACGATCTCGTCGAACTTGCGGGTCACCTCCTGGCGGGTCATCCCCAGGATGGCGCCGTTGAGATAGACGTTCTCGCGCCCGGTCAATTCGGGATGGAACCCGGTCCCGACTTCGAGCAGGCTGGCGACGCGTCCCTTGACCCGGATCCTGCCGCTGGTGGGCGCGGTGACGCGCGAGAGTATCTTGAGCAGGGTGCTTTTCCCTGCGCCGTTGCGCCCGATGATGCCCAATACTTCTCCCTGCTCGACGGTGAACGAGACATCCTTCAACGCCCAGATCTCTTCTCCATCGCTGTCGTCATGATCGGTTTCGCCAATCTTAAGCAATGGATTGGGCTTGCCACGCGTCCTGGCCCACCACACATTCAGGTCGTGCGCAAAAGTCCCCGTGCCAAGCTGGCCCAGGCGATAGATTTTAGAGAGATTCTCGACAGAAATAACGTTCATGATGTAAAACCAACTGAGGATGGAACATTATCTAACACTATCGTCCCGGTTTCAACAGAAGCAAAATCGCCTATGTTCATCCGATGCGTCACAATCGAACCAATGGCAACCGAAGCCCCTTTACCAATGCGCACGCCAGCGCCCAGGCGAACCCCGGGGCCAACATGGACGCCATCAGCAACTTGACATTCATGGTCAACACTGGCGCTGATATTAATGATAACATTTTGACCAATCGTAACGCCCGGATTAATCACTGCGCCGGCGGCAACAACCGTCCCCGCGCCAATTACAACATCACTCGCAATCACTGCCGAAGGATGAATTGCTGTAACGAATGTATAGCCCTTTCTAACCAACATTTCTGCAGATTTTAATCGCACCTGGCAATCTCCAATACCAACGATAGTGTGGGAAATTCCCCTTTCAAACAATAAATCGAGTTTCTCATCCCCTCCCAATATTGGAGCCCCGGCAAACAGTTCTCCTTTGCGTTCTGGGTGAACTCCATCGAGAAATCCGATAATTTCATAGTCGGGATTTAAACGGAGAATATCTGCAACCACGAGAGCATGGCCTGATGCGCCCAAAACCACAACGGGTAATTTAACAGTCATATTGTATCCATAAACGTTTGCTCAACGCGATTGAAAATAACGACGCCCGAAAAGACGACCGCCAGCATGAAGCCGAAACTGTAGAGCAGGCGGCCCAGGTCCACGCTGCCCGCGCCGTTGCGCCCGATGATGCCTAGCACTTCGCCTTGCTGCACGGTGAAGGAGACATCCTTCAGCGCCCACAGTTCTTCGCCGTCACGGTTGCCGTGGTCGGTCTCGCCGATGCGCAGGTGCGGATTGGGCTGGCCTCGCAGTCTCGCCCACCAGGCTTCGAGATCGCGCGAGAAGGTCCCGGTGTTGATCTGGCCGAGGCGGTAGGATTTGGAGAGGTTTTCGACGGAGATGACGGGCATAAAGGATGAAGGATGAATGCAGAGTGATGGAGAATGGAGAAAGGAGCAGGCGGGTTATTCGCTGAATTCGTTCAGAATGCGGTGGTAGAAAACTTCATCCAGCCACATACCCGCTTCGATCAGATGATCCAATTCCAGGCGGATGGAACTGATCAATTTGCGTTCACGCGCTT
>Ga0226835_1001281_pt1 | contig 14515 bp, 13 predicted proteins | sample LAC_MetaG_1_FD_163627 | JGI IMG/M metagenome (GOLD analysis project Ga0226835, IMG submission 163627) | Anaerobic ammonium oxidizing microbial communities from anammox membrane bioreactor (MBR) in UC Berkley, California, United States -... | ecosystem: Engineered > Bioreactor > Anaerobic >...
CCGCCAGCAGATAGCACTGCCTGAGCCGCTTCTGGACGCAAGTCGCGCGCGGCTTCCATTTCGTACAGGCGGCTATTCACCGCACGAATATGCGCCAGGCCAGGTACGTTTTTCAGCGCCTTCAGGATTTCTGACTGGGCTCCATCGGCGCTGATCTGAATGCGGTAAGCGCCGCCCAACACTTGCTGCGCCAGCTCATCTACCGCACCTTCCAGCACCATCTTGCCGTGGCTGAACAGCCCCACCCGGTCGCATACCGCCTGCACCTGATGGAGCAAGTGCGAAGAGAGCAGCAAGGTGATGCCTTCTTCTTTCAAGCTGCGGATCATGTCCAAAAGCTCATGCGATGCTTCTGGATCCAGACCGGAGGTAGGCTCATCCATGATGATAAGCTGTGGCTGCTTGATCAGCACTTCCGCCACGCCCAGCCGTTGACGCATACCGCGAGAGAATGTACCCACCCGCTTGCGCGCCACTTGTTCCAACCCGACGCGCGCCAGCGCTTCGTCAATGCGCTTTTTGATCTGATCGCCGGCGATGCTATTCAATCGGGCAATGTATGCCAGATTCTCATAAGCGGTCAACTCATCATAAAATCCGACCTGATCGGGCATATATCCCACGCGCGACTTCACCTTGAGCGGTTGACGAGAGGGATCCAACCCCAGCACGTGGACGCTGCCAGAGGTCGGCTCGGTCAAGCCCAGCAGCATCAGGATCGTGGTGGTCTTGCCGGCGCCGTTGGGGCCTAGCAAACCGAACACTTCACCTGCATGAACCGACAGATTCAGCCGGTCAACAGCCGTAAAGTTACCGTATTTTTTGGTCAATTCATGGGTCTGGATAATGGGGGCGCTCATATTTCGCCTCCTTTCCCATGCCGGAGCAGCCAAGAACTAACGCCGTCCGAAGCGAGACACCGCCAGGCTGACTGCGCCGACCGCGATCGCGATCAACCCGATCCCGGCGACGCCCCACAACGTGGAGGTCTTTACCGTGATACGGAACTCAGCCGATTCTTGTTTGCTGTCCAGCGGGCGAGCGTTGATCGTGAGAACATAATCGCCTGCCACGGCTTTTTCGTCCGGCTTAATATTGGCTGTCACTTCCACCTTGCCGCCGGCGGGAATTTCGGCGATTTTCTTCTGATCGAAAGTCACCGACCAACCGGAGGGTTCGCTGGAAGACAATTCCACACCGCTCAATGGCGCAGTGCCGTTATTCTGAAGCACGATCTTCAACGGCGTTTCTTTACCGGCTACCGCCTCGCCAGAGAGCCGACCATCGGGCGCAGAGATTGACAGCCGCCCTTCGCCAACCACTTCCACGGTCAGGGTGAGATCTGCGCTCACATCCCCCGCTCGGGCATGAATGGCGAACGGATATTTCCCCGCTTGCAAAGTGATCAACGGGTCAACTTTAACCGTCAAGGTCTTGCTCTCATTGGCAGCCAGTTGCAGCTCGTTCACTTGTTGGCCGGCCGATTCGATGGACACGCGCGTATTTTCGGGTTGATCGGCGGTGAGGGTCACCAGCAAGTCTTCGCCGCCTTCATTCTTTAAAGTGGCGGTGAAGCGGAACGTGGCCGTAGGTTCGCCGCGCTGGGTGGGCAAGCCTTCCGCTTTCAGCGACAGGCGTGGCGGCAATTTCTCCTTGATGGTGAAGCTCAGCAGAAATTCCGCCGTTTGATTCTCGCCTTTGGCGATCACGGTGAACTCATATTTACCGGCTTTCACCTCGGCGGGTGGCTCCAGCCGCAAATCCACAGAAACGTCTTTTGAGCCATCCAGATATACCGCTTCAATGATGCGCGAACCACCGCGGAAGGTGGCGTTCCAACCTTCAGGAAGATCTTTTACTTCGAGATTTACCCTTTGGGCCACGCCGGAACGCAGCTTGAGCGGGACGGTTACCACCTCGCCAAACCCAATCAATTGGCTGGGGTAATCGGTGTAAATGGTCAGTTTTTGAGGCGTGGGGGTTGGGGTTGCCGACGAGCCCTCCTGAGCGGCCGCCGGCATGGCAAATACCAGGGCGAAAATCGCAAGCAAGCCAATTAGCGAATAGACTTTATAGCGATACATGGTCTACTCCTCCAATTTTTTGCATTTAGATGAGATGATTTGTTTTGAGGTTTTTCGCCAGATGCATCCAACCACACCTGGCGATTCAGTCGCTATCTATACCAAACATTTGTTAGAAATTTATTATCATTTGTATTAGCGTTTGGTTAGCGCGAAGGAGAGGATCCGTTCAGAAAATAGCAAGAAGCTTGGATACCCGAAATTTAAAGTGAAAGAGCTGCCTAAAAAGCTTGCTTTTTAGACAGCCCTTGTTCTCAGCCCTGATCCATCACCCGGCCAGGAAAGCGTCTAGCGCCTCTTTGCTGATGCGGTAGGCGTTGCCGATCTTCTTCGCCTTCAACTCACCCGAGGTAATGGCCGCGATCACATCCTCTTCGGAAACGCGCAAATATTGTGCAGCCTCCGCCGGGGTCATCACCGACGGGAATCCGCCGGGTGGCGTGCTTGGCCCGGATGACGTCGAACCGGCGCCGGCGGCTGCGCCGCCCTGTTGCTGCTGTCCGGTCATGCCCTGCAATGCGCCGCCCAACACATTGCCAATGCCCATACCCGCGCCAATGCCGGCGGTCAGGCCAGCCCCGCCGCTGGGGTTTTGCGCAGCGTCGCGCAGCGCGTCTGCTGCCTGCAACTGCGTGTAGGTCTGCATGTCCAGCATACCCATCGCCCGCAGCTCTTCCGCCGATTTGGTGGAGGGCTTCAAGTTCTCAATATAGAACGACTTAAGCGTCAAACCCAACGCCAGGAAATCATCCTGCGCCTTGGCGCGCACCCCGGCGCCCAGCTCTTCGGTCAGACCGATCAGTTCCGGCACACTATGCTTGGCTGCGGTCTCGCCCAGCAAGTCTTGCAGCTTAGAGAGCAACATCGAGCGCAAACGGCTCTCAATATCTGTGGTGCGGTAAACGCCCTGCTGGCCGACCAGTTGAGTGACCAGTTGTTGAGGGTCTTTCACCTGGAAGCTGTAAGTGCCAAAGCCCTGCAACAAGGCTACCCCCAGGCCCATGTTCGGGTTGCGCACAATGATCGGCTGCGGCGTGCCCCATTTACGGTCGGCGAACTCGCGCATGGAGACAAAGTACACCTCCGCCGGGAACGGCGTGCGCTCATTGAACAGTTTACCGATCAGATCAACCAGCAGTGGGATGTTATAGGTGGTAATGGTATGACGGCCAGGACCAAAGACATCCAGGGCGTTGCCATCACGGAAGAAGACTGCCGTTTGCGATTCGCGCACCACCAGTTGCGAGCCGATGCGATAGGAACCCTGCCCCACTTCAGGGAAGCGATGCACAATCTCATCGCGCATTTCATTCGGATATTCGATTAAATCAATGATACGGGTCATTGCTTATACTCCTGTTTCCTTTCACTGTCAAAGATCAAATTCATGGTGCGCTTCGCGCCCAGCATCAAACCCCAAACCAGCAATTTCTCTCTCAGGATTGCGATTGTCCAGACCCCAAGAACACTTCTTCTCGCCGATCGAATACATCAATGCACTGCTGCGAGATGTTTCTCAAATTGCGCAATGCGGCCGGCAAGCCATCGCCGCCCACCGAGGCTTCGACGTTGTCCACCGCCCGCCCCACTTCATCGGCCAGGCCCAACATCGTCGCATCATAAGCGTATAACTGCGTCAGCTCTTGCTCATTAATCTTTACTGCATCGAATAAGCCGGAATAGCCACGCGTCGCTCGGCGCACACGGTCGGCAAACGTGCGCAACTTGATGGCTGCTGCCTCCAGATCATCCACATAAGCAATATCTCCGGAGCTGATAAATTCGCGCTGGAGAGCGGATATCCGACCCCATTGTTGTTCAAAACGCTCGGCAATTGTCTCTCGCAGCAGTTTGTCTGCATCGCGCCGGTTTTGCCGTTCCACATATCCCTTAAACCCGGGGATATAGCTCAAAATTTTCTTGAACGGATCCATATCCGAGGCGATTTTTCCAAATATTTGATCACTCATTGCAAACTCCTTCTCAGAATCGGCCCTTGCTTGAACACCCAGTTCTATTTCCCTGATTGATTATAGCCCTGGTTAATGCGTTTTACAACCTCTCAAATTATATACGCAGAAGAGGTAATTTGGTTGTCGAGTGTTATAATTTTCCAGCTACTGCACGATGTTCATATTGCCGCCATTATTAATCCCAAATATTAAGGAGTTCCTCCCATGAATGTCCAGGAAATGCAAGATGTCTTGATGTTGCTAGAAAATAGTGTTGCACTGACAGACGGTAAAGCTGAAATTCGAGACCCAAGGAAATTACGCACCACGATCCATAAACTGGCGCAGGTTTCGGCGCTGGAGAGCGGCGCACGTCAGGGGGTGGCGCGCTATCTGACGCGGTTGATCGCCCTGGAAGCGGGAATTTATCCGGCTTCCATCAACGATCTTTACCTGGCGCGCGGGCGCGGAGAAGTTCCGACGAACTTCACCGTCCCGGCTATCAATCTGCGCGCTCTGTCTTTTGACGCTGCTCGCGCTGTCTTCCGCGCCGCCCTGCCGATCAACGCGGCTGCCGTGATCTTTGAGATCGCCCGCTCTGAAATGGGTTACACCGACCAACGCCCGGCGGAATACGTTACCAGCGTCCTGGCAGCAGCCATCGCCGAAGGGTACACCGGCCCAGTATTCATTCAGGGCGATCATTTCCAGGTATCCGCCAAACGTTACACCGCAGATCCTGAAGCGGAAATCCAAGCGGTCAAAGATTTGATCGTGGAAGCCATTGGGGCGGGTTTTTACAATATAGATATTGACACCTCTACATTGGTTGATCTGAGCAAAAGCAGCATTCCAGAGCAACAATATCTAAACACCAGCCTCTCGGCTATGTTCACCGCCTTCATCCGCTCGCTGGAGCCAAAGGGATGTTTCATCTCCGTCGGCGGCGAGATCGGCGAGGTCGGGGGCCATAATTCCACCGAGGAGGAGCTGCGCGCCTATATGGATGGCTATGTTGAAGCGCTGAGCAAGCTCGCGCCGGACGCCTGCGGCATCAGCAAAATCAGCATCCAGACCGGCACCTCCCACGGCGGTGTGGTTCTGCCCGACGGTTCGATTGCCAAAGTGAATGTAGATTTCGACACCCTGCTGCGGCTCAGCCGGGTTGCCCGCAAGGATTATGGGCTGGGCGGCGCGGTGCAGCATGGCGCTTCCACGTTGCCGGAAGACGCCTTCGGTAAATTCGTCGAATCAGAAGCTGTGGAAGTGCATCTGGCGACCAATTTTCAGAATATGCTCTTCGACCGCCTGCCGCAGGAATTGCGCGCCAGGATGTACGCTTATCTGGAGGAGAAGAACGCTTCCGAACGTAAACCGGGTATGACCGATGAGCAGTTCTATTACAAAACGCGCAAGAACGCCATTGGCCCCTTCAAGAAAGATACCTGGAACCTGCCGGCGGAAAAGAAAGCCGAAATTGGCAAAGCCTGGGAAGAGCAGTTCAGCAAGTTGTTCCACCTGCTTGGATTGGCTGACACCCGCAAATATATCGAGCAAACGATCCGACCGGTCGCTGTCAAACCCAGTCTCAAATATTATCTAGGCGAAGCAGCAGCCGAGGAGGATGTGTCTGATCTGGCTGATTAACCTCATAGCCGCAGGGGTATGATGACGCCCGCCTCCGATCAAGGAACGCTTACCGACCGATACGCGTTGGTCCCCCGTACGCTGATTTTTCTGACGCGCGGCGAACGCGTGCTGCTGCTCAAAGGCGCAGCGCACAAACGCCTGTGGGCAGGGCGCTATAACGGCATTGGCGGGCATGTCGAGCGCGGCGAGGACATCCTGAGCGCCGCCCACCGCGAGCTTTATGAAGAAACCGGCCTGATTGTCCCAGATCTACGCTTGTGCGGCGTCATCACCATTGACGCCGCACAAGAGAACGGTGTGGTGGTGTTCGTCCTGCGCGGCGAATGTCCGTTCGGAGAGGCGACCCCCTCTGCTGAAGGTGAGCTGGAATGGGTGCGCCGCCAGGATCTGACAACCTTGCCCCTGGTCGAAGACCTCCAGGTTTTGCTGCCTCGGGCGCTGGCTGCATCGCCCACCGATGCGCCTTTTTCGGCGCATTATGCTTACGATGCAACCGGGAAGCTTCAGATACGATTTTTCACTCCAGCCCCAAATCAGCAGCCGTGATTTCAAAGCGGCGCAAACCAGAGGCCTTACGTTGGATTTGAAGCAGGAGCAACATGATGGCGGACCTCACCCGTGAACAGATCATCTATTTAATCGCCATGAACTCCGGCCGCGGCCTGGCTCTGCGCGGCGTTGATCTGGCTTCCGTGGATTTGCGCAACCTCTGCTTATCGGAAGCCAATTTGTCGCTGGCGCGTCTCAATGCCGCCAACCTCACCCAGTGCGATTTATCGCGGGCAAATATGGACAGCGCCAGCCTGGATTACGCCGATTTCAGCGAGGCGAACCTGCAAGGCGCGAGTCTGCGCGGCGCCAGCCTGGTCGGCGCGGACCTGCGAGCGGCAGATCTGACCGACGCCGACTTACGCGAAGCTGACCTGCGCAGCGCCAATCTGCGCGGCGCGGTGTTGGTGCGCGCCAATTTCTGGCGCGCCAAGCTGAAAAACGCCAACCTGCTCTACGCCAACCTGGAAGGAGCGAAAGGTCTGCCGGTTGAGGTGTACGAGGAGATCAAGCGCGAACACAGTTGACGCCAACCAGGCTGACCTGCAACTTTTTTCCAGCGATTGCGTAAACGTAAGTGATTGAGCAAATTTTTTCGTTGGAATTAACGAGGAGGTTCACATGTCTGCCGAAAATCGCAGCAAGAAGGTACCCTGGTTTCTATGGCCGTTCTGGGCTGTTTGGCGTCTGGTGGAAATTATTCTGCAACTGACCGGTCGGGTAGTCGCAGTCATCCTGGGGTTGATTTTAATGATCGTGGGCGTCTTGCTCAGCCTGACGGTGATCGGCGCAATTGTCGGCGTGCCGCTATTTATCATCGGTTTCCTGCTCATTTTTCGTGGTCTGTTCTAGCAACCAAACGGATAAACCCAGGCTGAGACGCAAGTTAGGATTTGGCGAGGCGGCTGGAAACAGCGCCTCGCCTTTTTTGGTGGTATGATTATAGCTCATTGTCAATCTCCACCAATGTCTGAGGAAACTACGGAATGAATAAGGGAGTATTATATGGAATCTTGGCTTACTTGCTATGGGGGATGATTCCGATCTATTTCAAGCTCATTCAGTCAACGCCGGCGCTGCAGATCCTGGGTCATCGCATTGTATGGTCGTTTGTCTTGCTGCTTGGCATTCTCACATTACGTCAAGAGTGGGGGAATTTTCGCGCTGCAGCCATCCACAAAAAGACCTTGCTGGTCTATACAGCCGCCGCTCTTCTGTTAGCCGTCAATTGGGGCACGTATGTTTGGGCGGTCAATGCAGGATATATCGTCGAAAGCAGTCTGGGCTATTTCATTAATCCGTTGGTGAACGTCCTGCTGGGCGTCGTCTTTCTGCGAGAGCGGCTGCGCCCCATCCAGTGGGTGCCAATTGGTCTGGCTGCGCTAGGTGTGGCGTATATGACCATCAGCTATGGTCAGTTGCCCTGGATTGCACTGGTGCTGGCGTTCAGCTTTGGTTTGTATGGTCTGGTAAAAAAAGTGGCGTCGCTGAACTCGCTGCACGGGCTGACCCTTGAGACAGCCCTCTTGTTCATACCCGCTTTGCTATTTCTCTTGTTCGCCGAACAACAAGGGGTCGGCTCTATGGGGCATACCACCTTGCTGATTAACCTGCTCTTAGCCGGGACGGCGATCGTTACTGTCCTGCCCTTGCTGCTTTTCGGCGCAGCGGTGCGCAGCATCCCGCTCTCTTTAATGGGCCTGCTCCAGTATATTGCGCCCACCTGCCAATTTTTGATCGGCGTGTTGGTTTATCACGAACCCTTCACCCAGGCGCGCCTGATCGGCTTCAGCCTGATCTGGGCAGCTTTGATTTTTCTTTGGGCAGAGGGTATGATCATGCGCCGTCGCATGAAGTTGCTCGCCGCCTGATAGAACTTTCCAGGGGATGCAGCATATTTGGTTCCAGTGCATCCCCTGGCAATTATTTATTTTACTCTTGCGGAAGAATGAACAGCATCAGCCGGCTGTTCCCGGCGTCAACCACCCACACACTACCATCCGGGGCGACAGCCGCCGAGGCGGGTAGTCCAAAGGAGTCGTTGCCTACGCCATAATCTCCCCAAGAGCGCACTGCCTCTCCGGTGAGGGTGAATTGCATCACGCGATAACCTTCTGGGTCGGCAGCGAATACAAAGCCGCGCGGATCAACAGCAAGGTACGGCTTATTATCTAAAGACTGACCATACCAGGCCTGCAACTCCCAGGAGCGGAACGGCGTGAACAAGTTTTCTTCGCTTTCTTGAAAGACCTGGATGCGCTGATTCCAGGTATCGGCGACATAAATTAATCCCTCCTGATCAATCGCCAGGCCGACCGGTTCATCCAGTTGGCCGGGGCCAAATCCGCCGCCGCCAAATTGGGTGATATAACGTCCATCACTATCAAAAACAACCACTCGCTTGTTGCCCGTATCGGTCACAAACACCCGACCCTTAGCATCCACAGCCACATCTCGCGGCCCCCAGAAAGCTTCTGGCTGCTCCGCCTGGCCAAAGTAACCCCAGGTGGTTAAGAATTTGCCATCTGCAGTGAATTTCTGCACGCGATGATTCCAGGTATCCGCCACATACACAGAACCATCCAGCCCCAGCCCAATGCCCCAGGGTTGATTGAACATACCGCCTGGCGCGCTCCCGCTGGTCACGTCGCCGAAACTACCCCATACCTGGAGCGTCTCGCCAGTGGGCGAGAGATGTTGGATGCGGTGATTGTCCGAATCCACCACGTACAAACTGCCGTCCACGGCAATTGCTATATCGCGCGGGTGCTGGAATTGACCTGGCTCCGAACCCGGCGCGCCGAGGATGCGCTCTGCGTTCAAGGTAATGTGGCGTCCTTCAAACGGATCGGTTAGCCCAATTTCCGGAGCCGGAGCCGAACCGTAATTCCAGAGCTTGCTGGCTATATCTTTGCGAATATACAATCGCATGCGCGCCGAAGGCGACCAGTTCGGCAGGCTAAAATCCCGCCCAAGGGCTTTGCCGTACTCTGTATAGTCGCGGTTGAGCCAGATCTGGAATAAGGCTTTACGCATGGTTGCATCGGTAAAGGCGTTGCGGATGCGTTCCCAGGTCAAATCGTAATAATCCTGATTGGGCCACCATAAGCGGATATAGTCAAACCGGTCATATAGATTGGCGACCACAGGCTCGATCTTGCCGAAATTGGCATCTCCCACCAAAATAACCGGCGCTTCGCGCAGCGAGCGAGAGGGCGTGGAGCCATAGTATTGAGCATTGGGGTAGTTGCGCAGATACCACCAGTAAGGATAAGATGTCTCATTATCATACGCCACTTTTATCGCCAGCCCGTCGGTCGTGCGTTCGGAAATTTCCTCGATCTGCTTAAGGGCGGTCTTGACCCCAGGGGCGGAATGAGCGTACACCAATAGCTCATTGGCCTGATCATAGTTATAGTAGTTAGCCTGGATGGCGGTTCTGGCAGTCAAGAAACCCAACAGCGTTACTACCGAGAGGGTAATTATACGGATGAATTGATCCGCCTCCCAGTCTCTCACTGAATAAAATAGCCCGACTCCAGCCGCCAGAGCGAACAGGAAGCTGGTCATAAACTGGCTGGTGGCTTGCAATTGAGATAATTCCTGACCCTGGAAAGGCGGGTTGGGACCCAGCAACGAACCCAGGGAGGCAAACATGCTCAAAAGGAAAACCGGGATTAATAAAATGACCAGCCATCCCTTTTGTTGGCGCAGCAAGCTCCAATTGATGGAATCGATCAGACGTCCAAACGACCAGGCTGCGCACAAGATCGCCGGCAGGGCAATATGCACCGTCAGCCAGGGCATTTTTTCGCCGGCGATGGTGTAAGCGATCAGACTGGTAACCGCCCAGAAACCCAACAAAGGGAATACCGGAGCATCCTCTGGCGCGCCAGGTTGCAAAATCTCTGCATCGTTTTCACTGGCCGCCAACCAGGCGCTTTCATCGTCCGCCGGGCTGTAATCCGCCACGATGGTATAACCTCGATCAGGCTGATCATTTTCCGCGCTGAGGCTGGCAGCATACTCCGTCGCGCTGACATCCACGGAGAACGTTTCATCCGTTTGAGAATTTGCATCTACTGCTAAGGCATCGGCTAATGGTAACGGCTCGGCTGCTTCATCTTGAGCTAATTTCAGACGCGCTTTTACGGCGTCCAGCGCGGCGTAACCAAAAGCCAGCCATGTGCCTAACGCCGCCAGATATTCGTACACCGGCACCTGAATCAAGCCATAGTAATACCAGGGCTGGTTGCCGCGCTGCACGCCCTGCTGTTCAAGCCAATAACCCAGCGAACCAATCATACCGGTAAAAAACCCAGCGCCGTTGGTGAACATCGAAGTATAAAAGACGGTAAACACCCCATACCAGATGGCCGCATTAATCAGCCACTGCTTCGAATTCCACAACAAGCCAATCAGGATCGAAAGCAACGCCAGCGGTGTCAGGAATACCGCCACGTGGAAGATATCCGTCATGGTCAAAGCCATCACTTCCGAAGCATTGGTCGGCACTTTCCAACCCACCCAGCGGATGGGGAAGGCGGCAAGCTGCGGCAACACCAGCGTACCCAGCAAGATGACCATACTGAGGGCGCGGTCGGCGCGCAATTTCTCTAGTGTATAACCGCGCGCCAGGAAGAAGAGACCAGAGATTGAAGCCAAAGCCGTCAATGTGAGAAAGACGGCCACAACCGGTGAGGGCGCGCTGAATGGTTGCAACGGCGTCTCCTGCCCAGTTGCAGCAGGAGGCAAAGGCGGTTGATTGAAAAGCCGATCCACTATTAAATAACCGACCAGCGCAGCCAAAAACAGCATAGCCGCCAAAAGCGCGATCAAAAATCGCTTGCGGTCTTCGGCATGTGGCCAACGCGCCTGCGACACCCGGTAGATGAAATAGAGACCCAGAAACAACATCGCCTGGGCAGTGTAGATAAACGAGGTCTCTTTGGCGGTGAAATGCAAGACTGTGGCCAGCGTCAGCCAGTACAAATACCGAGGCAAACCACTTTCCAGGTAGCGCAGAATCGCCCAAATCATAACCACGCCGAACAACTCGATAAAGGCTTCGTTGCGCGCATACCGGCCATAGTACAACATATAGGGCGAAATCAACATCATCACCGCGCCCACCAATGCCCCAGTTCGCCCCAGGTAACGGCGGTAATACCACAGAAAACCCACCGCTGCCACGCTGAACAAAGCTGCCGGGATGCGGGCAGTGAAATCGTTGTCGCCAAACATAAAGTACGATAGCGCCAACAAGTGGAATTGCAGTGGTCCGTGCATCAACGGATCATGCGCAAACCCCTGCCCCTGTGCAAAGCGCCACGAATAATAGACGTGCGAATTCTCGTCGTGGCTCATTACCCTGGCGCCCAGGATGTAAAAGCGGCTGAAAATCGCCAGAATGAGGATGATGGTATAAAGAACCGCCTCCATAGAGATATGGGGGCTGGGGAAAAGGGGGCGGTCTAACCAGTGAGAGCGTTTTTCAACTGTGGCTTGCATGCAAATTCCTTGTGATACGTAGTTGTTCTTGGATTTCAGAACGTCGCTGGCGGCGAACCAGAGAGAGGCAACCTGGCCAGACGGTTTCCAAATCTACAATCAACCCCTGCCTGGATTTTTCGGGTTCTTTTTGCGCTTGAGGACAGCATTCGAGGGCTTGCCCACCGAGGATGGGCGGCCGCCCTTCGCTCCGGGGCGAGGCTTTTCTTTCGCCGGCTTCCCCGCTGGAGATGTGCTGCCCAGCGGCTTGCCAGCAAATGGCCGATCGCCTGGGACGTTTTTCTTCACGCCTGTCTTTTCACTTGAAGGGCCACTGCGGCCTGTCTTTGCCGTTGGTCGCCTCGCTGGCGCGCCCCTGCGTTCTGAGCGATCGGCTTCCCGCCCGCGACCCGAAGGGGATCTGGTTGGAGAGGCAGCCGCGGCTGTGCTCACAAAACGCTGCGACGCGCGTTCGGAGACAGCTTTTCCCTGCTTCCCGGCGGGCTGTTTCAGCGCCAGTACCTCTTGCGAGGTCAGATAACGCCATTCGCCAGGTTTAAGCCGCCCCAAAGTCAGGCTGCCAATGCGCGTGCGGATGATTTTGACCACCGGCAGACCGATCTGGGCGCCGGTTTCTCGAATTTGCCGCTTCCGCCCCTCGCGCATGATCACCCGCAGCCAGGCGCCCTTTCCAAACGGCTCGACAAATTGAACTTCGGCTGGCGCAGTGCGATAACCATCCTCCAAAACGACGCCGCGCCGCCACGCTTGCAACTGTTCTTCATCCGGGCGCCGAGCGACCAACACACGATATTCTTTTTCATGCCCGTAGCGTGGATGCGTCAGGCGATTGGCAAGATCTCCGTCATCGGTCAGCAAGATCAACCCTTCGCTGTCCAAATCCAGGCGTCCCACCGGGTACAAATGCCCTGGGATATCCACCAGATCGCGCACCTTTGGTCGCGGATCTTGGCCGCTGACTGCTGAAAGCACGCCGCGAGGCTTATAGATGGCAACATAAATGTTGGCTTCAGGCAATTTCAGCGGTTGACCATCTACCAAAATGCGATCTTTGACTGGGTCAGCCTTTTCGCCCAAAACAGCCACATGACCGTTGACGGTAACCCGCCCGGCCGCAATGATTTCTTCGCAGGCACGGCGCGAGCCCAGCCCGGCATGTGACATCAGCTTTTGAAGACGATCTTCCATAGCAGACAATTATAACCCTTCTTGATCCTCGTCTTCTGTGGAACTGACAGAAGCAGACGGCTCATCCAGTTCCAATGGGGGCAACTCTGCCAACGAATTCAATCCAAAATATTGCAAACACTCCGGCGTGGCGCTGTAGAGTATCGGACGGCCGGGTAACTCGGCGCGCCCCACTTCCTGCACCAGCCCTTTCAAAAGCAAGCCTTTCAGCACCCCGTCGCTGTTCACCCCGCGGATGGCGTCAATCTGCGGTCGGGTGATTGGCTGACGATAGAGTATGATTGCCAGTGTTTCAAGCGCTGCCCGGCTCAAGCGACCGCTGGTCTCCAGACCAAGAAAACGTTCGACAAACACCGCGCTCTCTGGGGCAGTCGTCAACTGGACGCGGCCACGATAACGCTGCAACCGGATGCCGCAGCCCATTTCGTCATCCAGGTAGCGTTTCTCAAGCGCCTGCAAAGCCGCTTCCAACTCTCCAACCGATACATCCAGAGCTGCAGCCAGTTGCGCTGGCGTCGTTGGGCCAGGAGCGACGAAAAGCAGCGCCTCCAGGTGAGCCAACAATGGTTTGGGAGGGTTGCCATTCCCCGTTCCACTTCGTTTGCCTGAAGGGGGAACGAACGGTAGAGAGTCGCCGTCTTGGGTGTAATTCGAATCTGAGAAAGAAGCGTCCGTCATAAGCAAAATAAACTAACGATGAGACATCCAAGACGGTTGGTCAGGCTGTGATAAAATTCAACCCGGTCGGTTTCTAAAACCGGCTCATACAAAAGGAGTTCAGTCAGATGACTTTTCAATCGAAGCGTACTCTCTTACTGGTATCAGCAATCCTGGCGCTGGTGATTTCTATCCTGGCATGTAACCTGCCCGGCAGGCAAAACCAGGCCACTCCAGAATCCATACCGGTCTCCAGCCAGGCCGTTGAAGACCTGGCGACCCAGATCGCGGGCGCTGCTGCAACAGCCGTCAGCGGTGGTCCCATCGTCCTGGAGATGACCGAGCAACAGCTTACCTCTGCGGCTGCGCTGGAACTGCAAAGCCAAGGCGAAACCCGCGTGCAGGACGTTGAGGTGAGGCTGCGCGAAGGTCAAATCATCATTACGGGAAGAGCCAATCAAGACGGTTTCAGCCTCCCATTTAGTGCCACGCTGCGCCTGACCGCCAACGCGCAAGGTCTGCCGCAAACCGAAATCGTCAAAGCCACGATTGGCCCGCTGCCGCTCCCTGAGAGCATGACCAGCGAACTCACCAGCCGCTTCAACCAAATGGTGCTGGCAGAAATCAGCTCCAATGGGAATGGAAGCAGCGTATTAATTGACAGCATCACCATCACGGATGGTAAAATAACCATCGTGGCTCATACCCGATAGGATGCGATTATACCATTGCCGCCGAAGCATAACCGTATCCCGGTCAACCCCAGCCGGGATACGAAATTTGTCTCACGTTGGAGTCTTGCTCACAGCGTTGGCAGTTATTCTGTCCTTTTCCGCCTGCGCGTCGCCGCAAGCCACCCAACAGATGATTGATGTGGACATTACCGCCGATGGAAGAACCTTCAACCTACAAATGCCGGCCGGC
>Ga0226835_1001282_pt1 | contig 14476 bp, 8 predicted proteins | sample LAC_MetaG_1_FD_163627 | JGI IMG/M metagenome (GOLD analysis project Ga0226835, IMG submission 163627) | Anaerobic ammonium oxidizing microbial communities from anammox membrane bioreactor (MBR) in UC Berkley, California, United States -... | ecosystem: Engineered > Bioreactor > Anaerobic >...
TCGCCATCACGCTGCCGATTACGCTTCCGCCCGCGCAGATTCCCAAAATCGCGTCGGCGGGCATTGCGCTGTCGCCGTATCAACGCGATGCAAAATATTCCGCGACCGAACCGCGCCGCCGTTACTTGTGGATCGAATTTGAAGAACCGATTGCCGACCCGAACGATACATTTTTCGCGCGTGTGTTGGCGTACGCGCCCGACCAACTCATTAGCAACAATCAGCCCGAATTGTTTGTCGCGCCGCAAGAACCATCACTGCCGATTGATCCCGAATTGATTCGCGTGATTCCGCCGGGCGCAACGAATGACCTCGCGGGCTTGAACGCGATGCAGCCGATGCAAAAAGCGCTCGTCGGCGACAAGCATTATCTTTTGCCGCTGCCGCCCGGACTACATTCCGACGCGCCCGAAATGTTCGGATTCTTTACGTATGAATTGCGCGTGGGGCATTATCGCAACGCGGAAACACAAGAAATGGTTTGGTGTACCGCGCAGGGCCGCTTTGGACGCCCACTGCGCGCGACGGGGATTCAACATCCCGCGCCCACATTGACGTGCGCGGTGAATCGCGATGAGGATAAATTGTACGTGACTGCGCCGTATGCGGTGGCGGCGTTTAACGGCAAAAATGTAACCGCCGACCCGCCACGCACGCAGCTGTGGTGTTTGCTCTACGCGCAAGTCAAGCAAGCGGACGATCAAGATTTTCGCAATATCTTGCTCGACGACAAACCGCTCGATTGGCGCGTGCAGGTAGCGCCGGACAAGCAGGTGAATTGGTTCGAGCGGTACGACGATCAGCAGCGGCTCACCTTGCAGAATGTTGCCATGAAAAATTGGAAAGGCGATTTGAGCAATGTTGATTTTCACCACGTGTACAAACTAGCCGATTTTGTCCAGTCCAATAAAGACGCGGCGAAATATGGCACAACGGTGTGGAGTAATAAAGAAATCAACCAGCTGTTGGAATTGTACGGGTTGCCATTGGATTTGCCGTTGAGCGTGTTGGTGGTAGAAATTTTGCCGACCATTACCAACATCTATGAACACATTACCGGTTTGGCGCAGCAGCAAACCTACAACACGGTACAGAATATGTTTCGCATGGACGACCTGCCGTCAGCGAGCATAGTACAAGAACAAGTGACACAGCGCGCGCAAGTCAATGCTTATCGCCAAGAAGCGAGTCCGCTCAGCGACGAGTTGGGACAGCATCGCATCTTGCGCACATCGCCATTGACCAAAGCGCCGTTCGTCTGTTGAGCATCACGCGCGTTTGGTTTTAATTCGTCCTCCCACCGCTGTATGGTAGGGAGGACTTTTTTCTGCGCGGTAAAGTTGATAGGTTGACTTGGTTTTTTATTCTCCGCCCCCTGCGTCTTTTCTCGACAAGCGTGCGTCTCTATAATATATTCTCTGGCGGATGGTGTTTGCATGATGGATAATCGAATCGAAACAATCTGGAACGAATTGGCGGCGAACCTCAGGCGTTTTATTTTGAAACGCGTGCGCGACGAGCAAACCGCCGACGACATTTTGCAAAATGTCTTTATCAAGATTCATACGCATCTCGATTCTCTGCAAGACGATAGAAAATTGGCGGCGTGGGTGTATCAAATCGCGCGCAACGCGATTGCGGATTATTATCGCCGCGCGCCCGCGGCGTACGCGCTCGCCGAGACCATTCCGGCAAGCGACGAGATGGACGATGAAACGCGCGCGGCATTGGCGCGCAGTCTGCGCGAGATGGTGGATTGTTTGCCGGAAGGATATCGCACGGCGTTAATGTTGGATGCATTTGAAGGACTCGACCAGAGCGAAATCGGCGAACGGCTCGGCATTTCCGTGTCCGGCGCGAAATCGCGCGTGCAGCGCGCGCGCGTAAAATTGCGTGACCTGCTGTTCGACTGTTGTCATTTTGAATTCGACCGGCGCGGCAGGGTGATGGATTATTATCCGCGCACGCGCTGCTGCCCCGCGTGCGAACGCGCGCCGAATGTGACATTGGCGCCGTGACCGTGCGTCTTTTTTTTTCGCGACGACGTCTTGTCAAAAATCATTTGGGGAGGAAATACAAATGCCTACGATTTTGGCGACAGACATTAAAGCGCGCGTGAGCGAACGCTATGGCGCGATTGCGGAACGTCATTTGGCGCAACTGCCCGTGGCGGGCTGTTGCGGCAGTTCGGATTGCTGCGGCGACGCGGCAACCGACATGCGCGCGGCATTGACGCTGTACACGCCGCAAGAAATTCGTGACCTGCCGCCCGAGCTGCTGAGCGCAACGCTTGGCTGCGGTAATCCGACGGCGCTGGCGGCGCTCCAACCCGGCGAAACGGTCTTGGATTTGGGCAGCGGCGCGGGATTGGATTGTTTTCTCGCGGCGCGCCAAGTGGGGCCGACGGGACGCGTTATTGGTGTGGACATGACCGACAGCATGTTGGAATTGGCGCAGCGCAACCGCGCCCAAATGGGTTTTGCCAATGTGGAATTTCGCAAAGGTGAAATTGAAAAACTGCCCGTCGCCGCCGCGACAGTGGATGTGATTATTTCCAACTGCGTCATCAATTTGTCGGCGGACAAGGATGCGGTCTTGCGCGAAGCGTTTCGCGTCCTCAAACCGGGCGGCCGCTTGGCGGTGAGCGATATGGTGACGCGCGGCGAGATTCCGCCCGAATTTCGCGCCGCGCTCGATTTATGGGCGGGCTGTTTGGCGGGCGCGTTGGACGAAAATGATTATGCGCGACGCTTGCGCGCGGCGGGGTTCGTGGACGTACAGTTCGTTGACCCTGCGGCATTGCGCGGCGCGGAAATTAAAGCGTGGGCGCAAGACCAAACCGAAAGCGCGGGGGAACGCGCCGACGCGGCTTGGCAACGCGCGCTGGCGGATAAAATTTACAGCGCGAAAATTTCGGCTGTAAAACCGTTGGCGTGAAAAGAAGGTGGAATGATCCAGCTCGTCCGGCGCGGCTGGCCGTCCAAGCGCCGGATGAGCCGTTATAAAATTTCGCGCGCTGTCTCAGCTCAACGCCGGCTCGATCCGCGTGTCCGCATCGCAATAGACGGCGTACAACAAACCCAAGATGTTGTTGTGCGCATAAAAATAATCGCGGCGCAAATCCAAAAAGATTTGACCCAGCGGCTTGCCCGCGAGGAACGCGTCAAAAAATTTGCCCGCCCAATCGAGCGCCAAGAGCGCCGGCACGGAACATTCCGTCCCAATCATGCCGCGCGCGCCCTTGTCCACAAAGTAGGGCATGAACCCGTTGTAAAACAGCGGCGACAATTCCGCCGATTCGCACGCGTTGATAAAGACCAGCGGCGAACCTTTTAACCGCGTTTCGAGCGGCGCGCTCAACAACAAATCTTCCAACGTCACGGCTTGCTGCGCGCCAAATTGCAGCAGCGAGGCATTCGCGCCGCCTTCGTCCAAATTCTTGGAAACGGCGTGACAATAAAAGTACGCGATTTGGTCCGGCGTATGCTCGTCCGCCAACGCGTCCACCACGTCGCTGCCGCGCGTGCGCGTAATCAGGTTCACCCCCCCCTTTTGCTGTTTCGCTTGCCAATATTGAATTTGATTTTTGATGAGCGGAAAATTCATCTGCCGGTCAATCTCTTGATTGAGGTTCAAACTCACCGTGAGCTGCGGCGCGCTCGCAATGCGCGTCGGAAAATCCATGTTGGGTTCCATCGGCGCGACTTCGATAATGTGTTTCAAGCCGAGAAACAATTCGGGTTGTATGTTATTGGCGTCGAATTTATCCGCCAGATAGAGAATGCCCCACGGCAGCATCATCTGTTTGGAGACGATTTGGATATGGAGCGGGGCGCCTTGCGCGAGCGCGCGAAAGCGTTTCGCAAAATCTTTGGCGATTTGATTGCTGCCCGGATGCATGAAAATCGTTTGGAACAATAACGCGCCCGCGCGCGCCAATTGCGGCAGCGTTTTATTTTTTACGGCGGCGGAAATGTCAATGCGTTGTTGATACGCGAAGATGCCGTTCTCTTGCGTATCAACAATCGTTTTTAACGCGGCGCGCGCTTTGGCGATGGCGAGCTCCAATTCTTGCAATTGCAGCGGAATCATGAAAAAAGTATTTTCGTTTGGGCCCAATACCGAAACTTTGAATCCTTCGCCTTTGTAATCAATCCACAGCGTCAAACTGCGCGCGCCCACCGCGCCCGCCGCTTCGACGGTGCGGCCGAGCGTTTTGCTTTCCGCGATGGCGGTATCGCCCGCGCCGACGTTCAATTTCATTTCAATCGCTTGGATCGCGTTGCCGTCTTTCAAAAAGACGGCGGTAATTTCGCCCACGCCGTTCTGTTTGGGCGCAATATCAAAGCGCGCTCTGTTTTTCGATTTGCCTTGCCGCGGCACAATCAATTTTTGCGGGTCGGTGAGAATTTCAAAAGCATCGCTAATGAGTTGGACGTAAATATCTATGCTATCCACATTTGGCGGAAAGAAACGCGTTTCGTCCAAATCCGCCGCCGCAATCGTCTGCGCGAGCTGCGTCATGTCCACGCTGAAAACGAGAGTGTAGGTTTCGCCCACCTGGAGCGGCGCGTCTTTTTGTTCAGGCGGTTCAAAACGCACATTGATTTTGCGCGCGGGGGTGGATACACGGGGAGACACGGAACCGGGTTCCGTGTCCCCCCCGGGGCCCAATGTGCCGGGCGATTTGGGTTCGCCTGGCGCCGCTTCTTCTTTTGGATGGTCGCCGCCGTTGGCTTGCGCCATGTGTACCGCGTCGAACCAATCCACATTGTCGGCGCCGCCGCGCGTGGACGTTTTCAAAACGCCGATGGGCGCGCCCTGTTGCAATACGACCAACGGTGGGTCGGCGGGCGGCGCCCATTGTTCACGAATGAGATAAATGTCATCGGTTTCTTGATGCGCCGCCGCGCGCGTAAAGCGGTCGAGAAAATTCAATTCTTCCAGCGTCAGATACAACATCGCGGCGCGCGGTTCGGACGCGTTCGTAAAAGCTTGGACCGCTTGCACCATGTCGGCGTACTTGAATACAGCGAACATTTCGCCGCCGCGCGGCGTCACAAGCCACACCTTGCGCCGTTCATCCGGCGCGACGTGCGCATGAATTTCGCCCACCGGCGTCGCCGCATTGAAATACAACACATTGGGATTGATTTGTTCGGGATAGATTGGCATACGCCGCCTCCTCAAATTCTGAATGGCTCTTGCGCGTAGGACCAAATTTTTGCGTTTCTGCGCGGGCGCTGCTCGAACGGCTTGTTGCCGCCGCGCCATGTCACGCGCGCGTTAACCGAAACGTTACGCCGCTTTCGCTCACCGCCGTGAACGCGTCGCCCGTTTGGCTGGTGAGGGTCAGATTCAATGTGAACGGTTGGAAGGCATTGATAACGCCTTGCAGCGCCAAGTTTTGCGTGAGTGAATTGAATAACCAAGTTCCGTTGATTGGTACTTGGATCAATCCCGCGCGCTGCATCATTTGAAAAGACCCGTTCGCGCTAAATTCAACTGTTATGCGTGTATCGGGTTCAGTTTGCATTTGAAAAATCCAATTGCCGAGCGGGTTGAAATCAAACGCGGCTTCTGGCGCGGGCGCGGCGGGCGATGCAAACCGCAGATCGGGTTCGCCGTACAAATCCGCGAGCGAGCGAAAATTCGCGCTCTCGACGCGCCGGAGCATTTTATGCACGCGGTCGCTCATTGCCGGGTCATTGCTTTGCAAATACAATTGGCCCGCGCGCTCCAACAATCTTTCATTCGGCGGATTGGTCAAGGTCGCATGCAGCAAATACGTTTGCGCCAGAATTCGTTTTTCGCGCGCGGCGGTCGCGTCGAACAAAAGTTGTTCAAGCTGTTGCGCGGTCGCTTTGGCGCGTTCGGGATTTTCGGGCGCGAGCCGCGCTTGGATTTGTAATAACGCCAACAGGGCGCGCGCATTAGCGGGCTGCAATTGCAAGGCGCGCTGCAAAGTTTGTTCCGCCGCTTGAAATTTTGGCAGCCACGCTTCGCGCTCGACCGGCGTATCGGCTAACAGGCGTTCGCCTTGCGCGCGCGAACGTTCCGCGCGCTGTAACAATTCCTCGAACTTGGGCGCGTCGCCCGGCGTTGGCGTCGGCGTTGTTGCCGACGAACGCGGGCGCGTTTTGGACAGGTCGAACAACATGCCATCCAATGAACGGGAATACAAAACCGGCGTCGCCCATTCCGTTTCATTCGGCAAACCGTAAATGGCTTTGCGCGCTTCGCCCAATGCCGCCTCGATGGGAAAATTATCGGCGAGCGCGGCGTAAAATTCTTGGGCAAAAGCGCGCGCGGCGCGGTCGGTAATTTCAAACTGCATCGCAATCACGGCGGGAATCGTTTGCTGTACGAGCCGCTGCGCGACGCCGCCGAACGGGTCAGTGCGGTCGGGGCGCGCGCCTTCGCACGCGTTCAAAACAACGAGCCGTAAAGAACGCGCATCGCGCAGCAACGTCCCCAATATTTCGCCCGACACCAAACGGCCGCGCCCGCGCTCGTTTTCAAACACCAACGCGCCTTGATTCGTTTGCGGGTCGCGTTCGCCGTGACCGATGAAATGCAAAATATGAAATTCTTGTTTGCGAAGCAGCTCTTGTAATTTACTTGATGTCGCATCCTGGAGCGGAACCAATTCCACCAAGCCGTCGTCAGACAATTTTTTTAATGCGCCTTGCAGTTTTGCCCATTCGCGTTCAACGCTCAATTCTGCATAATCATCGGGCAGCGACAGGATGCCGAGAATTCGCAGCGGCGGTTCGATTTGCAGACGGCGCGGCGGGTCCGCCATTTCCAAAAAGCGGACGAGCGGCGTCTTGTGCGACAGATTTAAAAAAGTATTTGCGCGCGCGTCGTACAACAATTCCCACGGCAAATCCGCCAGTTCGGGCGTATCGGACAAACGCAAATGCAAACGCACGCCTTTGTTTTGCGCGTCCGCAAAGGTCAGCGCCGTTTTCCACAATACGCGCACGTCGTCCTGAAATAATGCGTCGAACAATTTCTGTCCGAACGCTTTGGCGGCGGCGCTTGCCGTATGCGCGCCGCGCACGCGAAAACCCAATTGCGTCAGGTACGCATTGATTTCGTCGTCGGTCAACGCGAGCGTCAACGGCGCAGCGGCTTGCGCGCCCTGCCAGTTCAGCGCGTGCGCGCGATAACCGTTCGCGTGTTTTTCAATAGCTAGATCAAAATCGAGATATTCGAGCGGCATAATGCGAAATCCAGAGCAAAGGAATTTTTGTCATTATATTGTAATCGGCTTGACTTGAGAAGAGGGCGTCGCGCGAAAAAAAATCTGACCGCGTTGGAGGCGGTCAGATTTTGAATTCGGACGCGTTTCGATTTTGCTTATGCCGCGCGCATACGGCGCACAATCACGATAATGCCGACGAGCAGCAGCGCGCCGCCAAACAACAGCAGCAAATCTTCGCCCAAACCGGTGTCGGGTAAATTGCCCTGGTCGCCGCTGCCTGCCGGCGGCGTGGCGGTAATGGCAATCGGCGTGGCGGTAATGGGAATTGGCGTGGCGGTGCCGGGCGCGTTCAAATTTTGCGTGTACGTTCCGGCGGCGGGGACAGTGGTCGAAACCGGACTGTTTGCGTCGCGCGTCAGCAGTAATGCAGGGCCGTGCAAAGTTTCGTCGAGCGTCGTGGAAATCAATTGATTGTCCTTGAGCTCAAAGACAATGGTATCTTCCAAGGGCGTGCCGTCTTTGTCGGTCAAATTTACGGTGATGACGCTGCCATCCGCTTTCCACGTGCCCAATTGAATGGACGACGCTTTACCGCTGCCGGTGGTCGCAAGGACTGCCGTGCCGTCTTCATTCAAGGCGAGCGTCACCAGATTTTCTGACGCGCCCGGCGCGGGAATCGAGCCGCCATAATCGCCCGAAATTGGATTGGGTGTTGCCGTCGCTTGGGCTGCGGGCATGCTCTGTCCGACACCGCGCAAAAACGCGGGGAGAATCATGCTCGACGGTTCGCTATTGCGTTTGAATTGGATGCCGGAAATATCGCCATGCAGCGCGCGATTGTACGAGACCGGCGTCAGCTGGTTGTTCTCGACTTTCAAGACAATCACGTCTTTGAACGGTTTGCCGTTCAGCGTCGTAAAGGTCAGCGTCAATTCTTGCGTCGTCGTATCAGCCGCCCAAGTGCCGGTTTGCACCATTGGGGCTTTGCCGCCTTCGTAGGTCGTGAGGGTGACATTCTTGTCGTCATCCACTTCAATCAAAACTTGGCGTTCGCCCAAAGCAAGTACCGGCGTCGGATTATTGGAAACGACGAGCGTGGCGGTGGCGCCCGGTGTGCGCGTGGCGGTGGGCGGAATCACAATGCGTGTGGGCGTCGCGGTGGAAAGTTCCGCGACCGGTTCATTGCCGCCGAACAGACCGGGCAAAAACATAATCGCGCCCAACGCCAAAAGGCCGATAAATAATATGGCGGCGAGGCCCCCGATGATAATCAAGAAATTTCTTCCGCCGCCGCCGCCGCCTGCGGAAGGCGCTACTTCTGCCATATGACCTCCCTTTGTGATCCGGAACCTGAACCTGCGGCTCCGACTTGATTCAGCCGATTAATTCCAAATTCGACCAGGGCGTCCATTGCTTTTCGCCCGGCGTATTTTGCCACTCGACTTGGACTGCCGGCAGAGCTGTCCCGGCGTCCGTCATGATCCATTCCAGCCGAAATTCTTCCGGCAACGTACCGGTCAAACCGAGATACGGTTCGCACAGTCCGCGCACGCGCGCTAACGGGGCGATTTCCAAGCGTTCCACTTCGCGCGGCGCGTCAGAGGGCAACATTTTGCTCACCGCCAACGGGACAAACAATTCGGGCCGCGCCGCCGCGGCGCCGCGCGGCGTATAACATCCATTCAACGCCGCCTCTTGGCCGCTCAACACGGTCAATAAATCATAGACTGGCGCGCTCATCGGATAAAAGCCAAAACCTTCCGTGACCATCAAGGGAAATTTCAATTGCAACGCCGTTTGGCGCAATTCGGGCGCCAGCGAACCAACCACGATGCCGCCGACTTGGATCTCGGCGGCGCGCTGCAAGGACGCTTCGGTGACGCCGCCGCCGACAATTAAAATCGCGCCGCGCGCGTCCGCTTCAATGCTTTCGGGGTCTAAAATCCAATCCTGCGCTTTGTTGAGCCATTTTATCACACCTACCGCTTCTTTGGCAGCTTGGCCCGGGATAGAAGAACCCCACGCGCCTTGCACCAGCGCGCCTTGCGCTTCGATTTCGCCGCTTTGACGCGGCTCGACGTGGACAATCGTGCCGCGATACAGCGCGGGCACATCATGCGGCTGGCCGTAAATATCCAAAATCATCCAGCTGCCTTGAATCGCCGCAATTTGTCCCGCTTCGGGCGCGCGATATACCAAACGCTGTACGCCAAAGTTGATGGGCTTGGCGATAATAATTTCGCGCGCTTCGACCGGGTCGCCTACCTGCTTGAGCAAGCGTTTTGGCACCTCGGCTTCGGTGACGCCAATGACGCGCGTGAGTGAAAGCGCGCGCCGCATCTTGGGCGGATAGGCGCGCGCAATGACATCTTGCGCGCCGATACGCATCCCCAGCGCGCCTGACACTTCGCCGGGAATCGGCAAACGGCGCGCGCGACGAATGCGCGCGTTAGCCGTGACGCGCGTCTGAAGCGGTTGTGGTATAAATTCAATCATATTATTTTCCGGCGCGGCGCGTCATGCGCCCGCTTCCCACATCCATTCTTGCGCTTTGTCGCGCTGCCGTTCCAGATTTTCTATAAAGGGCAGCGGTCGCCCGCGCGCGTCAATCAACAAGCCCGCGGTCCCGCCTTGCACTTCACGTTTGAACACATTATTTTTGACGCCGGTAACCGTTCCGTTTTTGCCCCAGCGTACGCTGCCGGTCCCGCGCAATTCGACTTGGGCTTTTTCGCCTTCGCCTAACGGAATCAATTCCAACGAACCGTACTTTATTTCCGCTTCCAAACGGCCGCCGCGGGCGGGCTGAACTTGGACGTTCAGGACGATCGGTTCGCCGGAACGCGGCGCAAGTTCAGGGACAAAGACGGTGCCCCAAGTCACGAGGCAATCGCTTTCCAACGCTTGCGCGGCGGCTTCGGCATTTAGACTTGCTACGGCGCCCAATGCCGGCGCCAAACCCATCGTATCGGCGGCGACGGAATAGATGCCGCGCACATCTAGCGCATCAAGGAGCATCAATAGCAACGCGGCGGGCTTGCTGCCCTGGGCGAGCGGCGCGCCGGTGAGCAAAATCAAATCGCTGTCTCGCAGGGTGAGCGCGGGGTCGTCTTGCCAAAGTTGCGTCGCTTTGATTAAAAGTTCGCGTCCGGCTGCGTTCAGCGCGGTCAAATCGTGCCAGCGCGTGGGCGTGACGGTGGGATGAAGCGCTTGATTCAAGAGCTGTGCGTGTACGGGACCGACCTCGAACGATGGAGGGAGCCAACGCATAATTTTTTCCATGCCCACGCCATCTACAAGTTGCGCCAAACCGTAACCGACGCTCCATTCGGCGAAAATGGCGCGTTTGAGTTGCGCCTCGTCGGCATGAATCAAGGTCGTGGCGCCGGCGCCCAAATCTATTGCCAGGACGCGCAGTTGAAATTTGTGCGCGAGATATTCTGCGATGCGCGTAAAGGAATCGGCGGCGGTAAGGATGCCGTGCGGCGCCCAGGCGGTTAATTGAGCCAAGCCGGGAATTTTTTCGACGCGTTGTTGGCGGTAAATGTTTTCCAATTCCGTTTGCAGAGGACCAGGATTTAGGCGGTCGAGCGCGGGCAGGACATTGTCCACCGCGCGCAGTTCCATCAAACTGCCGATGCGTTCTGCCACCTGGCTGCGGGCGTCCTGATTGCCGGCGAATATGATGGGCGGACGCTGCGTTGGGTCGAGCGCGGCGCCGATGGCGGCGACGATGTTTGCCATTTCGAGCAGGGGGGTTACGGCGCCGCCGTCGGTGCCGCCGACCATAATGATTACATCGGGCTGAAGGAGGGCGAGTTTTTCGACGGCGTCGCTAGAACCGCCCGCGCGTCCCGCTTGGGCGGTTGTGCCCCAGCGTCCGGATTCTTCATCTACGGCAATGGTATGTTCGACAAAGGCGTAGGCGCTGTTGACGGCGCGCAGCGCGCCGGTTACGGAGTAATCACGCGAGAGTCCGATAACGGCGGTGCGGAGAGGCATGGCGGCGCTGGCGACGGCGGTAAAGGCATCGGCGCCGTCGCCGTCGGCGCGTGCGGGTTGGATGAGGTCGCCCTGTCGGTCCAATAGGCGGCGTCCGGTCAGAGCTTGGAGCTGCATGATGGCTTGGCGTACGCCGACCATGACATCGTGATATGGCGCGGCGGCGGTGGTGGGCGTGCGGGTGGCGCCGAGGATGCGATATTGTCCGGCGACGAGACCGAGCAAGCCGACTTTGGTCGCGGCGGCGCCGATATCGGCAAATAGGATGGAGGTGGGCGATTCAGCCATGATTATTTGAGAAGCGGCAGCCAGTCGTGCAAGAGAAAATACAATTGGCTTACGAGAACCGAGACGCGCGCGAGAATCAAACTCGCCAAAATCGCGCCAAAGGCAATCATGATAAAGCCGCGTCCGATGGTCCCCCAGACATGCGTGATGGCGGCGTACGCGCGCTGCCAAGAACGATTACCGGGTTGGATGAAACGAAAGGCGAGAAATGAGCCGATGACGCCAATCAAGATTATGATGCCGTTCGCCCATTCCAAAAGTGAATCTTGTGGAACAAGCGGGATTGTCATGGTCGCAACCAATTGCGGGACCAGATTGCCGGCGAGGGCGCCGCCGATGGTCAAGGCAGCGCCGATACCAAAGAGATACGCCAAGCCGATATTGCTAAATGTGGATGTGCGAAAGGTGGGCGTCAAGCGCAGCAAGAGCGATACGCCTAATACGATGGGCAGAACGCTGAGAAGCAATTCCGCCCACGTGTCGGGCAAACCCAAAACTTGGTCAAGGAGGCGCGACAAAAGCGGCAAAAGGACATTGCCAAGAATCACGGCGCTGGCGAAACCGACGGCGGTCCCGACGAGCAAGCCGGACGCGAGGCGAAAGAGAAAGGAATCGCGTACGAGATAGGTAAAGACGAGAATGGTCAGGAGGGCAGAGAGCCACACGCCTAACGCGTCGCATATACCGCTGGAAGAGCAGACAGAATCGAATAAGGAATCCATGCTAAATGAAAATTGGCGGGCAAGGGGAGACGGGTAAGCGGTTTTGGGGTCTGTCTCCCGGCGTGTTGGTTGGACTAGGTATCCTTTGCGCGCGCGGGCGGTTTCAAAAAGCGTACGAGATTGGTGACAATGATGATGCTGGCGAGGGCGAGCATGACGAGCGAGAGCGCGTTGACGGTTTTGATGGCGGGGCCCGAGATGCCAGACCACAATTCGAGTTCTGCCGCGCCGGTCAAGCCGCGCAGAGAGGCGCGCAATTGTTTGGCATTGACATAGATGCGCGCTTGCGGGTCGAGCGCGGCGGTGGTGGCGGCGATAAATGGAGTTTTGACGATGGGCTGGACTTGGGTCATCCAGGCGTTCAAATCAGCCGAGTCGCCGGAAAGCAAGATATTTAGCGCGAGGTCGTCCATGCCATCCACGGTTTTTGCCAGGGGCGATTGACTCCAGGCGATTCCGTTCGCGTCCAAATAATTAGCGGGCAGCCAGCCGAGCGCTAGAGCTTTGAGTCCGATTTCATTGCCGGGGATATAGCCGAGATTGACAAAAGTCCACGCGGGATGCGCTTTTTGGGTTTGCGCGAGTAAAGTTTGGGCAAGGTTCGCGCCGTTCGGATTGGAACTGAGGGCGATGACGCTAATTTGACGCGGAGCTAAATTTTCGAGAATGGCGCGCGCCGCCGGTTCCAATTCGGGATTCTGCCCGGGCATGTAATCAAAAGCCATCAAAACCGCGCTGGACGGCGGCAATTCATTTAATTGGTCATAGAAAACCGCGCTGGGCGAATTTACAAAATTTTTGCCAAATAGTCCCAGCGCGCCCGCGTCGGGCGGAAGGAACAAGCCGATGAGCGCGGCGAGGGCGATGATGAGATAGACAATGTGTTTGGCGCCGACGCGGCGGACGGGCGCGGACTCGGCGGACGCGCGGGACGGGGCGGCGAGCGGTTCGGCTAAAAGGGTTTGGAAAATGCGTCCGCTGTCGGCGCGCGGGGGTGTGAACGTGGAAAGGGTATGCGGTTCGGTCAAAGCCACAGCCAACGGCAAAATGCCGCTCACGCCCGCGAGGGGACCCGTCGTTTCGACCACTTCAAACGGGTCATGTCCTCCGACGGCGCCGGCGCGAACCCATGGCGGCAATTCAACGGATGCGTCCGATGCAGTTTCGGCAAAGGTTGTGTCGCTTTCCGCTTCTGCAAATTCCGTTTCGCTTTGGACTTCCGGCTCTTCAATTGGTTCGCGCAGCCACTCGGGCAAATCGCCGCGTTCGGTTTCATCCAAATCCGGCAGCTGATTCAATAATGCCGTTGTGCCAATGACAGCCGCGCCTGGCGCAAGGTCGCGCACCCATTCGGGCATTTCTTCTGCCGCGCTCGCGGCGTCGGCTTCGGTTTCGGACGGCGCGATTTCGCGCAGCCAAGCGGGAATATGGTCGGCATCTGCAAGCGCCGCTGCCGCCGCAACTTGGTCCGGTGAAATAGTTTCCGTTGGAATTTCGGCAATTGGCTCTGCCGAGATTTCGGCAGTCGGTTCGGTCGAAATTGTTTCCGTCGGAATTTCTGCAATAGGTGCGGGCGGAATAGTTTCTGTCGAGATTTCGGCAGTCGGTTCGGTCGAAATAGTTTCCGTCGGAATTTCTGCAATAGGTGCGGGCGGAATAGTTTCTGTCGAGATTTCGGCAGTCGGTTCAGACGGTTCCGCTTGGTCGTGCGCGCCGCTCACAATTTTTGCCGCGACCGCGGCAGAAGACGCGGCGGCAAGACGGGTCAACCATTCCGCGTTTTCCTGTTCTGCGGGCGCGGCGCTTGGCGTTTCGCTCACTGGCGCGGGCGTTTCGATTTCGGCGCGGGACTCGGTCAAGGCGGGCGCAAGGGATTCCGTTGGCGCTTGTGAGATGGGCGTCGGGATTGCGGGTTCTGCCGCCGCAGGACTTGGGACGCTTGGCGTTTGCGCGGCGGTTGATGCGACTTCTGCGCCAGCTTCCAAACCCAAAAGTCGCATTGCCAACGCAACCTCGTCGTCCACCGATTGTGCGCTGCCCGCTTCGGCTTCCAACTGCGCCTTCATTTCCGCCGTCACTTCGCCGCCAATGTCGCTGTAATCGTAATCGTCGCCGGTGAGTTTGATTTCGCTCAACTGCGGTTTCGCCGACGCAGGTTCGGCGGACGTAACGATTTCAACTGCCGCCATGCTCGCACCGACGGGCGGTAGAATTTCTGGCAGTGTGGTTTCAGTTTCTGCGACGGATTCAGAAA
>Ga0226835_1001283_pt1 | contig 14473 bp, 10 predicted proteins | sample LAC_MetaG_1_FD_163627 | JGI IMG/M metagenome (GOLD analysis project Ga0226835, IMG submission 163627) | Anaerobic ammonium oxidizing microbial communities from anammox membrane bioreactor (MBR) in UC Berkley, California, United States -... | ecosystem: Engineered > Bioreactor > Anaerobic >...
CGCGCCAGATGCTCACGCTGCTGACGTTCGTGAAGTACGTGCGCGCGGCGCACGAGGAGATGCTCGCGGCGGGGATGGATGGGGAGTATGCGAAGGCGGTGACGACGTATTTGGGGATCATGCTTAGCCGCTTCACTGATTTTTCTTCCAGCCTGTGTACATGGAACTCAACTGGGGGACGTGGAACAAAGAACGCCTTCGCACGGCAAGCCTTGCCTATGGTGTGGGATTTCGCCGAGACAGCCCCATTCAATATGATTGCGGCAGACTGGAATGCATCGATAAAGGCAGCTCTCAAGACTCTAGAAGGCCTCTTTCACACTGGTCGACCATGCACAGTTCAACGAGGCTCAGCTCATCAGATTAATGCAGAAAACGAGAGTATGGATGCAATTGTCACTGATCCGCCCTACTACGACAATGTTAGCTATTCGGACCTCTCAGACTACTTCTATGTCTGGTTGCGTAGAGTAATAGGAGATCTTCATCCGGAACACTTCACTAATGAAACCGCTCCCAAGAAAAGCGAGGCCATTGCGTCCAGTTACCGACATGGCAATACCGCTAACAAATTCTACGAGACGATGATGGCAGGCACTTTTGCCGAAGCCAACCGAGTGCTGAAAGGCAGTGGTCCTCTGGTGGTTGTATATGCCCACAAGACCACTGCGGGGTGGGCAACGCTAGTTGACTCTCTTCGAAACACCGGATTTGCTGTTACCGAAGCTTGGCCGATAGATACAGAAAGGCCTGGACGTAGTACGGCCATGAACACTGCTGCGTTGGCATCATCCATTTTTTTGGTTGCACGCAAGCGTGACAACGGCCACACGGCCCACTACATCGACGACATCCAGCCGGAGATGCAGCGCATCGTCAACGAGCGTGTGCGCTTCTTCCTGCAAGTCGGCGTCACGGGCGCAGACCTCAGCATCGCCACAGTCGGCGCGGCGCTGGCTCCCTACACGCGCTATGCCCGCGTCGAACTGCCCAACGGCGAGGAACTCACTGCCGCCGCCTATCTGGACGAGGTCCAGCGCGAAGTGGTGCGCGTGGTGCTGGGCGAAGCCTCCAAAGCCGACGAGCGCACGCAGTATTACCTCATGGCGCGTGAGAACTATGGCGAAGTCTGGGTCGAGTTCGACGAGGCCAACAACTTGGCGCGCGCGCTCGGCGTGGAATTGGATACCGGGCCGGAAGCGCTCACCAGGGGCGGTGATGCGCTGGTCGAGAAGAAAGGGTCGAAGGTCCGGCTGCGCACGTTCGAGGAGCGCGGCGATCTCGACGATCTCGGCCTACCCACGCCGGAGCGCCCCAAAGCCCCGCTGATCGACGTGCTGCACCGCCTGTTGTGGCTGGTCGAGCACGATAACAGCCTGATCCAGGAGTTTCTGGGGCAGGCGCTGCCGGATAAATATCTGCTGCGCGTCGTGGCGCAGAGTTTGCAGGGGAAAGCGCTCGCCTCCGAGCCGACGCCGGGTGCGATGCTGGATGAGCGCACGCCGGAACAGCGCGCGATCCAGACGCTTCTGGCGTCCTGGCGGCGCATTGTGGATGAAGGCGCTTTGTTGTAGGGATTTCCCCTCACCCTACATCCCTCTCCCACAGCGGGGAGAGGGACTTGAGAGAGCGTTCGAAAGGCTCCCTCTACCTCCGGCCCCTTCTCCCACCGAGGGGAAGATAAGCAGAGTTTTCCCCTCGCCCCTGCGTGGGAGAGGGGTGGCGCGCAGCGCCGGGGTGAGGGGTTCTAGGCGGCGAGCAGATGGACTTGATGATTCGCTGCCTTCTGCCCGGTATGCGACAAGAGCCAGGGATGAGGGGTATCGAAAGGACCAGAGATGATCAACTATGACGCCAAGATGAAGGAAGCCCGCCTGTTGATTGATCAGGGGCTGTATAACCAGGCGGTGATCACGCTCGCCAATGTGTTGGAAAACCTGTACACCGATTTTTATCATGAGGTGTTGGCCGCGCTGCCGCCGCGTGATCGCCAGACCATCACCCGCGCGGAGGAAGAGTTCACCGCGCGCGGAGATCGCGCTGCACGTGAGCAGGGTTTTGCCGGACTGACCCTGGGCGGCAAGGCCAAGTTCTACTACGAAAATAACATCGTGCAGGGCGCTGAAACGGCTCTCAATGCGAAGTTTCCGCACTTCAGAGCCTTCGACCCACGCCTATTCAACGCCATCCGCATTGATTCGGTGCATGGCGCGGATACCGTGATCGATGAGGACGAGGCAAACCTGTTCTATTCGCAGATCCGCGTGCTGCTGCTCGAAACCGGGCGGCTGCAAAAGAAGGCCGAGGTGCGCCAGGAGTCGGTGAGCGAGCGTGTCGGCCTGCGCTCGTGGAAAGCGAACGGCGTCATTCCGCACGACGATATCCTGGAGGGCAATCTCGAACTGGCGACGTATGCCGCTGATCTGTGGGGCGTGGCGCATGATGATCCGAACACGCCACTGGTGTACCGCGATCCGCAGCAGTTCTTCAAGCAAACCTACCTCACGACCGCGCTGCGCCGTCTGCTGAGAGACGTGCTCGGTGTGATGGCAGGTGGTCATGGAGACCGCGTGTTACAGCTCCGCACGCCGTTTGGCGGTGGCAAGACCCACTCGCTGATCGCGCTGTTTCACGTCGCCAAGCACCGTGCCGTTCTGGCACATGAGGACATGCTGCGCGATCTCCCCGACCCCGGTGAGTGCGCAGTGGCTGCGGTGCAGTGCGAGAAGTTCGACGTGCTGAAAGGGCGTCAGCTAGGTGATCTGCATATCCGCACTCTCTGGGGCGAGATCGCGTACCAACTGGCAGGCGATGTGGGTTATGCCTATGTCGAGGAGTCCGATCAACGCGGCACGGCTCCCGGCGGCGATACCATCCGCGCACTGCTGCATGATCTCGGCAAGCCGGTGCTGATCCTGCTGGATGAGGTCTTGAACCACGTCGAAGCCGCCCAGACGGTGGAAATCGGCAACAGCACCTTAGGGCGGCAGATCATGCTGTTCCTCAAAAACCTTACCGAGGAAGTCAAGGGCACGCACAACGCCGCGCTGGTGTATTCGCTTCAGGCCAGCGCGGGTGAGGCGATGGGGTCATCGAATCTGCTCACCGAACTCGATCACCTTGTATCGCGCGTGGATGCCAAACGTGAGCCGGTGACGGGGTCCGAGGTCGTGTGTGTGGTCCAGCGGCGTCTGTTCAAAGACCTGGGCGATGAGCGCGCGATTCAGCAGGTCGCGGCGGCGTATGCGGACACCTATCGCCGGATGCAGCAGGCCGCCGGCGGGCAGTCCACCGATGAGCAGCACCGCGCCGCCCAGGAAGCCGATCGGTTGGTGGAGCGCATTCTGGACAGCTACCCATTCCATCCGGACCTGCTCGACCTGATGTATCACCGCTGGGGATCGCTGCCCAGCTACCAACGCACGCGCGGCGCACTGCAATTCCTGGCGTGCGTGGTGTTTGACCTGTGGAACTACGGGCGCGATTTGCAGCCGTTGATCGGTCCTGGTGATGTGCCGCTCGAATTTGATAACACGCGCAACGCCTTCTTCACGCAGGTGGGCGAACGCGAGCATTACGACGCCGTGCTGGCCGCCGATGTCACCGGGCCGGATGCCCGATGTAAGGCCGTTGATGCGCGCATGGCCTCGGATAGCCCGGCCCTGCAAGGGTATCGCATCGGCACGCGGCTGGCGACCAGCGCCATGCTATACTCGTTCGGTGCGCGTGATGGCGAGGAGCGCGGCGTTTCGGAGGCCGATTTGCTGAAATCCGCAGTAGTGCCCGGCCTGGATCGTCTTTCGCTCACCACGGCCTTGAATGACCTGCGGCAGCAGTTGCTCTACCTGCACTACACCGGGCGGCGCTACCGTTTCGAGACTATTCCAAATCTCAACAAGCTCATCGACGAGGAAACGCAACGTTTCAACAGCGATGATGTCCTCAACCGCGTCAAAGCAGCGCTCAGCGAAGTGCTCCGCGAAGCACCAGGGGCGATCATCTGGCCGGAGAACTCCGCCCGCGTAAACGACCGCATACCGCGCCTCCAGATCGTATATATGCCGCTGAACTGGAGCGGCTTATCCGATGACGAACTGCGGGAAGAACTGACCGGATGGCTGGAGTACTGCGGCGTCACCCGGCGGGAATACAAGAACGGCGTGGCGTTCGTGGTGCCGAGTTACATCACAGCGGACAACGCTCAGAAGTATGCGCGCGATCTGCTGGCGATTGAATCCCTGATCCGCGACAAGCAGCGCTTCAATTTCAACGACGAACAACTGCATGAACTGAATGATCGCCGGGCAGATGCACTCAGAAGCCTCACGAGCAGTGTCAATGCATTGTACGAAAAGGTCGCCGTCCCCGCTCCTGCGCGTGAAGAAGGCATACCGTACACCTGGCGCATCCTCGATCTGCAAAGTCGCGGCGAAACGTCGATCCATCAGCGGGTGATGGCCGCGCTGAGAGATTCCTATCTTCTCTTTGACTCGGTCACTGCCGACAAACTCGTGGCGCTCACCTATCTGAGCGAACGACAGATCGTCCCCCTCGACCAGGTGGTGAAGGAATTTTATGCCTCGTTCGATTTTCCGCGTCTGATCGATGCAAACCTGTTGCGGGATGCGATTAGCCAGGGCGTTAGGGCTGGCAAACTGGGATACACAACCGTATACCAGGTGGATGATGAGGGCCGGTACCATTTCCCCAACCCCGATCTAGTGTATATCGATCGCAGATTGCACCGCGAAGAGATTGAACTCACCGGGTCCATTCTGCTCGATGTCAGTATTACGCGTAGCGCGATTCGTGTAGAGCCAGATGAAGAGATCGCTCCACTGCCACCCACTCCAGGATTCACGGGTGACGCGCAACCGCTATTCCCTGACAAAACGGAGCTGATGCCACCCTCTCGCGGCAGTGAAGGCCCCAGACGGTTCTATCGCCTCAACATCGCAACTGATAAAGGACGTGCCTTCCGTGCTTTTCGTGCCATTCAGAATCTGACCGAACGCGCCGATAGAATGACTGTACAGATTCAAATCCAGGCCGAGTCCGATGGTGGGTTTGACGCGCTGTGGTTACGAAATGCGGTCGAAGAGCCGCTCGATGAGGCGGATATTGAGGCGCAAGCAAGGTTGGAATAGGTGTTCGCGTATATTTCCTGGTACCCAGGAAAGGAGACACAATGCCATCATTAACGCTGACCCTTGAGACGGTCACGCCCTTGCTGATGAACGGGGCCGACCAAACGCCTGAAATCCGCGCAGCCTCGTTTCGCGGAGTGTTGCGCTATTGGCTGCGGGCGGTGTTGGGCGGAATTTATCAAGGTGACATTGGAGAATTGAAAAAAGAAGAAAGTCGTTACTTCGGCAGTACTGAAGCAGGATCGCCCCTGCGTGTGCGGGTGGAACACTCGCTAAGTGCGTGGGATAGTAGCGCAAATGACTACTTAAAACACTCCGTACTGCCCCCTCGTTTTGAGTTCCCCGGTTATCAAACGAAACAACAGTTTTCACTGATTTTTGATACTCACCCTTTACATCGTGGGGAAAATGTATTCACTCAAGCATTCTATGCTGCACTTCTGCTAGCTTTTAATCTTGGGGCGTTTGGTAAGCGTGCTCGTCGCGGCGGGGGAGCTTTGCGTATTATCGAGGCATCGGGTGATTTTTTGACAGATGACGTCAAAAGCCTCTTAGAATACGAGCCACTTGATGGGAAGGATTTACAGAACTTTATACAAGGAAAACTCCTGCCTTATGCCGAACGAGCCCAGCGCAGTAGTTATCAAGCCCAACACGCATACGGCAAGAATTCCATACCCGCTTACCCTATATTTACACCGGAACATGTCAAGATTCTGATCGGCAAGCCGAGCCAGGATTATTTGGCGGCGCTTCGGAGTTTTTGGAAGCCAACCCAAGATTATCACCGACTCCCTCAACGTGATAAGAACGGCCAGATCATCACCAACAATCAAAGACATCCGCGCTTGAAGAAATGGGCATGGGGATATGCCATCGGTTCAGACCGACGGGCGTCTGCTTTGCACGTTCGAGTTCAACATCTCCAAGATGGTTTCTATCCGGTAGTGACGATTTTTCATAGCAGCGGTGTTGATGATCAGGGGCGACCTAAGCGAGAAGATTGGTCTACCATTCAGACAGTAATCGATTCCTTGGTTCCACAAGTGTTCATGTCTATAAACTGGCACAACAGTGATAGGATCGTTTGGCAATGAGCAAAGCCTATCTTCTCATCTCCATCGGACCTGTGCAGCGCGCGATCACCCAGGCGCGGCGGACCCAGGATGTGTTCATAGGTAGCCGAATCCTATCCTATCTAGCACATACAGGACTAAGTGTGGTGCGCTCCCCCGCACAGGTCATTTTTCCCCAGGTTGGACTCAGTACGCCGAATCACTTGTTTATTCACTGCCCCTCGGAGCAGACTGCTCAACAACTGGCAGACGACATTTACCACGCTGTCTCGCAAGCCTGGGTTGACGTTGGAGAAAGAACACGCGAACACTTCGAAGCAACCGCTCGCGTTACCGCAAACCCCGACATATGGAGGCGGCAAGTCGGGTATTACGATGAAGAGCAGGCGCAATGGGTTCATCCCTGGCTTGAATTCTATGCCGTGGTTGTTCCCGATACCGGCCAATACCAATTTGATTACGAAAACGCTCAACGTTTGTTATCCGCGCGCAAAATGGTGCGCGATTTTATCGCTGTAGAAGAGCCGGGCGATAAGTGTTCTGTGACCGGCGAACATGAGGCCCTGCATGACCAGCCGAGCGGTACGGCAAGGCTCAAGCAGGTGCAAGACTATTGGGATCGGGTTCGTGCAGCTCAAACCAACCTGTCCATCCTGAGCAAAGGCGAGCGACTGTGCGCACTCAGCGTGATCAAGCGAATGGCCCACGAGGTAGTACCCGCTCTTTCACCAGAAGGTCGTTTTCCCTCAACCAGCAGCATCGCCAGCGCAGTTTTTCGTGTCGCACTGGTGAAGCACTGGGATGACCTGAAACAACCGCTAAGCGATTATTTGACCGCACTCGAAGCGCTGTTTAGCAGCGTGGGTAGCTCCTGGTACGATTTATATTTCCACCAAGAAGGTCAACTGAACCCAATTTACCTGCCGCGCATTCGAGATATCGCCGCCGATAAAGTCCCGGCAGCCGATCACGACCTATTCACTGCTCTGTGCAGTCTAGACGGGGATTTCCTATACCCGGAAGGACTACAAGCCGCCGTTATCCAGGAATGCACTCGCTCACAGGTGCTTCCAACCGATGAGCAGCTTCGTCCTGCGCGGGAAGCGCTGAACGATCTCTATCAGGCGGCGAGCACATTAGGCATTCAGCGCCTATCCAGCTATCTGGCCGTACTGTCGATGGATGGCGATCACATGGGGAAGCAGCGGTTTTTTGACTCTGAGCAGCACGAGACCTTCAGCCAAGCTTTGGCGGACTTTGCCCAAGATATCGTTCGACGCGCCGTTGAACAGGCTCGACCAGGGCGAGTGATCTATGCTGGCGGTGATGATGTGCTGGCACTACTGCCTGCCGAAAATGCGCTAGCCGCTGCTGAAGAACTGCGCACAGAATTCGCTGCGAGGTTCAGTGGCAGAGGACTGCATGTCAGTGTTGGAATTGCTTATGTGCACCGTACATATCCTCTACAAGCTGCTATACAGGAAGCCAAGAATGCCCAGAATCGAGCCAAGCGTGATTTTGGGCGGAACGCAGTGGCCGCAGCCCTGTTGCAGCGCTCTGGAGAGCCGCTGCATATGGGTATGAAATGGGAAGTTGCGGTTAATGGGCAGACAGTGAGCCTTGCCCATGTTGTGCAGAACCTGACCGACGCCATGGTTCGTCGCCAGGTATCGCGCAGTCTGCCTTATGATCTCCACGCCATGATCTATGCGATGGCTGACTCAAGTGTGCCCTCAGGGGCACGTTGGGATGAGTTCAAGCGTGTGTTCAAGCGACGCTGCCAGAATGGTTTTGATGGTATAGCTCTGGCAAACGACATATTTACTCTGGCCGAATACGGTATCCAGATTGATGGACTAGACTCGATACGCCTGGGCTGGGAAGAAATCGAGCGCTGGCTGCGATTAGCGCGCTTTTTGGCGGGAGAGGAGGGTGAACATGTGGCTGTTCCTTGAAGCGCTCGATGCATGGATGTTCCGGGACGGCAAGCCGTTCAATGCCGGTGAAGGGCATCTCGCCAGTTCGATGTTTCCGCCCACAGCGCATACCATCCAGGGAGCGCTGCGCACCCTGCTGCTTGATCACCTTGGCGTTGATCTGGGTACTTATTTAGCTGGAGAAGCTCGTTCGGATGTGTATGATTTACTGGGCGACCCACGCGATCCGAGGAATCCTTTAGGCAGCTTTTGGTTGCTTGGCCCTTTTGTCGCCAGGCGATATGGCAATGACCCTGACCAAGATCCGATTGAGCGCTACCTTCCCTTACCCCAAGATGTCACAGCAGCCAAAGATGCCGATCTTCGATTTCCTACCACTTCCCTCAAAATGTTGCATCCCACCAATGAACGCATATGGGTAGACGGTCGTTACCTACATACGCTCGATGTAGTTCCCGAAGGTGAGCCGCCTGACGACCTTTGGATTGCGGAGGGCGCATTCGAGCGATATCTGATGGGGTATGATCTGACCGTTGGCGATTGCGTTCACGAATCCGATTTGTTCGAGCGTGAATACCGATCGGGCAATGCGATGGACCATACCAAGCGCAGCGTGCGCGCCGAAGAAGGCATGTTGTATTCAGGGGCGTTCGTCCGCCCAGCAGAAAATGTCGGTTTGTTGGTTTGGGTTCCTGATCACATTGCCGATGTGCTGCCCGATCAAGCCTGTTGGCGCATAGGTGGTGAAGGACGCTCGGCACGCCTGACCAAAATCACTGACGCGAGTCGCGTCTCGCCCCAATCTCCCTTTGACTATGGTTGGCGTAGTGAAGCACGTGCGAAGGTTGTTTTTCTCACTCCCGCTTACTTTCGATATGGCTGGCTGCCTGACGCCGTGTGGTTTGAGGACGCGCTTCAGGCAGCAGCGCTTACCCACCCTGCCTGTCTTGGAGGATGGGACCTGGCTCGTCACAGGCCGCGCCCCATTCGCCGTTATGTACCGGTGGGCAGCGTCTACTACCTGGAATTTCCGAACGAATGGCGACCTGAGGGCTTGTTGATTTGTGATCAACCGTTTGCCAACAGTAACACGCCCATCGAACTACCCTTAGATCGGCTGGGACTGGGTCAAGTGGCCATCGGCACCTGGTGACAAAGGAGAGAATTTCATGCCTGGTGTAAAGACTCTTTTTCTCTATACTGAAAGTGCAACCCACGCGGGAACCGGCACAGGGCTAGGCGCTGTAGACCTTCCCATTCAGCGCGAACAAACCACCGGCTACCCGATCATCCAAGGCAGCGGCGTGAAAGGCGCACTGCGCAGCCAATCTACCGCCTCTGATGACGATAAAAACGTGGTCTTTGGCCCCGAAAATCGCCCGAACGCGCCACCAGGCTTCGCGGGAGCAGCAGCATTTGGCGATGCGCGCGTGCTGCTGTTCCCAGTGCGAGCACTCAACGGCGTATTTGTGTGGACCACCTGCGAGAGCGTGCTGGCACGCTTCGTGCGCGACTGCCAACCTGCCGGTGCCCCGCCTCTACCACCTCGCTTGAGCGGTGACCAGGCGCTGGTGTCTAGCACTGACATCACCAGTAATGACAAGATCGTGCTGGAAGAGTACCTGTACCAAGCCAAACTATTATCCGATAGCCAGGAGGTCACCGAAAACTGGGCGCTCTGGTTAGCACAGTACGCGCTGCCGGTTGATAACGGTGGAGTGTATGACAGGCACTACTTTAAGGCGCTGCAAAGCCGCCTGGTGATTTTACCCGACGATGACTTCCGCGATTTTACCCTCTACTCCACGCAGGTCGTGACGCGCGTAGCCCTAAATGACGTTAGCAAGACGGTCGCGGAAGGTCCCTTCACAATGGAACTTCTGCCCGCCGATACGCTGCTCTATGTGCCCATCACGGCGCAGAACCCGCGCGATGTTTCAAGCGGTTTCCCAAAAGGCAGTTCCGCCCAGGATGTCCTTGATTGGTTTGAAACGCAGTGCTTCGATGCCAATATCATCCCGCCACGCATTCAGATCGGCGGAGATGAAACCGTTGGTTACGGGCGCGTCGCCTTACATTGGGGAGCTTAAACCATGGCAACTAGACAGGGGCAACCCTCACAACGACGTACAATTGAGCAAGAACGCGCTCAACAGGCCTGGCACAACATTGAGCAAATTCGCCCACGCAAAAAACAAGAGGGCGAGACGGAGCAGCAAAGAAAGGCGCGGGAGAAGGAAGAGAAACGCGCGCGCGAATATAGCTCGCGTGCGAAAAGTCTTCCTTCCATGATTCAGACGAACGGCCTGGGTGCAACTCTGGCTTTCCTACGGGCCAAAGCTGGCACGGAACATACTGCCGCCGATTACAAACTGTATGAGCATATTGCAAGTCGCATCATTTATTACCTGGAATATTCATCGGAAGACGTGATGGACATGATTCGCAACGCCGATACCAGTACTTATCGTCGCGCCACCACAGAAGCCATCGCATTTGGCATCTGGCTGAAACGTTACGTCGAAGCTGAAGGCTGGGATGAGGAAAAATGACATGGCCTGGACATGGACTTTACCAGAAGACACAGTCCAGCATCTTAGCCAGGCCTGGCAGACGGCAGATCATCTGGGCTTGCTGCTGGACAAGTTCACGCCCTATGCTGAGTATCAATATCAGGAGCGGGGACAAACATATACAGGTTACCGGCTTGGTCCTAAGAACCTTAAGTACAATTGGCTGAAAGATGCCCTGGAAACGGTAGCCAGATCAAGCATGGTACCTGCCGTACTGCAAGCACAGCGAGATCGGCTTGTGGCACTGGTACGGGCGAAAGGCGGTTGGTCCGGACCGTTTCTTACAGCATCCCCCCTGATCATTGGCTTGGGAGCCGGCCATGTTCTCGAGACAGCTATCACGCTGGATCGCAACACGGGCGCGCCGCTGATTCCTGGTAGTGTGCTCAAGGGACTAACGCGCACAGTAGGACTGGTGTCGGTAGCGGAGAGCTTTAGCCTGCCAGGGATCGATTGGCTGGCACATGACGATGATGAAAACGGCCCGCCCCCTAAGCTCGTCCGGCTGGAGCAGTGGATAGTAGCTTTCGAGGACTTGGGAACACCAGACGCGCTAGACTGCCTGGTAGATGAAGTGCTTGAGATTGATCCTGCTACCATCTCTATTGACAAAAAGACACTCAGGCTGGCGGCGGACTTCCGTGCAGTGTTTGGCACCACCGATCATGCCGGAGCCATCGTATTTCTAGATGGGCTGTATGCGGGCGACAGGCTGCCCAAGTACCATATTGACATCATGAACCCGCACTTCCCAAAGTACTATACAGGTGACAGTCCACCATCCGATGATCAAAACCCTGTCCCCGTGCCCTATCTCACCGTCGCCGCAGGACAACTGTTCGTCTTCTCGATTCTACCCCGCACTCCGGATGCAGCTCCATTGGTGAAGCGTGCAGGCGCGTGGCTGATACGAGGCCTGAAAGAGTTTGGGGTAGGTGCAAAAACCGCGCAGGGTTACGGGCTGTTCAGAAGCCCATAGGGAGTGAGCTAAATGGCCTATTTTTTCTTCAGCTATTCACACAAAGACACCGCCGATGAGTACTCTGAAGCTTTGCGCGCCGACGGATTCATCATCTGGCAGGACACGTCAGAAGGGGATGAGGGCATTGAGCCCGGTCGGGATTGGGTTGAGGCAATCGAGCAGGGCATCAAGTCGCCCGATTGCAAAGGGATCATCCTGCTATGGTCCAAGAACGCTGAAGCGTCCAAATGGGTCGCCAAAGAGATCGAATTGGGGATAGATGCTGGCAAGACGATCTACCCGATTTTGCTCGACGACACACCTCTACGCTCCAACATTGAGCGCGCCAATGCCGTCAAACCGGGCGAATTGGATCGTCTAATGAACGCGTTGGCGCGCCATGCTCCAAACGCCCGGCGGCAGAAATTCCCTGTGGACATTAATGCCCGACTGTTTACATTGCCTGACGCCAAAAGTTGGGAACAGCCTTTGGATGGAGACTCTATCGTTTCCGTGCCGCTGATCAACTCCAGCTATACCGCTGTGTCTGTGGTGGGTAAGGCTGATGCGATCATCGGAGAACCACAGCGCGTGTTATTATGTGCCGAACTGACCGGGCGGCCCAACCTTCGCTTCCTGGCCGATGCTATCCGGTTTTTTAAAATACAATATCCCGGCGAACCCTATATTGCGTTGCATGTCACAGCGAAGAATAGACGGCGCGGAGAATATCACCTCAACGATCACAACTACGCAGAATGGATAGACGCAGTGGATACCTGTGTGCAGGCGGTTGAGCATCTTTGCCTGACGCACAATCCTGCCATCCACCTTTTCGCAAAAACACCAGTGATCTTTGCCGCCCTGCTGGGCGTTCGCTTCCCAACGCGGACTACCCTGTACTTGTACAACGACGTTCCGGCCCAGGTCGGTGATGGGTTTACTTACTCGCAGATCGCCCGGATTGTAACGCGCTGAGATAGCTCAAAAACGCTTTGTAGCACAAGGCCGCTTCCAGGGGGAAGCGGCCTTGTATTTTCAGTAAGCCACATTTTGCCCTTTTCCCAAAACCGCCCCCTATCATCCCCTCTTGTCTCAGAACAAACCCTAAATCCTTATTGGGAAAACCCTCATGGATTCGCTTCTGGGCGTCTGCGCGTTGTGGCACGCTATAGACACAACGTTCAACATGTGAGTTCGGGAGGCACTCATGAACAATACATCGCACAAATCGAATGGGTGGACATCGGGCTGCCTGGTGTTGAGCGTAATTGGCTTTGTGTCTCTATGCTGGTTGCTGTCACTCGGTTACATGACCACGCTGCACATGCTTGGCCTATAGGGGGAGGGCTATGATGCTAGACGCATTCTCACGCGAAGCGCAAGAAGCACTGCACCACTTTCGATCTCATTGGCGCGATCTGGACGCCTTATCCGGTCGAATTGAAGGCCAGGTGGCTATCGTCGGCTTGAAGGGCACAGGCAAAAAGACCCTATGTAACAGTCTATGGGGCTGGCAGGCATTGGCCGACGATCTGCCCGACGAACTGATCCGTCAACTCGGCCTGTTCACACTTGTTACGGTGCCCGATAACGCCTATGACGAGTCGGCAGTGATCTACCAACTCGAAAGTGCGGAGCTGGTGATCTATATGGTCGATGGCACGGTGGGCATTCGCCCAGAAGATGTGCGTTGGATCGCGCGGTTGCGCGCGCTACCTGCCGCACTGCTGATCGCTATCAATAAGATCAACCTCATGCCGGAAGTCCTCGCCCCCACCGCCTTGGCAAAGATGCAAGACCAGTTTGCCCGCCCGGTAATCCAGCTCAACGCGCAAGACGTGAACGCCGTGCACGAGCAGTTACTGCCGCGCATGCTCAAAGTCTGTCCGGCGCTGACCGTACCGTTGGCCGCCGAGATCACCAGTTTGCGCTGGCGCGTAGTGAGCCGCCTCATCCGCGAAAGTGCGATCATGAGCGGGCTGGTCACGCTGGAGAGCGGCGCGACGGTAGATGTGGGTGCTCTGATCGACTTGCAACGTCGCCTGATTCAGCATATCGCACGTGTTTACGGCCATGCCGGTCCCAATGATAACGACCATACCAATGTCGGCACTGTCACCCAACATGTGATCCTGGAGATATTGGTCCGGGTTCTCGCCCGCTTTGGGCCGTTCGGGCGCGGGCTGGCCGCCGGCCTAATAGGGGCGTCTGGCACATGGGCGGTCGGATATGGCGCTCAGATGCGTTATGCCGGCGCTGCACCTTTCGCTCGTTTCAATGGGATATTTCGTCGGAATGGGAACCATGTCACCCCCCTGGATGGGCGTTGATCCCGCGCCGGAGCAGTTGTTCTCGCTGGCTGCGCTGCACAGAGCCTGGCGGCTGGTGCGGCGCAGCGGCCCTTCAGCAGGCACAGATCGCGTCACGCCACAGGAATTTGAACGGCGGCTGGAGGACGAGTTGACCCGCTTACGCTATGACATTTTGAGTGGCCAATATCAGCCGAAACCAGTCAATCGTTTCTACCTGCCAAAGCCTAATGGCAAGCAGCGACCAATTTCTGTCTGGGCAGTGCGGGACCGCGTGGCACAGCGCGTGGTGTTGGATTACCTGACACCGATACTGGAAGACGTTTTCCTGGATTGCAGCTACGGTTTCCGGCCAGGGCGTTCAGTAGTGGATGCTATCGGGGCTGTGATCCGGACACGCGATCGGCATCTGCGCTGGGTGGTTGATGCTGACATCACCGCCTGTTTTGACAGCATCTCGCCGGAGT
>Ga0226835_1001284_pt1 | contig 14459 bp, 13 predicted proteins | sample LAC_MetaG_1_FD_163627 | JGI IMG/M metagenome (GOLD analysis project Ga0226835, IMG submission 163627) | Anaerobic ammonium oxidizing microbial communities from anammox membrane bioreactor (MBR) in UC Berkley, California, United States -... | ecosystem: Engineered > Bioreactor > Anaerobic >...
ACGGCGCTGCCGTCGGCGGCCGTCTCGAGCGCATCCGTCAGGTCGACGGCGGTACCGATCTTGGCGTAGCCCCGCGTGGTGGCTCCGCCGGCCCCGGGCACGACGGTCATCCCGATCTCGCCCACCAAGGCGCCGCCGACCGACACGTCGTAGACGTGGGCGGCGGCGCCATCCTGGGCCTCGGCGGCGCCCAAGCCCAGGCACAGGAGCGCGGCGAGGACCGCCCCGAACCGGCCGCCGCGCGCCCGTGCCGAACCGCTTGTCTCAGTCATCGGGCATCAGCCTCCGTAGAGCGTCCCGGCGTTCACCACCGGCGTGACGCCCTGCTCGCTCGTGAGCGCCACCATCAGGTTGTTGGCCATGGCGGCGCGCTTCTCGTCGTCGAGCTCGACGACGCCCCGCTCCGCCAGGCCTGTCAGGGCGTCCTCGACCATGCCGACGGCCGCCTCGACGATGAGGCGCCGCGCCGACACGACCGCCTGCGCCTGTTGGCGCCGCAGCATGGCCTGGGCGATCTCGGGGGCGTAGGCGAGGTGGGTCAACCGCGCCTCCATGACGTCGACGCCGGCGACCTGCAACCGCTCCTCGAGCTCGGCCCGCAGGGCGGCGGCCAGCTCGTCCGGGTTCTCCCGCAGCGAGGCGCGCTTCTCGCCCGCGGCGTCGTAGGGGTAGCGGGTGGCCAGCCCGCGCAAGGCCGTCTCCGACTGGATGGCCACGAACTCCTCGTAGTCGTCCACGTCGAACACGGCCTTGGCGGACTCGGCGACGCGCCACACCACGACGGCGGCGATCTCGACCGGGTTGCCGTCGGCGTCGTTGACCTTCACGCGTTCGCTCGTGAAGTTGCGCACCCGCAACGACACGGCCTTCTTGACGGTGAACGGGTTGACCCACCAGAAGCCGGCGTTGCGAACCGACCCCGCGTAGGAGCCGAAGAACGTGAGGACGCGCGCCTGGTTCGGTTGGACCGCGACGAGCCCACCGGCCAACGTGGGGCCGGCGATGACGCCCAGGAGCCCCAGCACGAGGGGCAGGATGCTCTCGCTGACGCCGGCGTAGATGACGAGGGCTATCCCGACCAGGAACAGCGCCACGATCACGGCCAGGCCAAGGAACCCGTTGGCGGCCGATGCGGCTCTCTCGACTACTTGGTTCACGACACCTCCTAGTGGTATCGGGATGATATCACGCCGATACCACTAGTCGCTAGTCGGCCGACGGGGCCCGGACGGCCTGGCGGGACGCCACCCCCGGACCGCCGACCGCCCCCCAGGCCGGCCACCCGCGGGCGGCCGCCGCCGGCGGTTGGTAGAGTGCCCCGATGAGCATCAGGCCAGACAGTTGGATCCGGGCCAGGGCCCGCGAGGGGATGATCACGCCGTTCGAGGAGCGCCTGGTGCGAGCGGGCGTGATCAGCTACGGTCTCTCGAGCTTCGGTTACGACCTGCGCGCCGCGCCCGAGTGGCGCATCTTCGTCAACGCCTTCAACACGGTCGTCGACCCCAAGAACTTCGACACCCGCGGCCTGGTCGAGTCGGAGGGCGATACCTGCATCATCCCGCCCAACTCGTTCGTCCTCACCCGCTCCGTCGAGTACCTGCGAGTGCCGGAAGACACGATGGTCATCGCGCTCGGCAAGTCTTCGTACGCCCGCTGCTTCGCCGCAGACACGCGCGTGGCGCTCCTGGACGGGAGCGCTGTCACGCTCGAGCGCCTAGCGGAGCGGCACCGCGAGGGTGAGCGCTTCCGCGGCTACACCGTCGACGGCGCCGGCAGGGTGGTCGCCGCCGAGCTCGCCGCACCCCGCTACATCGGCCGCGACTCGCTGCTCGAGATCGTCCTCGACGACGGCGCCGTCATCCACGCCACGCCCGACCACGACTTCATGCGCCGAGACGGCGCCTGGGTGGCCGCGGCGGAGCTCACGCCCGGCACGTCCCTCATGCCGCTGTACCGCGCGGTTCGGAGCGGCCGCGAGGTCGTCTACCAACCCCGCGCCGGCACCTGGGCGCCCGCGCGCGCGGGCCGCGCCTCGACGCCTGGGCGCCCCGCTCGCGCCGCGGGCGGCAACGGGCCGCGCCGCCCCGCCCCCGGCGAGCCCGGAGCGAGCGCCGCCGCGGGGGCGTCGGGCGCCCTGAACCACGCCGTGGCCCGGGTGAGGCCCCTCAAGGGCGAACACGACGTCTACTGCCTCACCGTGCCCGGGACCGGCAACTTCGCCCTGGCGGCGGGCGTGTTCGTCTCCAACTGCGGCATCGTCGCCAACGTCACGCCGCTGGAGCCAGGCTGGGAGGGCCACGTCACGCTCGAGCTCTCCAACACCACTCCCCTCCCCGCCAAGGTCTACGCGAACGAGGGGATCGTCCAGCTCCTCTTCTTCCAGGGGGAGCGCCCCGACACCACCTACGCGGACCGGGCAGGCAAGTACCAGGGTCAGACCGGCGTCACGCTCCCCAAGCTCTAGCAGCGCGAGCCGCCGCCCGCCTCACTCGTCCTCGTCGGCGTCCACCAGGGGCAACCGCACCCTGAACACCGTGGCGCCCGGCCGGCTCTCGACCGTGACGCTGCCGCCGTGGTGCTCGGCCACCTGCCGCGCGATGGCCAGACCGAGGCCCGAGCCGCCGCCGGCGCCCTTGTAGAACTTCTCGAATATCCGCTCGAGCGTCGCCGCCGCGATGCCGGGACCGTCGTCGGACACGAGCACGACGGCGTGCGTCTCGCTCACATGCAGGTCGAGCGTGACCGCCGCGGGGTCGCTGGCCACGCGCACGGCGTTCGCCGTGAGGTTCCGCACCAGCTGCATGAGCCGCTGCGGGTCGCCGAGCACGAGCGCCGGCAGCCCCGGCGTCACGACCACGCCGGGGAACTCCGCCGCCACCGGCACGAGCACGTCGCTGCGCAGCTCCACCAGGTGGCGCCGCGGGTCCGCCACGAGTTGCCCGCGCGAGAGCTGGAGGAGGTCCTCGACCAGGCGCGTCATGCTGCCCGCCACGCGCTGCGCGTCGAGGAGGTCGTCCCGGCTGTCCGGGTTGGCGCGCCGCACGGCCCTGTCGAGGAAGCCGCGCAGGCTGGTCAGGGGCGTCCGCAGCTCGTGACTCGTCTCGGCTAGGAAGACGCGCTGCGCGTCGAGGGCCTCGCGCAGGCGACCGACCAGGCCGTTGAGCGCGGCGGTGAGGCGCCCGACCTCGTCGCGCGGCCCGGCGTACTCGATGGCCTCCAACCGCTCGGGCCCGAGCGTAGAGGCGAGCCGCGCGAGCCGCGTGAGAGGCCTGAGGGACGCGGCCGCGACCAGGTAACCGACCAGCAGGCTCGCCACCACGAGCAGCACGGCGGCGACGAACAGGTTGCGCGACAGCTCCGTCAGGACGGCGCCGATGTAGGAGGGGTCGGTCAGCACGGCCACCACGCCCAGCTCGAACGGCGCCAAGGCGGCCTCCATCGGTCGGCCGCCCACCCTGCCGCTCCACATGCTGGGCACCCCGTGGCCGCCGGTCACGTCGGCGGCGGGCAGCGCCATCTCCTGGCGCTCGAAGTCGGGGCGGCTGGCCACGAGCAGGCGCCCCGCCGGGTCGTACACCTGCAGCACCATGCCGCCGGTGGGTCCCGTGAGGCGCGTCGTCACGCTGCCCTCACCCGAGCTGTAGAGCGAGGCGACCACCACCGCGTCGCCCCTGAGCGCGCGCCTCAGCTCGTCGTACAGGCCGCTCCTGACCACCTGGTAGGCCACCACCATCGTGAGCCCCGCCAGCAGCGCCGTGGCGGCGGCCGCGAGCAGCGCGACCCGCCACTTCAGGGCGAGCCCCGGCGTCCTCAGGCGCGGCACGACCCCGCCCCTACCCGGCGCGGGGCGTGCAGGGTCGCGGCCGTCCGGCCGGCGCCGCCCTGCGTCTCAAGACTTCAGCGCGTACCCCACCCCGCGCACCGTCCGGATGACGCCGAACCCGCCCGCGTCGCGCAGCTTGCTGCGGATGTTGGCGATGTGCACGTCGACCACGTTCGACGACGGCGGCAACTCCTCACCCCACACGTTGTGCTCGATCTCCTTGCGGCTGTAGACGCGTCCGGGCTGGCCTGCCAGGTAGTGCAGGAGCTCGTACTCGCGGGGGCTGAAGCGGACCTCCTCCGCGGCCCAGAAGACCTGCCGCCTGGCCGGGTCGATCGTGAGCTCGCCGATCTTCTGAGCCACGCCGAGCGTGCGCTTGCGGAGCTGCACGTTGACCCGCGCCACCAGCTCCTCGACGTGGAAGGGCTTGGCGAGGTAGTCGTCGGCGCCGGCGTTGAGCATCTCGACCTTGGTGCCGACCTCGTCGGCGGCCGTGAGGATGATGATGGGGATGTTGCCGGTGTGGCGCAGGCGCCGCGCTATCTCCTGGCCACTCATGTCGGGCAGCCCGAGGTCGAGGATGACGAGGTCCGGGTTCGACTCCCTGACGGCCGACAGGCCGCGCATGCCGCTGTCGTAGGCCGCCACCTCGAAGCCGGCGTCCTCCAGCTCGCGGGTCAGGAGCCTGAGGATGTCGACGTCATCCTCGACGATGAGGACGCGGTTCTTCGCCATTCAGCGACTCCCTCCGACCGGGATGTCCAACCACACCTCGCGCTCCTCGAGCAGCACCTGACGCAGCGAGACCGGGCGTTCCACCCCCTCGAGCTTCAGCAGGACGTCGGTGCCCACCTCCGTCACCCTGCCCGTGTAGGCCGTCGCGCCGGCCAGGGCGGCGGCCTTGGCGGCCGCGTCCTCGCCGGGCGGGAAGATGAGCACCCTGACCTCGGTGCCGGGCGGTGGGAACTCACGGAACACCAGGTGCCCGTCCTCCACGCGCGCCGAGACGTAGACGGTCAGCAGGTCGAGCGAGACCAGCCTGACCTCGGTCCCCTCCGGCATGGCGGGCAGCTGGAGCGCCACCTGTCCCAGCATGAAGAAGACCGCCAGACTCATGGGAAGATGGTACCAACGCACCGTTAGACCCCGCGGCGTGTGGGCTTCAGGGAACCTTAACCGCACGCCCACCACAGCGCGCGGAGCGCGAGTGAACGAACTAACCTCATCTGGGAGCCGCCGGACGCCATCATTAGGCAGCGGCGGACGCGCTGATCGGAAGGGAACGCATGGCAGGCATCAGGGGACTGGTCAGGATCGGTCGGGTCGCGGCGCTGGCGCGCGCGGCGATGGCGGCGGCGCTACTAGCCACGTCCGTCGGCGGATCCGTTCACGCTCAGAACTTCGACGAGAACCGCTACTACCAACAGTGCCTCCGCTTCGAGGCGGGCGGCGACCTGGAGACGGCGCGTCAGGCCTGCCTGAACGCCCTGCAGGTCCGCCCGGACTTCGCCGACGCCGAGCTGGCCCTGGCGCGGATCGAGCTGGGACTCGGCGAGTACGTCAGCGCCGAGAACCGCCTGCGGCGCGTGCAGAACCGGATCGACACGGCCGAGCCGCTCGTGTTGCTGGCCGAGGCCGCCCTGGCCGGCAACCGCCCCGGCGACGCCGAGGCTCAGCTCCAGTCGGCCGAGGCGCTACTGGCGCGTCAGGGGAACCTCGAGCTCGAGGGCCGGGTGTCGTTCCTGCGCGGCCGGATCATGCAGTCGCAGGGCCGCTACCTCGACGCGCTCGACTCCTACGAGTCCGCCATCCTCGGCAACCCCCTCGACGCGCGCTACCGGCTCGCCGACGCCAACCTGCGGCTCCGGCTCGGGGAGGCCGCGTCGGCCGAGCAGCAGCTCCAGAGCTACCTCACGCTCACGGGCGACGACCGCAACGCCGACGTGCGCTCGCTTCTCGGCCGCGCGCAGTGGGCCCAGGGCGAACTGGAGGCCGCCAACGGCAACCTCGCCACCGCGCATCAGCTCCGCGGCGCGCGCAACGTGGACGCCCAGGCCCGCGACCTGCGGGCGCTCTCGCTCATCGCCTACGCCACCGGCGACGTCGGCGGCGGCGGTCTCGCCCTGCGCGAGTCCCTCAAGCGCGAGAACCTCACCTCGCTGATAAGGGGCAACACCCTCATCTGGCTCCTGCTCCTCCTCTTCCTCGTCGGGGCGCACCTGATCGGCGAGAGCCGCATCGCGTCGTCGTCGAGCCTCGAGGTGGTGGAGGGGCCGCGCGCCTGGAGCGTCGGACAGGTCTACGGCACGCTCGTCGCCGGCCTGCTGGTCGCCCTCCTCGTCACCGTCGTGTACGGCCTCGTGCGGCACGACAACCCGCTCGCCCTGCTCACGCCCGCCCTCGGCGGCGAGATGCGGAGCCTCTTCTACCTCACGCTGGGCGCCGCCCTGGCGCTGCTGGCGTGGCGCCGCGTCCAGGCCAACGGCTTCGACGCCATGGAGAAGCTCCTCGGCAGCTCGCGCTACGCGGGCTACGGGCTGGGGTGGGGACTACTGTTCCTCGCCGGCACCCTCGCCTACCTCCACTACCTCGGCGGCGGGGCGCTCGGCGGCTTCTACGTCGACCTCGTGCGCGTCTCGCCCCTCGTCGTGGCGGCCGCCATCCTCGTGCCCCTGGCCGAGATCTTCTTCCGGCCGTTCGCCATGGCGCCGATGCTGAAGCGCTACGACGGCACCATCGCCACCGTGGTCTCGGCGGCCCTGTACGCCCTCGTGTTCGGGGCGCCGCTACTGCTGCTCGTGCCGATGGGGTTCGTCCTTGCCGACGCCTACCGTCGACGCCACTGCGGTTGGGAGGTCCTGATCGCGCAGCTCACGCTTCACATCGGGCTGCTCGCCGCCGCCCTGCTGAGCCCCTGGGTGCGGGCGCTCTTCTACTGAGCGGTCGCCGCGCCCTCGCGCTTCACCCCGGCCGCGCGGGCCGGGCCGGCGGTGCCGGGCGCGCGAGCGGCTAGTACAATCGCCCGGTGCCCGTCCACGCCGTCGAGAAACCGTTGGGCCTCACGTCGCACGGCGCCGTCGCGCGGGCGCGCCGGCTGCTCGGCACCAGGCGCGTGGGCCACGCCGGCACGCTCGACCCCCTCGCCGGCGGCGTGCTCGTGCTCCTCTCCGGCGAGGCCACCAAGCTCTCCCCGTTCGTGGCCGCCGGCCGCAAGGCGTACCTCGCCTGGGTCGCGTTCGGCCTCGGCACGCCCACGCTCGACGCCGAGCCGCCGGCGGCCGGCGCCGACCTCGCGCACTCCGAGCCCGGACCGCTCGCGGCGCTGACGGCCGAGGCGGTGCGGGCGCAAGCGAGTCGCTTCCTGGCGGTCACCTCGCAGCGCCCGCCGGCGTTCTCCGCCGTGAAGCAGGCCGGGCAACGCAGCTACGCCGCGGCCCGGCGCGGCTCGGCCACCGAACCGCCGGCGCGACCCGTCGCCTACCACGACGTCGAACTGCTGGCATTCGCGGAGCGCCGCGACGCGCTCCCCGCCACGTTCGCGCGCGGCCCCGGCGGTTGGGGGTCGGCCCGGGCGGGCGCGGGACGCTCGTTCGACCTGCCGCCGGAGCTCGCCCCCCTGCCAACCGCCCTGTTCCGGCTCGAGGTCGCGGCGGGCACCTACATCAGGTCGTTCGCGCGCGACCTGGGCGCCGCCCTCGACGCGCCGGCGCACCTTTCGGGACTCGTCCGGGTGGCGGCCGGCGGCATCGACCTCACGCGCTGCTGCCCGCTGGACGACATCGCCACCGCGCCGCCCCTCGACCCCGTCGAGGCGCTGCCCCTCCCCCGGCTTCGGCTGGACGCGGCGGCGGCCGCCGCCGTGAGGCAGGGCAAGCGGCCCGAACTGGTACCGGCCGGGCCGACCGTGCTGCTCGACGATGAGGGCGCCGTCGCGGCGGTGGTGGAACCCGGCTCCTCCGGCCGCGCCCGCATCCTGCGCGTGTGGCAGCGCGGTCTCACGCCCTGACGAGGGCGGCCGGGGCGGCGCCCCCGGGCGGCGCCCGGGCGTGGTACCGCTCGCCGCGCCACGCGCCTCCCCGCGCCACCGCCCCTCGATACACTGAGGGGCTGTTCTTCAGAACCTGACCTGGGCGCGGCAACCGGCCCGGCCCCTAGGGAGCGAACATGAACATCGGCATCCCCAAAGAGATCAAGCCACAGGAGTACCGAGTCTCGTGCACGCCGGGCGCGGTGCACGCGCTGGTGCGGGCCGGCCACCGCGTGGTGGTCGAGGCGGGCGCCGGCCTGGGCTCGAGCTTCACCGACGAGGAGTACGCCGCGGCGGGCGCCGAGCTCGGCACGAGGGATGACGCCTGGGCGCAACACCTCGTGATGAAGGTGAAGGAGCCCGTCGCCGACGAGTACCACTACCTGCGCGATGGCCTCCTCCTGTTCACCTACCTGCACCTGGCCGCCGACCGGCCCCTCACGGAGGCCCTCATGAGCAGCGGGGCGACGGCCGTGGCGTACGAGACCGTCCAGCTCGCCTCGGGCGCGCTGCCGCTCCTGACGCCGATGAGCGAGGTGGCCGGCCGCATGGCGCCTCAGGTGGGGGCCCACTTCCTCGAACGCGCACACGGCGGCAGGGGCGTGCTGCTCGCAGGCGTGCCGGGCGTCAAGCCCGGCGTGATCACCGTGCTGGGCGCCGGCATGGTCGGCACGAACGCCGCCAAGCTCGCACTGGGCCTCGGGGCGCAGGTGAACCTCCTCGACATCAGCCACGCCCGCCTGCAGTACCTCGACGACGTCTTCGGTGGGCGCGTGCAGACGCACGCGAGCAACGCCGGCAACCTCCGGGAGCTGCTGCCCACCACCGACCTCCTCATCGGCGCCGTCCTGATCCCCGGCTCGCGCGCGCCGCAGCTGGTGACCCGCGACATGCTCGAGCTCATGCGGCCGGGCAGCGTGATCGTCGACGTGGCCGTCGACCAGGGTGGCTGCATCGAGACCATCCACGCCACGACTCACGAGTCGCCCACCTACGTGGTCGACGGCGTCGTGCACTACGGCGTGGCGAACATGCCCGGCGCCGTGCCGAACACGAGCACGCGCGCGCTCTCCAACCAGACGCTCCCCTACGCCCTGAAGCTGGCGGCGACCGGAACGGCCGCGCTCCTCGACGATCCCGCCTTCCTGAAGGGCCTCAACGTGCACGCGGGGGCCATCACCTACGCCGCCGTCGGGCACGCGTTCGGCCTGCCGACGAGCGACGCGGCGGCCGCGCTGCGTTCGCACCCGGTCACGGCCTGAGGCTCAGCGGAGTCGCGCCAGGGCCTTGCGGATGAGGGCCTCGGCCGGGTCGTTCCGGTCCTGCGCGGCCAGCTCGGTCACCACGCCGCGCACCTGCCCCTCGCGGTAGCCGAGGGCGAGGAGCGCCGCCACCGCGTCCTCCCCCGCCCCGCCGATCCCGGCCGCGGAGCCCTCCGCGCCCAACGCGACGAGTTCGGTGGGGAGGCGCCCCTTGAGCTCGAGGACGATGCGTTCGGCCGTGCGCTTGCCCACGCCCGGGGCGCTGGTGAGCAGGCCTGGGTCGTCGTTGGCGACGGCCGTGACTATCAGCCCGACGGGCAGGTTCGACAGAACGGCGAGCGCCAGCTTGGGCCCGATCCCGCCGACGTCCAGGAGGCGCTTGAAGAGCAGTAGCTGCTCGTCCTGGTGGAAGCCGTAGAGGCTGGGTTGCTCGTCGCGCACCACCAGCTGCGTGCGGAGGCGCACGGGCGCGCCGACCTCGCAGCGCGCCAGGGTGGAGCTGGGCGCGAGGACCTCGAGGCCGACGCCTCCCAACGCCACGGTCACGGTCCCCTCGCCGACCTCGACGACCACGCCCTCGACGAAGCTGATCACGCTTCGTCGAAGAGGGGGGCGAAGAGGGCGTCGTAACCGACGTCGCCGAGGTTGGCGCAGCCGGTGAGGCGCATGGCGTAAGTCAGCTCGGCGACCAAGTCGGCAGGGTCCCGCTCCGCGTCGACGACGGCCAGCTCGGCGCCCACCGCGAGGTAGCGCAGCACGTCGACGCCGTCGCGGGCGGACCCCCCGGCAGCCACCGTCACCATGCCGCCGACGGCGTCGACCACCTCCGGCAACAGCTCGATGGCGGCGGGGGCGCCCAGGCGGTGGCCGAGGCAGCCGCCCACCACGACGACGTCGGCGCCCGCCTCGGCGGCCACCTCGGCGTCGGCGGCACCCGCCACGCCGAAGAGCCAGAGCGGGCAGCCGGCGGCGGCGCGCAGCTCCGCCAGGTCCTCGCGCGACCTTGGTTGCCACGCCACCGCGCCGTATGGGGCGCTGTCGGCGAGTGGCGCGAGGTCCACGCCCACCGCCACCACCCCGAGCGCCGCGAGCGCCTTGACGTCCCTCACCAGCTCGGCCATGCCCCCGGGCGGGAGCACGGCCACGACCCGTCCCGCCGGGTGCTTCTCGGCGGCGCCCGTCACGGCCGCGGCGGGCAGCGCCACGAGCAGGTCCGGCGGCAGGCCGTCGCCCCTGCGCCGCCGAGGCACGATGGGCGAGGCCAGCCTCACGCCGTGAACCGCCGTGGAGGGGTCCACCACCCGCACGTCGTGTAGGGCGCGCGGCAGGAACTGGTGGCCGTCCAACGCGGCCAGATCGCGCTGTCTCACGGCTCGATGATAGCAAGCGCCCTAGGGCGCGCGCCCCGCGGCGGGGGCTCGCGGGGGTCTGTTAACATCTTCGGCGTGGACGACCTCATCTCCGTGCGCGGGATCAACAAGAGCTTCGGTCCGGTCAAGGCCGTCGTCGACCTGAGCTTCACGGTCGCCAGCGGCGAGGTATACGGCCTCCTCGGACCGAACGGCGCCGGCAAGACGACGACCCTCCGCGTCCTCGCCACCCTGCTGAGGCCGGACTCGGGCGACGCCACCATCGCCGGCCACGGCCTGGACTACGGCGAGGCTGTCCGGGCCGCCATCGGCGTGGTGAACGGCGGCATGGGCCTGTACGACCGGCTCGACGGCCGCGAGATCCTCCACTACTTCGGCGGCCTCTACGGCATGAAACCCAAGGCCATCGACCGACGCATCGCCGAGCTCGACGACCTACTCCAGTTGGGCGACACCCTCACGCGCCGCGCCGGCGGGTTCTCGACGGGCATGAAGCAGAAGATCGTCATCGCGCGCGCCGTCCTGCACGACCCGCCCGTGATCTTCTTCGACGAGGCCACGAGCGGCCTCGACGTGGTGGCGAGGCGCGCGGTCATCGACTTCGTGAAGGCCTACCCGAGCGCCGGCCGGGCCGTCATCTACTCCACCCACGTCATGAGCGAGGTGGAGGAGCTATGCGACCGCGCCTGCATCATCTACCGCGGTCGCAAGATCGCGGAGGACGGCGTCGCGGCGCTGGCCGCGCAGGGCGAGGGCAAGGGGTTGGAGGAGGCGTTCTTCCGGCTCGTGAGGCGCTTCGACGTCACGAACGGAGCGGCGGCGTGAGGCCCGGGATCGTCGGGCGGCTGGCGCGCAAGGAGATCGTCTCCACGCTGCGCGACACCCGCGCCATCGTCTCCAACCTGCTCATACCGCTGCTGCTCGTGCCCGTCCTGATGCTCGGCCTGCCGCTACTCATCGGCAACCTGCTCGATCGGGAGCAGGTGACCCTCACCCCGGTCGGCGTGGTCGGGCTGGCCACCGTCCCCACCGAGCTCACGGAGGCCATGCGGAGCGCGGGGCTGGAACCGCGGGCGGTGGACGACGCCACCGCCGCCGTCCAGGACGGCAGCGTGGAGGTGGCCATCGTGGTGCCCGCCGGCTTCGGCGCCGCCATCGCCGGCGGCGGCAGCGCCGAGCTGCAGCTCGTCACGAAGGTCGGGAACATGAAGGCCGAACTGAGCGCCTCGAAGGTGCAGCAGGCCGTCACCGCCTACCAGGGGGTCGTCGTGGGCCGGCGGCTGGCGGCGGCCGGCCTCGACACTGCGCTCCTCACCCCCGTGAAGGTCGCCACGGTGGACGCGAGCAGCAAGGCGGAGCGCAGCAGCGGCCAGCTGTCGTGGCTCATCCCGTTCTTCATCGCCATCTGGACCTTGACGGGCGGCCAGATGACCGCCATCGACGCCACCGCGGGCGAGAAGGAGCGCGGCACCCTCGAGGTGCTGCTCGTGGCGCCCGTGCGCCGCGCCGAGGTGGTGGCGGGCAAGTTCCTCGCGACCATGGTGTTCGGCCTGACGGCGGCCACCATGGCGATAGTCGGCTTCCTGATCGGCAGCCTCGTCATGCAGCGGCTGTTCGTGCCGCGCCTCGGCGACCAGGCCGAGCAGGTCGTGGCGGTGATGGGCGGCAGCCTGGCGGTCAGCCCGGCGGGCGTCCTCCAGTTGCTTGTCAGCGCCCTCCTGCTGGCCGCGTTCGTGGCGGCGCTCGTCCTCGGCGTCGCCATGTTCGCGCGCTCGTTCAAGGAGGCGCAGAGTTACGTCGCGCCGCTGTCGTTCCTGTTCATCCTGCCGGCGGTGGCGCTGCAGTTCAAGGACCTGATCGGCGTCAGCGACTCGGTCTTCTACGTGCCGGTCCTCAACACCCTGCTCCTGATGGACAACGTGGTCCGCGGCAGCGCGACCTGGAACGAGACGCTCGTCACCTGGGCCGTCATGGCCGCGGCCGTGGGGCTGCTCCTGCGCTTCGCCCTGGCGAACTTCAAGCGCGAGTCCGTCATCTTCAGGAGTTGAGGCGCGGGTAGCGCCACGAGGCGCCGCTCGCTCAGTCGGCGCGCGACCGGCGGTACGGCGTGTCGGCGCCGCCGCGCCCCGGCACGCGGCCGTACAGCTCGGCGAGCTCGCGGAGCTGTGGCGCCAGCCAGTAAGGCACGTCCTCCCACGCGAAGCGCCAGCTCCAGTTCCCGGCGGCCGTGCCCGGCGTGTTCATGCGCGCCGCGCTCCCGAGGCCCAGGACGTCCTGCAGGGGAGCGACCGCGGTGGAGGCCACCGACGCCTGGGCCAGCCGCACCAGCTCCCAGGCGATGTTGTCGTCCCCCTTGGCGAGGTAGCGCCTGACGAGGTCGCGTTCCGCCTCGGGCGCCGCCGCGTACCAGCCGGCCGTGGTGTCGTTGTCGTGCGTGCCGGTGTAGACCACGCAGTTCGCCTCGTAGTTGTGGGGCAGGTAAGGGTCGTCGGCGTCGGCGGCGAAGGCGAACTGGAGCACCTTCATGCCCGGCAGGCCGTTGGCGAGCCTGAGCGCGTCGACGTCGGGGGTGATGACGCCCAGGTCCTCCGCCACGAGCGGCAGCGTGCCAAGAGCGGCCGCGAGGGCGTCGAAGAGCGCCTGGCCCGGACCCGGCACCCAGCGCCCGTTCACGGCCGTCTCCTCGGTCGCCGGCACCTCCCAGTAGGCGGCGAACCCCCGGAAGTGGTCGACGCGCACCCGGTCGACCAGCTCGAGCGCGGCGCGAACGCGCGCCACCCACCAGGCGTAACCGTCGGCCGCCATCGCCTCCCAGCGGTAGAGGGGGTTGCCCCAGCGCTGCCCCGTGGCCGAGAAGTAGTCGGGGGGCACGCCGGCCACGACGGTGGGCTCGCCGCCGGGCGCGAGGTGGTAGAGCTCCGGGTGCGACCAGGTGTCGGCGGAGTCAAGCGCCACGAAGATGGGGACGTCGCCCAACACCACGATGTCCTTGGCGTTGGCGTAGTCGCGCAGCCGCTGCCACTGGGTGAAGAACCAGTACTGCCACAGCGTGTGCCGCGCCACGGCCTCCGCCAGCCGCGTCCGCGCAGCGGCGAGGGCGGCCGGGTCGCGCCCCCTGAGCTCGGACGCCCAGCCGTTCCAGGGGCGCCCGCCGTTCTCCTCCTTGAGCGCCATGAAGAGGGCGTAGTCGGGCAGCCAGGCCGCGTGCTCTCGCGCGAAGGCGGCGACGGCCGCCCGTTCCGTGGCGGTGGCGGCGGCCGCGAAGCGCGTGGCGGCCACCGTCAGCAGCTCGAGCTTCAGGGGGATCACGTCGCCGAACGCCACGTGCTGCTGCGGCAGCGCGCGCATCCGCGTGAGGTGGGCGGCGTCCAGCAGCCCGGCCGCGTGAAGCTCCGTCAGGTCGATGAGGTAGTGGTTCCCCGCGAAGGCACTGAAGCACTGGTACGGGCTGTCGCCGTAGCCGGTCGGGCCGAGCGGCATGACCTGCCACAGGCGCTGACCCGCCGCCTCCAGGAAGTCGACCCAGGCGTACGCCTCGCGCCCCAGCTCGCCGATCCCGTGAGGTCCCGGCAGGGAGGTCGGGTGCAGCAGCAACCCAGACCGGCGGTCGCGGGCGCCGGTCACTCGTGCCACGCCTTGCCGAGCCCCTTCGGGGCGACGGAGCGACCCACGAAGCCCGCCAAGACGAGCATCGTGAGGATGTACGGCAGGCTCTGCACCAGTGTGGGCGGCAGGAGCTTGCCGCCGCCGAGCAGCACCTCGGTGGCCTGGAAGGCGCCGAACAGTAGCGTGGCGCCCAGCACGCCAAGCGGGTGCCACTTGCCGAAGATGAGCGCCGCCAGGGCGATGAAACCGCGCCCTCCCGACATCTCGCTCACGAACTGGTTGAGGTTCCCTATCGACAGGTAGGCGCCGCCCAGGCCCGCCAACACCCCCGACAGCATGACGCCAACGTAGCGCATGCGCGTCACGCTGAT
>Ga0226835_1001286_pt1 | contig 14443 bp, 11 predicted proteins | sample LAC_MetaG_1_FD_163627 | JGI IMG/M metagenome (GOLD analysis project Ga0226835, IMG submission 163627) | Anaerobic ammonium oxidizing microbial communities from anammox membrane bioreactor (MBR) in UC Berkley, California, United States -... | ecosystem: Engineered > Bioreactor > Anaerobic >...
CCGCCTTCGGCTTCTTCCGGGCGCCCGACCAGTTGGAGACCGTCGTCATCGCCGCGCGACCGCGCGAGTGACCGAGCGAACGGAGGTCCGCGTGGCGCCAGTCGCGCGTGCCGGAAAGGTCCACCCGATGAACGAACTGTTGACCGGTTTCAAGAGCGTCGAGCCGCTCGCCGCCGAGCGCCGCACGCGCTTCGAGCGGGCCGAGGACGTGCTGGAAGACGGCGCGGAGTACCGCGCCGTGATCACGACCAACAAGGGCGAGCTCGTCCTCGAGCTCTACCCCGACCAGGCGCCGCGGACGGTGAACAACTTCGTCTTCCTCGCCCTGAACCGCTACTACGACGGGGTGGTCTTCCACCGCGTCCTCGAGGACTTCATGGCGCAGACGGGCGACCCGACCGGCACCGGCACCGGCGGTCCCGGTTACACGTTCGCGGACGAGTTCCACGCCGATCTGCGCCACCGCGGCGTCGGCGTGCTCAGCATGGCGAACGCCGGTCCCGGCTTCAGGGGCAAGGGGACGAACGGGTCGCAGTTCTTCATCACCTTCACCGACACGCCGTGGCTCGACGGCAAGCACAGCGTGTTCGGCAAGGTCATCGGGGGAGCGGACGTGCTCGACCGGATCCAACGGATCGACCCCAGCCGGCGCGGCGGCCCGGATCCCGACCGGATGGAGTCCGTCGTCATCTACACCCGCTGACCCCCTAGCCGGGCCACGGCACCTTCGCGAACGGCGCGCGACCCCTCGCGGGTCGTCGCGCGCCAGGGCCTTCGGGGGCGCCGCCCCGCGTCAGGCCAGAGGGTTCACCTTGAGGAGGCGCCGCGCGTGAGCGTCGCGCAGGTGCGCCACGAACGCCTCCGCCGCCACCCCGTGGCGCTCCGGCTCCTGGCGGCTCCGGAACGACACCTGCCTGGCAGCCTCCTCCTTGTCGCCGACGACGACGATGTAGGGCACCTTGTAGAGCTCGGCGTCGCGGATCTTGGCGTTCATGCGCTCGTTGCTGTCGTCGACCTCGCTGCGGAGTCCCGCGGCCTCCAGCAGCTCCTGCAGGCCACGCGCGTAACCGGCGTGACGGTCCGCGATGGGCACGATCCTCACCTGCTCGGGCGCCAACCACACCGGGAAGTCGCCTGCGAAGTGCTCGATGAGGAAACCGATGAAGCGTTCGTGCGTGGAGAGGGGCGCCCGGTGCAGGCACAGGGGCGTCCGGCGTTCGTTGTGCTCGTCGACGTACGTGAGGTCGAAACGTGCTGGCTGCGCGAAGTCGACCTGGTTGGTGGCCAGCGTGAACTCGCGCCCGATGGCGCTCTTGATCTGCACGTCGATCTTGGGTCCGTAGAAGGCCGCCTCGTCCTCGGCCTCGACGAACGGCACGCCCGCCGCCAGCAGCGCGTCGCGGACCATGGCCTCCGTCTTCACCCAGAGCTCGGGCTGATCGACGTACTTCTTCCCCAGGCCCTCGACCGCGTGCTTCGAGAGCCGCATCACGTATTCGTCGATGCCGAACAGGTCGAAGTACTTGGTGTAGAGGTCGATGACGGCTAGGAACTCCGCCTCGAACTGCTCCTCCGTGCAGTAGATGTGCGCGTCGTTCATCTGCATGGAGCGCACGCGCATCAGGCCCATGAGCGCCCCGGAGTCCTCGTAGCGGTAGCAGGTGCCGTACTCCGCCAGCCTGAGCGGCAGGTCGCGATAGCTGTGCTGGCGCGCCGCGTAGATCTTGTGGTGGAACGGGCAGTTCATGGGCTTGACGTAGTACTTCTCCCCATCCTCCAGGACCATGGGCGGGTACATCGAGTCGGCGTAGTAGGGCAGGTGCCCCGACTTCACGAAGAGCTGCTCCTTGGTGAGGTGAGGGCTGCGCACGCGCTTGTAGCCGGCGGCCTCCTCCGTCTCCTTCGCCAGGCGCTCGATCTCCTCCACCATGATGGCGCCGCGCGGCAACCATAGCGGCAGTCCGGGGCCGACGTCCTCGTCCAGCACGAAGATGTCGAGCTCGGCGCCGAGCTTGCGGTGGTCGCGCCGCTTCGCCTCCTCCAGCTGCCACAGGTGACGCTCGAGCTCCTCCTTGGTCGCGAACGCCACGCCGTAGATGCGTTGCAGCATGGGACGCGACTCGTCGCCGCGCCAGTACGCGCCCGCCACGCTCATCAGCTTGAAGCTGGCGGGGACCGCCCCGGTGCGGGGCAGGTGCGGGCCGCGGCACAGGTCGGTGAAGCCGCCGGCGCCGCCCTGCTCGTAGAAGCTGATCGCCTCGCCGACCGGCAGGTCGGTTATGAGCTCCACCTTGTACGGGTCGCCTTGTGCTTCGAAGCGCGCCAACGCCTCGGGCCTTGGCAGCTCGTACTTCACGAGCGGCAGGTCGGCGGCCACGATGGCGCGCATGCGCGCCTCGATGGCCGTCAGGTCCTCGGGCGTCAGGGAGCGCGGCAGGTCGAAGTCGTAGTAGAAGCCGTTGTCGATGACCGGTCCCACACCCATCTTGACCGACTCCGCCGGGTGGCCCTCGGCCACGAACAGCTCGCGGACGGCCTGCGCCATCACGTGCGCCAGCGTGTGGCGCGCCAGGAAGATGGCGTCGTCGGCGTCGCGCTTCGTGACGATGGCCACGTGAGCCCCTGCCGGGACGGCGCTCTGGAGGTCCGACAGGCGCCCGTCGACGCGGACGCCGAGGGCGGCCTTGGCTAGGCCCGGGCCGATGGCGCCGGCAACGTCGGCGCCGGTGGCGCCGGCGGGGACGTCGAGCCGCTTACCGTCGGGAAGAACCACGAACATCTCTCACCTGAACCGATCTGGTGGTCGCGCCGGGGCGCGTTACCGTGCATCCGTCTTTGGGGGTGCCGGGAACCCCGGCAGGCCGGTGGGCGTCGACTAGGCAGTCGAGGCGGCCCGCACCGGCGTTCGCCGCGCGTGGGCGCGCGGGGCGCCGTCGCCGGTGTCGCCGTGCCGGACCGCGTGCTGCACGGGCCGATACTACCACGAGGCTCAGGCCCCGGCCCGAGCCTTGGTAAGCTCTCGTCCATGCATATCGTGGCACTGGTCACGGAAGACGCCGACCTCAGACACGCGCTCCGCGACTTCCATGACGGGGCCGGGCGCTTCCTGCTCCACCCCGTCCCGGACGGCTCCATGAGCGACCTGGTCAGGGCCCTGCCCCGGCTCGACTTCGCCGGCGCCCTCGTGCTCGACGAGGCGCGACAGGCCGAGGCGAAGGCGCTGGCGGCCCGGAGCTCGCTGGACGCGGCGGACCTGGGGGTTGCCGACACCTTGACGGTCACGCAGGCCGGCGTGATGGCGGACCACTCGTTCGGGCGCGCCCTCACGGCCATGCTCGAGGCCCGGCGCTGGCACGCGGACGGCGCCCACGCCGTCGTCCTCGGGGCCGGCCCGTACGCCAGGGCCACGGCGCGCGAGTTGGTGCGGCTCGGCGTGGCCTCCCTGGCCATCCTCGCGGCCGACCGCGTGACGGCCGAGCGGGCCAGGCCGGAGGCCGCCGGCACCAACGTCTACGCGCGCTCGCTGCACGACCCGCTCTGCACGACGCTGCTCGAGCGCGCCGACCTCGTCGTGAGGCTGGACGCGTCCGCGCGCGTGCCCGACGAGCTGCTCGGCCCACACCTCACGATCGTCGACCTGGCCGACACTGCCGTCTCCGAACTCCGGAGCCGGGCCCTCGCCCTGGGAGGGCTGACCTTCAACCGCCGCGACCTCGAGGCCTACCGCTTCGAGCTGGCGCTCAGCCAGATCCTGGGCGGTTCGGTCGGCCTGGAGCCCATCCTCGCCCTCTTCCACGGCCTGTAACCGCGCCACTGTCGGCTGCTTTCATCAAAGACTCGGCGCGGCCTGCGACACTCGGCAGGATGCGTCGGCACCTCCTCCGTCCGGTCCTCTTCCTCCTCGTAGCCGCCGCGGCCGCCATGGCCGGCGCCGAGGCCGCCGGGGCGGCGGGACCCTACTACCGGCTGCCGGGCGCCACGGCCGGCGTGGCCGAGGACGCCATCACCATCGTGTACGGCCCCTACCACGAGACGTACGTCCCCGGCCTCGGCTGGTTGTCCAACATGAACGCCGACCCGCCCCTCCTCGTCGACGGCGAGGTGCTCGTCAACGGCTCCGTGCTGGACGCCCTCGGCGTCACCACCCCGCGGCTGGAAGGGATCAGGTCGGCGGGCGGCGCCGAGGTCCGCATCGTGCTCGACCTCCCCGGCCTAGCGCCCGAGGCGCTGACCGGGCTGCGGCAGGGGGGATCGCGGGAGGCCGGCACGCCGCTCGGCCTCGACCTGCCGCCGCTGCTCCTGCCCGCCGCCGCGCCGGACGACGTCGCGGGGCTGGAGCTCACGCTGGACCAGGGCCAGCAGGGAACCCGGCTCCAGTTAGCCGGTCCCGCCTTCGACTACGCCGTGTTCCCACTCGCCGACCCGACGCGGCTCGTCATCGACGTCGCCCCCCGGCGCGACCTCAGCGACCTGGTCGAGGTGGAGCGGAGCGTCGCTCCCGGCGTGACCTACCGGCGTTACCGTGTCTACTCGGCCAGCGGCCCGAGCGTCGTGCACCTCGTGAGCATCGCGCCAGGCAGCGGTGAGCTGAGGGTCGTCGGCGAGAGCCGGGTGCCGCGCACGGTCTCCCAGCTGGGGGCCGGGGCGCTGGTGGCGCTCAACGCCGGCTACTTCGACACGAGCGACTACGCCGCCATCGGCCTCCTCAAGGTCGACTACGGGCTCCTGTCGCTGCCGAGCCGCGGGCGCGCCGGCGTGGCCTTCTCCCCCGCCGCCCCTCCGCTCATCGACCGGCTCGACGCGGACGTCCTCCTCTACACGGCGAACGGCCCCATCAGGGTCGGAGCCGCCAACGGCGACGGCGTGGTCGTGACCACGACCCCTGGCGCCCTGACGGGCACGGCGGCGCAGGGGGTACTCGTCGTCGAGGACGGCGTGGTGGTGGAGAACAAGGTGGGGCCGCGCCTGGCACCCGTCGGGGGCTTCGCCCTCGCCTACCCGCCCACCAACCGGCAACTGGCGTTGCTGGACGCCGGCGACGAGGTGGCGCTCGACACCAACCTCAAGCCGAGCGCCTTCGAGGCTGCGCGCTACGCCGTGGAGGCCGGGCCGCTACTCGTGCGTGACGGCGTCGCCGCCTACGACCCCAGCGCGGAGGGGTTCGCCTCCGGTCAACGCATCCTCGACGGCCTCACGCAGCAGGCCGCCATCGGGGTGATGCCCGACGGTACGACGCTCTTCGTGGTGGCCGAGACCATGCGGGCCGAGGACCTGGTGCAACTCTTCCTCGGGCTGGGCGTCGACCGCGCCATGCGCTTCGACAGCGGTAGCAGCACCACCCTGGTGATCGACGGCGAGCTGATGAACCGGAAGACCGAACGCAAGGTCGTGAGCGCCGTCGTGCTCGTTGCGCCCACCGCCGCGCGCTGAACGCCCGCGACCTAGCGGGGCGGTGTCAGCGCGCCCCGCTAGGCAGCTGCCCACGCCGCTACCCGCGCCGGCTCGGGGCGCCCGTATACTTCCAGTCCCAGATGGCATCGCCCCGCGCCCAGCTAGTGACCACGGCTCGGCGGCCCCCGCGCGCGCGAGCCGCGCTGGCCGCGTGCGTCGCCCTCCTGGCCGGCGCCTGGGCCGGGGCGCTGGCGGCAGAGCCGCAGGCGAGCGTCGTTCTCGGGGTCGGCAACCAGGTCGTGGCGGGCGCCTGGAACCCCTTGAGGGTGGTGACGCGCGACCTGCCGGCCAGCACCTTCACGGCGGTGCTGGACGTCGGCACGCTCAGAGGTGGCGCGGTGGACGTGACCATCACCCACGAGCTCCCCGGCGGCGGTGGGGTGCACGCCCTCGAGACGGACCTGTTCGTGCCGCCCTTCCGCTCGGTGGCTTGGCGTGTCGTCTCGGGCGACCGCGTGGTGGCCAGCGGCTCGCTCGGCAGCCGCGATTCCGACGAGCGCCCCCTCGCCCTCCTCCTGCAGGAGCGGGGCGCCGCCCTGCCCGACCTCGCCGGTGCCGCCGGTTGGCCCGACGCGCGCCTGGTGGAGGTCGCGCCGTCCGACCTGCCCGTCACCCCGGCGGCGTACGGCGGGGTCGTGGGGCTCATCGTCGACCACCCCGCGCCGCCCCTGGAGGCCCTGGTGGCCGCCGCGGTCGCTGGGGTCAAGGTCGTCCTCCTCGAGGCGCCCGCGGCGTACCCCGCCCCGGTGGCCGGCTTGGTGGGCGAGCGCGGCGCGGCGCGGTTGGGCGCCGGCTGGCTCGTCGCCGGCGCGGCGCGCGGCGCGCCGGCGACCGGACTGGTGACCGTGCGACCCCTAGAGCTGCTCACGGCTGCACTCGCCGAGCCGCTCGTCGCGCCACCGGAACCCGTACCGTTCCGGACCGTGCTGATCGGCGCCGCCGTGTACGCGGCCGCGCTGCTGGTGCTCCTCCGCTTCGGCGGGCAGCAAGGCCTGATCTCCGCGGTGCTGGTGGCCGGCCTGGCCGGGGCGCTCGCGTGGGCGCTCGCCCGGCCGGCTGCCGCTCAGTTCGAGGGCGGCGTCGCCGTCGGGGTGGTCGGAGGCCCGCTGGCCCTCGTGCACGAGGCGCGGGAGCGCCTCACCCTGCCGTCTGCGCGACTGGAGTTCGAGCCGACTGCCGCGCCCGCCCTGCCGCGCGGTTACGACGCCGACGACAGGCGGGTGAGCATCCCGACCGACGCCTGGCGCAACGTCATCGTGTGGCTGCCGCCGCGCGCGGTGGCGAGCCCGCTGACGGTGAGCGGGACCCGCCTCGTCAACGTCTCGGCCGCGCCCCTCGTCGGGGTCTACGTCGTCGGCCTGGGGGCGCAACCCGACGTTGCGCCCGGTGCGGTCATCACGCTGGCGCCGGGCGAGGAGGGCGCTTTCCCCCCGACTCCCCCCGGCGTCTACGCCGCCCTGACGCAACTGCTTCCGGCAGGCACGGTGCTGGCCACCAGCGGCTGCGAGTCGGGCGCCTGCGTGGTGTGGCTCGCCGACACGGACCTGGGCGGCGCCCCCGGTGGCCCCCACGCGGGCGCGGGCGCGGCCGGGTCGGGAGCGGAGCCATGAACCGCCTCGAGGCCGTGTCGGCACGCCTCCTGCGGCCGGACCTCTCCCAGGGCGGCACGCTGCTCCTGGCCGTCCTGGCCGTGGTCCTGGTCGCCAACTGGCCTAACGGCGGCGCCAGGGTGAACGAGTCATGGGCGGTGGTCGGGCCGCTGCGCAGTAGCGCCCTGGCGCTCCTCGCCGTCGTGCTAGGCGCCAGGCAGGCGGGCGTGGCCGGCCCCTGGGGCGCTGCCGGTCCGGCGGTCGGGCGCACCGCCGGGACCCCGGGCGCGGCCGAGCCGGGTGCCGACACCCTGCTCGACACTTGGCTCGCGCTCCTCGCCGTGGTCCTCCTCAGCTGGCCGCTCGAGCTCGTGGCGCAGGCGGGCAGCTACCCCGCCGTCCCGGGCTACTGGCCGGCGCTGCTGGCGCCCATCACGATGAGTGGGTACTACGGGCTCGGCCTGCTCCTCGGCAGGCTCGTGCGGGGGCGGTTCGCGGGGGCCCTGCTGCTGCTCCTCGTCCCCGCGACGTGCGCGCTGCTGGTGTGGACCGACCTCGCTCTGGGGTTCGTGGTCACCAACCCGTGGACGGCGCCCGCCGCGGTGGCGTCCGCCTACCCGCCCGCCATGGTGGCCCTGGCCCTCGTCGGCCTGGCGGTCAGCCGGTGGCACCGCCACCCGAGCGGGGTGCCATCGTGATCAACCCGAGCCGCCTGCGCCGCGAGGAGGCGCCGGCCGACGCCGCGTTCACCCTTCACCTCCGGACCGCCGGGCGCCTGGCGCTGGCGCGGCGCGGCACGCGCGCGGCCCTGGGCGCGCTGCTGGCCTCCTGCGCCGCCACGCTCGTCGCCGCCCGGTTCGGGATGCCCCTCCCCTACCACCTGGCGGCCGTGCTGCTCGGCGGCCTGGCGGGAGCCCTCGCGCCGCTCGCGCCGCCCACGCGCGAGGCGCTCGCCCACATCTCGCGCCGCACCGGTTGGGCGTACGAGGCGGCGCTCGAGCTGCTGGCGCGGCGCGCCTCCGCATCCGCAACGGGGGGAGGAGCCGCTCTAGCGGGCGACGAGGCCGACGAGTTCGGGCTCGAAGCCGACCTCCTCGCGCGGGCCCGCCGCGCAGTGGCCGACTACTCGCCCGCCCCCACCCCGCGCTGGTGGCTGCCGCTGGCCGTCGCCGCGCTGGCACTGACGGCCCTGCCGCCGATGCTCCGCGCCGCCGCGCCGGCCGCTCCCACCCACAGCACGGCCGACTCCACGAGCGGCCCGACCGGCCGCTCGCCGTTCTCCCCCGCCGATGACCTCCTCGGCCTGCCAAGCACCGCCGGCCGCGCCGAGGACCCGGCCGCCGCGGGGGCTGCGTCGGGGCGGGTAGACGCGCCCGACGTTGCCCCACCCGCGGGCGCGGGCGGCGATGGCGACGCCCTCTCGCGCTACCTCGAGGCGTTGCGGCAGGGCCAGGGCTCCGCGGCGCCGCCCGGCGCGGCGGGCGGCGCCGTTGGCGCCGCCGGTGGCGGGGCGGGTCAGGGGGGCGAGGGCGCGGCCACACCACCGGCCGGGCGGGCGCCGGCCGAGCTCGAGCCCGGCCGAGCGACGGGTGCCACCGGTGGGGGGTCGGCCGTCGCCGGAACGCCTGCGGCCCCCGACCGCGAATCCGCCTCCGCAGGTGACGCCGCGGGTGAAGCCGCGGGTGACGCCGCGGCCGAGCCGGGCGCCGACGAGGGTCCCGGCGACGAGGCGGCCGGTGGCGCGGGCGCCTCCGCCGGCGCAGCGGGCGACGGCGAGACGGACCAACCCGGGCGGTCCGCGGCCCAGGCGGGCGAGCGCGCCGTCGACGCGGGGACGCCGGGCGAGGCGGGAGGGCCGGAGGGTTCGGCCGCCGGCCTGGGCGCGACCGGATCGGCGAGGAGCGAGGGCGCGGCCGCCGCCTCCGCCTCAGGGGGCGAGGACGACGCCTTAACGCCAGGGAGCGCCGGCGCGGGCGGAGCGGCCCTCGCCGACGACGCGTCCGCCACCGGATCGGTGGGGACCGGCGCGGTGCAACTCCTACCGGGCGTCATCCGTGGCGGACCGACGACGCCCGCGGGCAGCGTTCGCCTTCCGGGCGACGATCAGGTCGAGCTGCCGCCCGGCACCCCGCTGGCGCCATACCGGACGGCCGCGGAGGAGGCGTTGGGCGAGGGCGACCTACCGGCCGCCTACCAGGAGATCATCCGCCGCTACTTCCGATGAGCAGGCTGTTCGTCAGGTAGGGCAGCTCCGCGGCCAAGGCGGCCGCCAGCTCCGGCACGGCCTGATCGCGGAGCGCCAGCACGGTGGGGTCGGCCTGCTCGGCGACGAGGGCGTCACGCGTCGACTCCACACGTGAACCCTGCAGGGTGCGGCTCCGCAGAACCTGGACCACTGCGTCCGTGCGCGGGTCGACGACCTGAGCCTCGAGCGCAAGCGAGACGTCTATGCGCCGCGAGCGCCCGTCTTGCGATTCGGTCACCCGCCGCTCCATGACGGGTACGCCCACCATGACGGCCAGGTCCGCGCCCTGCGAGCGGGCGATCCGAGCGGCGCTGGGAGCGGCGCGGCTATGGAACAGGTCGTTGTGGGTCTCGAGGAACCGCATCGTGAACTGCGAGACGAAGGTGAAGTGCGACCCCGGTTCGCGTTCGAGGATCGCCTGCACCCCCTCGGCGGTGCCCTCCAGTCGGGACTGGGCGGGGGCGTTCATCACGGCGACCAGGACGGTGCCGCTGGGGGCGCTCGCCGGCGCGCACGCCACGAGCAGCGCGCCGAGCAGGAGCGACGAGAGTAGGAGCTTGCCGCGCGACGTCTTCATGCCCCCATGCTCGCATCCCGGGGGCCGTCACGCGGTGAGGTGGTGCTTAACCGGCTCCTCAGACGTCAACCTCCAGGCTCGCGGCGCCGTTGGTTGCCTCCCGCAACGCGGCACTTAGCACGGCGAGGGCCTCCTCCGGCACGGACAGCCTCACGACGAGGCCGCCGGCGTCGAAGGTGGGGGCGGACAGGTCGAACGGGGCCGTCTTCTCGGCGGCGTCGGCCAGTAGGCGCAGCACGGTGTCGGTGTGGGCGAAGGGCGCCCTGACCGTGACGCCGGCGACGTCGACGACGTCTCTCACCCCCGCCGCATCGAGGGCCTTGGCGAGCGTGCCGGAGTAGGCCCTGACCAGGCCGCCAGCGCCGAGCTTCCTGCCGCCGAAGTAGCGCACCACCACGGCGGACACGTGATCGAGGTCGCGCTTGAGGATCACCTCCAACATCGGGCGGCCGGCGGTGCCGCCGGGCTCGCCGTCGTCGGAGAAGCGCTGCGCCGGCCCCACCCGGTGGGCCCAACAGTGGTGCGTCGCGGCCGGGTGGGCCGCCCTCACCCCGGCGAGGTGGATGGCGGCCGCCTCCACGTCGTCCACCTCGACCACGTAGCCGATGAAGCGCGAACCCGAGACCACCTCCTCGTGCGAGGCAGCGGCACGTACCGTGCGGTGAGCCACGGCGCGAGCGTACCGCGCCGTACGCGCGGAAGGTCGCCCGTGGTAGGCTCCCGTCCATGAAAGTGGGTACGGTGCCCGGGAACGGCCAGCGCGGCCGTCACGCGCTGCGCGCCCGCCGATGTTTTGCCCGGACGCGGGTCGTTGAGGGACCGCCGGCCGTGAGGCGGCGCGGTCGCCGCGCACGGCGCGACCGGTGCACCCTCCCCCAGGCATAGGGCCGTTGGCCTGCCGCCAGCCACACCGTTCCGATCACGCGGGGTCGCCCTCGCCGCCTCACTCGGAGGAGCAGATGCCGCTCGAGTTCTACAACACCCTGTCGCGCGCGAAGGAGCCGTTCACGCCGGTCGTGCCGGGCCACGTCGGCATCTACATGTGCGGACCGACGGTCTACTCGGAACCGCACCTGGGGCACGCGCGCGGACCGGTGGTCTTCGACGTGCTGCGCAACTGGCTGGAGCACGAGGGCTACCTCGTGAGGTTCGTGGCGAACGTCACGGACGTCGGTCACCTGGTCGACGACGCCGACGACGGCGAGGACAAGCTCGCGCGGCGCGCTCAGCTCGAGCGGCTGGAGCCGATGGAGGTGGCGGAGAAGTACTTCTGGGCCTACTTCGACGCCATGGCCGCGCTTGGGGTGCGCCGGCCGAGCATCGTGCCGCGCGCCTCGGGGCACATCATCGAGCAGCAGGCCATGACGGCCGAGCTCGTCGACCGGGGCAAGGCATACGTGCGGGACGGCAACGTCTACTTCGACGTCTCGGCCTGGCCGGAGTACGGGGAGCTGTCGGGGCGCGACCCGGCCGAGCAGTTGGAGGGGACGCGGGTCGAGGTGCGCTCGGAGAAGGACGACCCGCGTGACTTCGCCCTGTGGAAGCGCGCGGAGGGGGGCCACATCATGCGCTGGCCCAGCCCCTGGGGGGACGGCTTCCCCGGTTGGCACATCGAGTGCTCGGTCATGAGCACCAAGTACCTGGGCGACGAGTTCGACATCCACGGCGGCGGCCTCGACCTGGTCTTCCCGCATCACGAGGCGGAGCTCGCGCAGGCGCGCGCGGCGGGCAAGGGGTTCGCGCGTTACTGGCTTCACTGGAACATGATCACGCTGCAGGGCGAGAAGATGGCGAAGTCGAAGGGGCACTTCGTGACCCTCGGCGAACTCTTCGCGGAGCACGACCCGCTGGTCGTCCGCTTCCACCTGCTCCGCTCGCACTACCGGAGCGTGTCGGACTTCAGCGCCGACGGCCTCGCCTCGTCGGCGGCCGGCCTCGACCGCCTCAGGGACACGTACCTGGCGCTGTCGTCCGGTCTGGAGGCGGGGGCGGCGGACGACGCGCCGTTCGCGGAGTACAGGGCCCGCTTCGCGGCGGCCATGAACGACGACCTGAACACGCCGCAGGCGATAGCCGTCCTGTTCGACGCGGCGCGCGAGATGAACCGCGAGCTGGAGGCGGGCGCCGGCGCCGCGTACCGCCGTGGTGCCGTCGCCTTCCTGGACGAGCACCTGACCGGCGTCCTCGGGGTCCCGGCGGGACGCGGCGTGATGGACGCGGCGCCCGAGCTCCTGCGCGGGCTGGTGGCGCTGCTGCTCGAGGAGCGGCAGCGTGCCCGCGACGGCCGCGACTTCGCGCGCGCCGACCTGCTCAGGGACCGGCTGGGTGCGCTTGGCGTGAGCGTGGAGGACACGGCGGAGGGTAGTCGCTGGAAGCTGACGCGCGGCTGAGACCCCGTCGGCCGGGGTGAGGGCCTAGCCCTGCCCGGCCGCCGCCAAGTTGCCGCCGGCACCCCGCGCCGCGCCGCGCCAAGGTGGGACCATGACGTTGGCGGCCCACTACCTGGCGGCCCTGACAACCCCAGGGCTGGGGGTCAAGGGCCTGTGGCAGCTCGTGGCGGACTGCGGCGGGCTCGAGGCCGTCCTGGCCGGTCGGTGCCCCGTGCCGGAGACCGACGTGGCGACGGCTCCCACCAGCGCCGCCCTCGTGGCCGCGGTGCGCGCCGCGCTGCCCGGCGCCTCGAGGGCGGTGGCGGAGGCTCGCGCCAGCGGCCTCGCCGTCCACTGCTGGGAGGACGCGGGCTACCCTGCCCCGCTCAGGAGCGAGGGGGTCTACTCAGCCCCCGTGCTCTTCGTTGCCGGTCGGTTGCCGGCGCAGCTGACCGCCGAGGGGCCACCCACGGCGTGCGCCATCGTCGGCACCCGCCGCGCCTCCTCCTACGCCCTGCAGTTCGCCCGCGACGTCGCCCGCGCCGCGGCCGCGCGCGGCGTGACCGTGGTGTCGGGGCTGGCCCTCGGTGTCGACGCCGCCGCTCACGAGGGCGCCCTGGAGGCGGGCGCGGGGGGCGGTGGCACCGTGGCCGTGCTGGGCGGCGGCCACGCCCGCCTCCACCCCGCCGCCAACCGCGGGCTCGCGGAGCGGATACTCCGCGCGGGTGGCGCGATCCTCTCCGAGTGGCCGCCCACCACCAACCCGCAGCCTTACCACTTCCTGCGCCGCAACCGCGTCGTGGTGGCCCTCTCTCGCGTCGTGGCCGTGGTGGAGGCGGGCGTGCCGTCCGGTGCGCTGAATAGCGCCACGCACGCCGCCGAGCTCGACAGGCAGGTCCTCAGCATGCCCACGCGGCCGGACGACGTCAGGAACCGCGGCGGCCTGCAGCTCCTGCGCGAGGGAGCGGCCGCGCTGGTGGACGCGTCGGACATCCTCGCGCACTTCGCGCTGCCCCTCGAGGCGCCGGCGTCCCCGCCCGGCGCCGTGGGAGCGCAGGCCGCGCCGAACGCCGTGACAACCGCCCTCCTGCGCGCGCTGGGCCAGGGCGGCGGCGCCTCGCTCGACCAGCTCCTGCACCGCACCGGCGCTGCCCCGCCCGACCTGCTGGCCGCGCTCGGCCTGCTCGAGCTCGAGGGCGTCGTCGCCCGCACGCTCGACGGTCGCTACCGCCGCCGCGGCTGACCTCCGGCGCGACGCTCGACTCGGCCCGGCGAGCGCGGTCCCTCGGGGCGTCGGGACGATACGTCCATGGACAGCCGGAGGCGGGCTGGATATCCTGGCGACACGGCGCGTAGGCCCGCCCACGAGGGCGCGGCCCAACTGGGGGGATCGGTTCCCTTCGCGGAGCGCTCCGGCCGTGAGGCCGAAAGGAGTGGTTAGTGAAGAAGTACCTGATGGTGCTGGTCGCGCTACTGGCGTTGGTCGCCGGGAGCGCCAACGCCCAGACGCTCAAGGTGTGGACCACCTGGCAGGATCAGACCCTCGATTGGCTAAGGTCCGAGGCGGCTAGCTTCACCGCGGCGTTCGGGGTCGACGTCGAGATCGTGCGCCTCGACGTGAACGAGCTGAAGCAACAGGCGCTGCTGGCCGCCCCGCAGGGCGAGGCGGGCGACGTCTTCACGGGCGTGCCCCACGACCAGATCGGCGAGATGGCCGTCGGCGGCATCCTCCTCGACATGAGCAGCTACGCCACGAGCGCCTACCTCGCCGACCTCAGCGAGCAGGCCCGCCTCGGTTACTCGTACGCCGGCAAGCTCTTCGGCCTGCCCATGTACGTCGAAGGTCCGGCGCTCATCGTGAACGACGACCTCGTGAGCAGCCTCCCCGCCACGTACGAGGAGACCATGGCGCTGGCCCAGGAGCTCACGACGGCCGACACGTTCGGCTTCATGTTCGACATCGCCAACTTCTACTTCAGCTACGGGTGGCTCCATACCTACGGCGGTTACGTCTTCGGGCGCGACGCCGCCGGCGCGCTGAACCCGGCCGACATCGGGCTCGCCAACGAGGGCGCAGTAGCGGGCGGCGAGGCCCTCAAGGCCCTCCGCTTCGACCTCGGCCTCATCCCCTCGGGCACGAACTACGACGTGGCGAACGGCCTGTTCGTCGACGGTGCCCTCGGCATGATCTACACGGGTCCGTGGGCGATCA